>LNAP01001433.1_pt1 | contig 32989 bp, 26 predicted proteins | sample 602601 | NCBI WGS metagenome assembly LNAP01 (sample SAMN02440304, study PRJNA202911) | soil metagenome | biome: Subtropical and temperate rainforests or woodlands; isolation source: soil samples (1 kg each in a 20% v/v slurry with milli Q water) were... ...
ATCGCGGGTAAGATTACCGATAAATTGGAATTTGTTCAGACTCACAACGGCCCTCCTTGATTGGACAAGCCTACAGTTTAGCTAAACATAAATCCACCGTCAAGAACTTTAGCGGCTAAAATTTGTAGCCGCACAACGTAAGGCAAACGGCCTGTGTACAACCAAATATTATTTACAAACGTGCTGCGGCTGCTCGAAGAGCTGGGCATGACAAAGAACGAACTCGCGCAGAAGTCAGGCATTTCCGTTTCCTTCCTCTCTGACCTGACCAACGGGAAAGCCAATCCCTCCCTCAAGATCATGGAAGCGATTGCGGAAGCATTGGAAACGCCTCTGCCTACCCTGCTAGAACTCACAGATTTGGATCGGGCGACCCTGGACGCTCTTGCGGGGGGACACGCACCCCGGAGCCTTCCCGAAGGCTTCCTACGTGTCTCTGCCATCCTGACGGAATTTCAGGCTTACAACGTGCGCCAGTGGGATCAGGAGAACCGCAAGCATCTACAAGACAAGAAGCCGAACAAGGGCTAACTCCAGGGAAGAAATTTAGCGGCTAAAATCCGATCTTTAGCTAAATAAATATGGAAAAATAGGACTTTAAGCCCTATAATGCAATTCAAGGCCGGGCAATTTGCCCAGGTCAATGACCGGAGTCGGAACCCGATGAATCAACAGCGTATTATGCCTTGGATTGATCTACTGCCAGGGGTTGTAACCACAGACCTGCAACAGCGCCGAGACACCATTCAGGAGTTGACTCGCCAGGCGGCAGAAGCAACGCACAAGGCTCAACTGCTGACCCGCCAAGCGGAACAGCTAAGAGAGCGAGCTAACCTGTCGGCTTGTAGCTTGGAAGGTGACGCCAAAGGGAAGTTTTCAGCGGAAGCTGTAGAGAAGGCAAAAAACCTGGCTTATCCGCCACGGTGATTGAAGCGCCCCGGATTGCTCCGGGGCACTTGACCCGATGCGGACACATCAAGCCCAAGCCAGGTGCTTGCAGGTAGCATGTTCATGCAATCGCATGGGAAGGGTCAAGTTATGGCTAACAACGTATACAAGTTTCCAGGTAGCGAAGGCGCCCAAGAGGCCCTTAATGCTGTTCCTGAGTCGGCACCCCTAAAAGCGCCTAGCGGGCCTGGTGCGACTAAAAAGGCTTTCTCGGGGGCCGTTAAGGTTTTGTGGGTTGTTGTCGCGCTCGTTTGGCCGGTTCTACGCTGGCTGCTGGCTCTCGACGTAGTATTTCAAGGGGTGTTGATGCTTTGGCACTGGGACACTCCAGGCAGCCACGCAGGATGGACATTTACCCTGCACTTCGCAGCCCTGGTAGCACTCACCTTCTTTGTGTCGGTGTTCAAGCCCAAAGGCGTTAAGTGACTCAATTTCACCACGCGAAGGGTCGGCAGGATCTACCTACAAACAGATAGGGAATCGACAATGAATCAGCTTATCGGCGCGCTACACGCAACCGTCGCCAAATGGCGTGCAGGCAACCAGGATCACCGTGATGGTGTTGTGCTGGTCTGGCAAGGTGAAGTGTATGGATGGAAAAACTGCCTACGGGATGCGGTTCATGAACGTCCTGGAGCCTACGCCGTAGACGAAGGTGGTCACGTGTTTATTGCCGAAGGTGGTGACGACCAAAACGGCGCCAAGTGTTGGGTTGTGGTTGACCAAGCCGACGGTTAGCGAGAAATCTGAGAAATGACGATAAAGGCCCTATGGGGCCTTTTTTTTAGCTAAATAAATGAATTTTAGCGGCTAAAATCCTTGACCGTACATTATAGTTTAGCTAAACTTCTTGGCATGCAGCGGCGGACACCGCTTTGATCAACTTGCCAGGTGCGGAGCTAATTATGGGTATGATCCATGACCAAAAAAACCATGACCGAGGCCCAGTTTGCGGAAACAACCAAAGACCTGAATGTATCGCCTCAGACGCTGGAGATAGCGCACGGGGTTTTGGTATTGGGCAAACCTCAAGCGCACTACGCGCAGGAGTTGAAGTTGACGGCGGGGGCAATCTCGCAGGCAGTACGGCGAGTGTGGTCAGCGTTCCAGGAGCAGAGTGCAGTCCCGAGCGGGTACGAGCGGGTAACGGCGATTCTGCCAGCGCACCAGGCGTTCATTGTGAAGAAGTGGGAACAGGCACACAAAAAAACGGAATCCTAAAAATGAAGATGAAGACACTGGCAAATGCGATTCAGAAGGGGGGGCAAGGGAAGACCATGACGACCTGCCACCTAGCGTTCGATGGTGCGCGCCGTGGCCTGCGCGTGGCTGTGATCGACCTCGATCCACAGGGCAACGCGAGCTACACCCTAGAGGCCCATGCGTGCGGCCTGTTCGCTAGCCAGATGTTTGATGATTCGCCAGACCTTGTGTTGTCATTTTTTGCCGACCGCGATAATTCGGGTATCACCCTGATTCACAATGATGATCGCTTGGCGAACATTGAAAAGCTTGACCTGGAAGATGCTGCAACGCTGTTGCGCACCCATGTTGAGGCGCTTTCGCAGTATTTCGATGTTTGCCTGATCGACACGCCGCCCTTCCTTAGCAACGTAATGGCATCGGCACTTTTGAGCGCTGATTTTGTTATGTCTCCGGTGGAGCTGGAGCCATACAGCCTGCAGGGCATGGAAAAAATGGTGGCCGTCATTCAGAACCTGCGCGAAGCAAACCCGGCCCTGCAATTCCTCGGAATGCTCCCGAACCGCTACAACGTCAAGATTCCGCGTCACGTTGAAAACATGGCGATCTTGCGCGAAGCCTATGCCGACTTGGTAATGCCTTTTGACATCCGCCAACGTGACAGCATCGCTGAGGCGCTCGGTAATCAAATGCCCGTGTGGGAAATCAAGAAAACCGCTGCGCGTGATGCGACAAAAGAGATTTGTGCAATGACTCAGTACGTGTTTGAAAAGATGGAGGTTATCCAATGAGCGCCAATACCGACAAGAAGCCCCAGGAAGCCGCTGTGACGCCGAAGAAGCCTGGCGGAATGGGATTGGGTGGTATGAAACTTTCGGGCCTCCTGAAGACTCAGGCGGCCGCTGAGGAAAGCGCTCTGAAAGAGCTGGACCTTACTCTGATTGACGAAGATCCCCATCAACCGCGGCTGGAAGACAATCCAGGCTTTCGCCCTGAAATGATTGCCGAAATCGGTGCGACCATTAAAGCTCGCGGTGTGAAGCAACCCATTTCGGTGCGGGAGAACCCGGACAAGCCAGGGCACTACATCATCAACGATGGAGCGCGGCGCTATCGCGGCTCCAAATGGGCACATAGGACGACCATCCGTGCAATCGTGGATAACGACTTTGTGCCTGATGACCAGGTGGTGGCGAACATCCAGCGTGAGGGTCACACGGCGCGAGAAATAGCCAAACTCATTGAGCAGCGTTTGGCGTCAGGCATGAAAAAAGGCGAGATTGCCAAGCGCTGGGGCAAATCGCCGGCATACATCACGCAACACGCAGCCTTACTCAATTTGCCCCCTGTAATCGCTCAGGCGTTCGATAGCGGCCGTATCGCAGACATTACCTTGGTGAACGAGCTGCTAACTGCCCACAAGGACAAGCCTCAAGAGGTAGCCGACTGGCTGGCAGACGAGAACCAGGAAATCACACGCGGTTCCGTCAAGCTGTTGCGGGAGGGAACCGAGCGCGACCCTCATACCATCGACGCATTCAACGGCAAGACGGACGCCGAGCATGACGACGATGAAGGTGGAGAAGGCGGAGAGGAAGGGGCCGGCGATGGCGGGAAGAAGACGCCGAAAGAAGCAGACCCTACCAAGATCAAGAAGGCTATTGTCCAGGTCGAAATCAACGGCGACCTTTGCCGGCTGATCCAGACCAAGCGCCCAACTGAAACCGGCCTGGCCTGGTTCAAGAACGAGATCAGCGGCGAGGAATTCGAGGCTGATCTTACTACTGCAAAAATGGTTGCCCTGGTCGAAGGCTAAACATTTAAGGCGCGCGCCTGGCTCCAGGCGCTGCGTTCACAGCACCTTGTGGGGCTGTGATACTAGCCATACGAGTTAATAAAATACCCATTGAAGTTAATATTCTTGCCAATTTTCTTGTCAATTTGATTGACGGGGCCGTCATAGCCGAATAATAATTATCTCAACGCATGAGGGGTCAGACCTTCGTGCCTACCTTCCGAGGCCCGCGATGCGCAAGCAAGCGGGCTTTCGTGTTTCTGAGGCAAGGAATCCGGTCACTATGACGCACAACGTCGCGTACCTGGACGAATTCGGGCACGTCGGCCAATACGTCTCTCGCAATCACCCGCAATACAAGACAAGCCCTGTCTTTGGCCTCGGTGGCCTCCTGCTCCCTGCCGATCAAGTGCGTGAATTCGCGATCTATTTCTACAAGCTGAAATGCCAATTACTGGCTTGGGATTTGGTGAATGACAACCCAAAAAACCTGCCTGCCTATCAGTGGGAAAAGAAGGGTTCGCAGCTCTATTCCCTCCGGAACGTCACGAAGTACCAAGTCCTTAGACGGTCAACCTTCCGCCTCCTGAATCACATCAAAAGCATAGGCGGGCACCTGTTCTATACCGGTGAACACAAGACAACAGATCCTATCGCCCATGATTCGACAGCGACTTTCAAACGTCAGTTGCTGCAATCGGTGCGCAAGATCGACCGCTTTTGCGCTCAGCAAGGTTCGACCTTCATTCTGGTACTCGATGAACAGAAGGCCGGGAACGAATGGCGCGAGAAGAACGTAGAGGCCTGCACCCTGGCCATGTTCGAAGATGCCTCGGAAAAATGCCGGACAATGATCGAGCCACCGCTGCAAGGCGAAAGCTATCTGTTCCAGACTCTCCAATGTGCCGACTGGATCTGCGGCTTGATCGGTCGATTAACAGCGATGGCGGTGTCTCCTGATGAATATCAGGACTGGGAACCCTTCGATAAATATTTCTCTGCTCGTATTGCTGAGGTTGCCATGCCGTGCAGCGGCCTGGAACATCAGAAAGCTGCTGAGATCCCAGCGGAAGAAGCCGAAGAAGCCATGCCTAATGCTGAAGGTGCATTGGCGGGAGAATAGGGATCGAAAAACGCACCTGCCAAATTTCCGCCGTCAAAAGTCAAAAAAACCTATGCGCAATAATGACTTGCGGCATTAATACCCTGTAAATAAATCTATTTATCGAATAAAGAGTGGCTAGAATGATTCCAACGATATAAAAATCGGAGGATTCGGTGCCGCTGGCCCCGACACACTTTTTTAGTTATCGCAGCAGCGATTAACGGAGCGATAAATGAAGCAGCGCCTACTTGTGATGAACGGACAGAAGCTCGTTCAGGATGAGAAAGCGCCTGGTAAGTGGGAAACCGTGAATGTGGAGAAAGCCGGAGCGTTGAAGCCGGCCATCTACAACATTTACTTGTCCCAGCAGGCCGACAAAACGGCTGCGCACAGTGGCGTGATCCTACACGCCGACAAGGAAAGTATTTACCAACAAAGCGGACGCGATTTTGTGCAGCATAAGCGCTCTGATTTCGATAAAGTACCTGAAATTGGTAGCGCAAAAACCATCACCTATAGCGCGGAGTCCGGTCGCGCCCAGGTTGATACCCCGACGCAAACGCAGAGCAGGGGGGTGAGGCGCTAATTTTAGCCGCTAAAATGGAGTGTCCTTATGAATGCTGTTAACGACAAGACGCATAAGTCCGTAAAGCCCCTGTCGGACGTTCCAGCCAAATCGGCAGGAACAATAGTTTCAGAGGCTGACGCCCTGCAACAGCAAGCAGAAGACGCTCATGGCGAGCAACAGGCGCTGTTAGAGGCATCTCCTTTGGAGTCTCAATACGCGGCCGCCATGGAGGCCCAGGTGGATGCCAAGCACGACCAGGTGGAGCGCATCGAGGTTCGTTTGGAAGGAGTCATTGAGCAGCAGGAAGCAAAGCTCCATCAGATCGAGGCCAAGCAGCCAGGCAGCACCAGGGCGAACTGGCAGTGTCAGATCCAGCAGCAGCAAGCGCTTTTACAGCGCCTTCACGGGCGCCTTGAAGGCGTGAGAGAGATCAAAGACGGCATGGGGCTTCACGGCCCCCGCGTAGAGGAACTGGCGGCCCGAAAGCTGCGCCATGCTGAACCGGAGTTGGCTGAGGGTTGGGATGAAATGCGCGCAGCGCAGCGCGCCCATGAAGCCCTCATGCGCAAGAAGGATCAAGAAAAGCGGATCAAGGTCGAGCGGGAGCAGTCTGCAACGGTAGGGCGGGGCCAGACTCAATCACTCAATTTGAATCGCTCGGTCAGTTGACGGAAAGTCAAAAAAAGCCGGCCCAAGGGCCGGCTTTTTATATCTGGCCACTAGCCAGCTAGTGCAGCGAAGACCAGACAACCAGGAGCGCAGCGGTCAGAGTTATCACGGACGCTGCGACGTTGAGAACAACCAGGTTTCGCGCGGTTTGCGCGGGAGCCTCTGCCCTGCGCAATGCCTTGTCGAATTCGGATTGCATGGCCTTTGCCGCCTCACTCGCGCTTGCCTTCATGAGACTTGCCATAGCTTCCTTGCTGGCCGTCAGGGAGGCATTCAGGATGCGCTCAGCCTTTTCCTTTGCGTCATTACCCCACTGGTAGGCAATCCCTTCCAGCTCGCTTTTGAACTGTTCAAGCTGTTCCTCTTGAGCCTTAGCACCCTCGGCTAAAAGCCGGTTGTTCAGGGTGAACAGGATCATGATCGGATCATCCTTGCCTACAGAAATGCCGTGGACGCGAAAGATTTCTTGCCGGAGGCTTTCCAGGTCGTCGGCCATCAGAGTACCCCCGCAGTCTCCAGTTGGCCGAACAGCTGGGTGCGGATCAATTTCAGGCGTTGGCGGTTCATAACCGTGAGTTCAGGGTTTGCTAGCGCCTGGTCAAAGGTGACGCGATCCTGGAGCGTTCTGCTGAGGTCTTGACCGAACGTGTCAGGGTCAAGGTTTGGGACGTGGACAATAGAGGTGATGCGCGCCTTGTTGTCCTTATAAGCCTTCATCTGCTCAAAGGGCTTACCTTCATGCTCAATTGCCCCCCAAAACGGATTGAGCCAAACAACAAACTCAGCTTCTTGAGGGAACTGGCTCGCAAGTTGGCCAAGGCCGGAAACCGTATCAAATAGAGCCTGCCCGCCAGTAACGACCGTGTGAATGATGAGGTCGTGCCCCATATCCTTAATTAGCGCGGGCACCTGGTTACTGATGAGGTAGTGGGTCAGTGGTACGAAGGAAGACGAGCCGTTATCAATGATGATGTCACGGTCAGTCGTGGCGATTGTCTCGATCAGATTGTCGAAGTTCCGAGGGTTGATTTGCTTCTGATCGTTCATGATTTCAAGGCGCTGCACGTTAAGCGCCTCATAACCGGCAAACGTCGCATTCACAGGGTCGGTGTCAATGCACGTCACTTCGCGGTTACTGAACGAGTAAAACTGCGCCAAGGCCGAGCAGCCAAACGACTTGCCTACACCGCCTTTGCCCTGGAGCATCATGTGGATTTTTGCCATTACAGATAGTCCTCTTTGTTAGGTTTTGCATCGAAGTTAAAGCCAGTCGGTGCCGGTGGTTTGACTGGATCTGCTTTCGCTGCAGGAGTGCGCGGAGTGGTCGGCACAGTCTTTTTCTCATTGCTGGCCTGGCTTCCAGGGCGTGCTTCCTCGGCTGGAGCTTTCGGTGCCGCGCCTTGCTTGGATTCCAGGATCAAGCTGTTCACATAGTTACGGAAAGCCTGGTAACTGAACGTCACCTTTCCTTCCTCATCGTCTTGATCGGCCATCGGTCATCAAGGGCCTGAATAATCTCGCCTTTCAACGCGAGAAAAGCCCCCCGGTTCTGCGCTCCTACCGTGGCTTTTTTATTGCGCATCCGGTCAGCGATCCGCTCTGACAGATTCTTAGCCATAGTCTTTTCGCGTTCCTCTAGCGTTCTTTTACCGTTGTTTTTCCATAATTCTGCCGTTCCTTTCTGTCACACGCCGTTGTTTTACCGTGCTTTGCGCTCGATTGCGAGCGGAAAACGTCGTTTATACCGAAAAAAACGATACGAGAACGGCGCCGTGCATGGTATTGTTTTGGAGTATCAACGGCGATAAGCCGGGCAAGATAGGTGAAGTAGGCCCACCCGTTCCGGGCGGCTCCTCCTTCACTTCCCCTTATTCGCACTTCGTGCTCAACGGGGGATCTTGCTCTGCGAGGCGCCGGCTGCCGCCGACAGAAGCGAGAAGCAAATGCCAGATCAAGAGCCATCGAATCAAAAGACCGTAACGCGGAAAAGCAGCCCGCCTTTGAAGGTGTATTGCTTGCCAAGCGAGCGCGCAAAAATCACCGAGAACGCCCAGGCGGTCGGCCTTACCGTGTCGAGCTATTTGCTCAACGTGGGGATTGGGTACGAGATAAAAAGTACGTTGGATAGCCAGCTCGTTGGCGACCTGGTGAAAGTAAATGCCGACCTTGGGCGGCTTGGCGGCCTACTAAAACTTTGGCTTACAGACGACAAGAAGCTGGCCGCAACCGGCCATGCCTTGACGGAGGGAACTGTGCGCGCGTTGCTCAAGCGTATTGAGGATACCCAGGCAGTCATGTACGAGTCGGTCAAAAAACTATGATTTTTTTAGCCGCTAAAATCTGGTTGGGCTTGCCGTGATCGCGCGTCACGTTCCGATGAAGGAAGCGAAGCTAAGCAGCTTTGCTGGCCTAGCCAAATACATCACCAACTCGCAAGAAAAGCAGGAGCGGGTTGGTGAGGTTCGTTTGACGAACTTCCAAAGCGAGTCCTTGGACTGGGCTGTTACCGAGGCTCTGCATGTTCAACAAAGAAACCAGCGCGCGGAGGGTGACAAGACCTATCACCTGCTTATCTCATTTGCACCTGATGAACAGCCATCCGCAGAAGTTTTGCGTGACGTGGAAAATCGCATATGCGCCGCCATCGGCTTTGGGGAACACCAGCGCATTAGCGCGGTTCACCATGACACTGACAACCTGCATATCCACGTCGCTATCAACAAGATTCACCCCGAGCGTCACACCATCCATGAGCCATATCGTGCCTATCAGACTATGGGCGATATGGCGGCGATTCTTGAGCGTGAGCATGGCTTGCAAGTCACGAATCACACTGGCCGAAAGCGTGGCAGTGAAAACCGTGCAGACGATATGGAGCAGCACGCCGGTATCGAAAGTTTGTTGGGCTGGATCAAGCGTGAATGCGCAGACCAACTGACTCAGGCCCATACCTGGAATGACTTGCATGAAGTCATGCGCAAGAACGGTCTGGAGCTGCAAGAGCGCGGCAACGGCCTGGTAATCACGGATGGCCGCGGAGTAGGGGTAAAGGCCAGTTCCGTTTCCCGAAATCTGTCAAAGCCGAGCCTTGAAAAGCGTCTAGGGGCATTTGAAGGGGCCACCAAAAAGAAGGCGTCCGCAAAGCGCGGCCCGGGTTTGCATAACCGTAAAGCTCCCCCTGTTGTGGCGGTAGGTGGTAAGCCACCTCCCATGCGTAAAGGTCGGCTTAGCACTCTGTCACAACTGGGGGCAATCGAGGGCGAGCCTGGCAAGCGTTACGAAGGGCGGCCGATTCATAGTGCTGGCAGTACGGCGACAACCGAGCTGTATGCCCGCTATAAGGCCGAGCAGGGTATCAAGGTTCATGCTCGCGCCACGGCGTGGGGTGCCGCAAAGAATCGCAAGGACAAGGCTGTGGAGGCCGCCAAGCGCACCGGCCGACTCAAGCGCGCAGCGATAAAAATGCTCAGCGGCCCCGGCGTCAACAAAAAGCTCTTATACGCCCTGGTCAGCAAAGCCCTTCATGCTGAGATCCAGAAAGCCAATACCCAGTACCTGGCCGAGCGGCAATCTATCCACGGCGAGTTTTCAAAAAGAGCATGGGCTGATTGGCTCCAGGCAAAGGCCACGGAAGGGGATCAGCAGGCGCTGAAGGCACTTCGCGCGCGCAAACCTGCCAAGCCCCGCGCAGGCGACACCGTTGCCGGTAGTGGCCCTCCAAGGCGCTCAAGTCCTATGCCTTTAAAGGTGGACAGCGTTACCAAAGACGGCACGGTAATTCACCGCTTTGCTGGCTCTGCCATTCGCGACGATGGCGAAGCGCTCCAGGTGGCGCGCGGCTCTAATCGCGCTGGGTTGGAGGCCGTATTGCGCATGGCTGTTCACCGTTACGGCCAGAACATCGCCGTCAACGGCAGTGATGAATTCAAAGAGAAGATTGCCCGTGTCGCGGCGACTTCAAACCTCAACATCACCTTCAATGACGCTGCGCTGGAAGCGCGGCGCCAAGAGCTGGTGCGTTTAACAAGTAAGGAGAGCGGCAATGACCGATCAAGTAGGCCAAACCGAAGTGCCGATGAGCGAAGAAGATCAGCTAGCAGCAGTGATGGCGGATCTAGAACAAAGCGTGGCGGAAGAACCGCCAGAACCGGAATTCGACGAGGACCAGGACAAACAAATAAGTCCGGTCTTGGAGGGGTTGGACCCAAGCCGCCGGCCTTGTCCGGGAACGGTCTGCGAGAGCTGTCCCAACTCGGTGTGGTTCGCCTCCCCGAAAGAAGTGAAGTGCTATTGCCGCGTGATGTTCCTCATAACGTGCAGCACGAAGGAGCCGAACATGCTGGAGGCATGCGACGGGGTGTTTCTGGGGCAGGAAGAAGGGTAGGGACAAACCCGCGTGGCCCTGGTGCAACCAACAAGCCTAGCGTTATCCCGGTCGGTGGCAAGCCACCGGCCATGTTGCGAGGACGGTTGCAGCCTATGTCCAAGATTCGCGAGCTGCCCGTAGATGGCCCTATCAGCGTTCCAGGAATGCCACGGCCACCGATGCCAACGCCTGCGCCTGAGAAAACCATGCCGGCTCAACCGAAGTCGGCAGCGGATAAATACATTGCGGAACGCACCTCAAAACGGGCTAAAGGATTCGATATACCGAATCACAGGCGTTATACTCAGGACGATAAAGGCGCCGCTTTGTTTGCCGGAACCCGGCAAATAGAAGGGGAAACCCTGGCTCTTTTGAAGCGCGACGAAGAAATCATTGTGTTGCCAGTCGATGCGGCCACCGCCCGCCGTATCAAGCGTTATTCGTTGGGTGATGCAGTCACCGTGAATGACAAGGGCGCAGTTACGAAGAAAGGAAGGAGCAGATGAGTAAAGCCAATAATGCGGTTGGGCCGCAAACCAGAGGCAAGAAGCCAGGGAAAAGTAAGGTTGTACCCGCCCTTGGCCTTGCAAGTTTTGTCGCCGGATCGGCGGCCGCTACCCAATTTTTTGCATGGAAATTTGAGTACCAAGCGATTCTTGGTGCGAACTACAACCACCTGTATGCGCCTTGGGCGATTTTTGATTGGTGGCACAAGTGGAACGGCATTTATCCCGATGCGCTGACCGCAGCCGGCAGTGTCGGCACGCTGGTCGCGGCCGGGGGGTTGATCGTCACCGCAGCCGCAAAGGTAATCGCCTCAAACTCATCCAAAGCTAACGAACACCTACACGGTTCGGCTCGCTGGGCTGACAAAAAGGACATTGAGGACGCTAGTTTATTGGGCAACGATGGCCGCGATGGTGGCGTCTATGTTGGAGCCTGGCGCGACAAGTCCGGCAAGCTCCAGTATCTGCGTCACAACGGCCCTGAACACGTCCTATGCTATGCCCCGACTCGTTCGGGTAAAGGTGTCGGCCTGGTTGTTCCGACACTCCTTTCATGGCCCCACAGTTGCGTTGTCACTGACCTTAAAGGCGAACTATGGGCCATGACGGCCGGCTGGCGAAAGGAACATGCCGGCAACAAGGTGATTCGCTTTGAGCCGGCGAGCCTAACTGGTTGCGCATACTGGAACCCGCTTGATGAAATTCGCCTTGAAACCGAGTACGAGGTTGGCGACGTTCAAAACTTGGCAACCCTGATTGTCGATCCGGACGGCAAGGGTCTTGAATCCCACTGGCAGAAAACATCGCAAGCCCTCCTGGTCGGCATGATTCTGCACGTTCTGTACAAGGCGAAGCACGAAGGCACCCCGGCTACGCTTCCTTACGTCGATACCATGCTTGCCGATCCCAACAGGGACGTTGGCGAACTATGGATGGAAATGACGCAATACAGTCACGTCAATGGCGAGAATCATCCGGTCATTGGATCGGCTGGACGCGACATGATGGATAGGCCGGAAGAAGAAGCCGGTTCGGTTCTGTCTACCGCGAAATCGTATCTGGCCCTTTATCGTGATCCAGTTGTAGCGCGTAACGTCAGCAAGTCGCAGTGGCGCATCAAAGACTTGATGAACCATGACAGCCCGGTAAGTCTGTACATCGTTACCCAGCCAAACGACAAGGCTCGGTTGCGGCCACTGGTGCGCGTCCTGGTCAACATGATTGTTCGCTTGCTTGCAGACAAAATGGAATTTGAGCGCGTCAAGGCAGAAATGCCGGCCTGGCCTCGCTTCCTAGATCGACTGGGATTCAAACAGCAGGCCCTTTCCTACGTCCGTTCCAAGAAGAATTACAAACATCGCCTGCTTGGCATGATTGACGAATTCCCAAGCCTCGGGAAGCTGGAAATCCTGCAAGAGTCGCTGGCTTTCGTTGCTGGCTACGGGATCAAGTTCTATCTGATTTGCCAGGATATTAACCAGCTCAAGAGCCGCGAAACAGGCTACGGCCCTGACGAAACGATTACCTCTAACTGCCACGTACAGAATGCCTATCCACCTAACCGGATCGAAACCGCACAGCACCTTTCCAAGCTGACCGGCGTTACTACGGTCGTGAAGGAGCAAATCACTACCAGCGGCAAGCGCGCTGGTGTGTTCATGGGGCAAGTATCCAGGACGATGCAGGAAGTCCAGCGGCCATTGCTGACCGATGATGAATGCTTGCGCATGCCTGGCCCTAAAAAAGACTCGGAAGGTCAGATTACCCAGGCGGGGGATATGGTCGTTTACGTCGCAGGCTTCCCGGCCATTTATGGCGAGCAGCCTCTGTACTTCCAAGACCCGACATTCACCGCGCGCGCAGCCGTCGAGGAACCAAAGGACACCGACAGGCTGCGCCTGCAAAACGAACCTACGGCTAAGGAGGCCATTGCCATATGACTATGCGCAAGGGCCTTCGGATCGTCGCAGGTATCACCCTCGCTGCAAGTATTGGCGTGGGGGTAGTCGCAGGCGGCATTTACGCAGCAGGTGGTCGATTCAATACGAGTAAGAGCCTAGAGCTTGGCTTGTACTGGATTACTGACGCGCCAATCACTAAAGGCGCTTATGTGATGTTCTGCCCGCCAGAGCGGAAAGTCTTTATGGACGCCAAAGAACGGGGATACATCGACGCCGGTTTTTGCCCCGGAAACTTCGGCCACCTGATGAAGAAAATTTTAGCTGCTAAAGGCGACACCATCGCCGTGACACCGCAGGGCGTTACGGTCAACGGTGAAGTCCTCCCCTACAGCAAACCTGTAGCCGAAGACGGTGTAGGCCGTCCACTGCCACAGCTTTCCTCAGAGCGTTACACGCTGGGCGCCTCAGAGCTTTTGCTTATGTCAGATAGCAGCCCTACATCCTTCGATGGCCGTTATTTCGGCCCGATTACTCGCAGCCAGGTCACGTCGGTGATTCGGCCTGTACTGACCTGGAAAGGAGAATGACCCTATGCGTCTATTCATCGCAGAGAAACCATCCGTAGCAAAAGCAATCGCCGCCGAGTTGGGCCAGACCGGGAAGGGCAGGGGCTACATCGAGTGCGGTTCTGACATAGTGACCTGGTTTTTCGGGCACATGCTGGAGCAGGCCGACCCCGATACTTACACTGCCGCAGACGCACCGCGCGCGGAGAATGGGAAAAAAATCTGGCGTACCGAAGACCTGCCAATTATCCCGGAAGAATGGCAATACAACCCGCGCGACGACGCCCAGGAGCAATTGGACATTGTTGCCAAGCTCTACGCGAAAGCCGATCAAATTGTTCATGCCGGCGACCCGGACAGGGAAGGGCAACTGCTTGTCGATCAGCCGGTAAGACTGCTGTTCGGCAACAACAAACCAGTGATGCGTTATTGGTGCAGTGCGCTTGATTCAGTGTCCGTGCGCCGGGGCCTGGACTCCCTCAAAGACAACAAGGCATATGCGGGCTTCGCAGATGCAGCGGAAGCGCGCGGACGCGCTGACTGGCTGATTGGGATGAACCTTAGTCGTGCATTCACGCTGCGCGCGATCCGAGGCGGCTCGCGGGCACTGCTGACAGTCGGTCGAGTACAAACACCGACCTTGAATTTGGTTGTTATGCGTGACCGTCTGATTGAAGGCTTCAAGGCGATTCCGTTTCACGGAATCCGTGCAGCCTTCAAGCACGAAGGCGGTCAGTTTCTGGCCGACTGGAGGCCGCGCGAAGATCAGGAAGGTTTGGACGAAGAAGGTCGCTTGACCAATACCGCTGTAGCAGATGCCCTGGTCAAATCGTTGTCCGGACAGACCGGCAAAATCACAAGCTACAAGCAAGAGCCGAAGACGAAAGCACAGCCAAAATCACTGTCGCTTACAGACGTTACCGTTCTGGCGTCTAAACACTTTGGCTACAGCGCCGCTACAGTTTTGGCCACCTGCCAATCGCTGTATGAAACCCACAAGCTCACGTCCTACCCGCGTACTGATTGCGCCTATTTGCCCGAGTCGCAATTTGCTGATGCGCCGGCCATCCTGGAAGCGCTCAAAGGTGTAGTGCCTGAGCTGGAAAGTCTGATTGACGGGGCCAACCCAAAAATCAAATCCAAGACCTGGAACGACGCAAAAATCACTGCGCACCACGGGATCATTCCAACCGTTCAGGCAGGTGATGCGTCGAAGCTCAGCAGTGAAGAACGAGCCATTCACAACCTCATCGTTCGTTACTACCTGGCTCAGTTTTACCCCGTCCATGAGTATCTGAATACCGCTGTCGAGCTGGACGTTTCCGGCGAACAGTTTTTTGCTCACGGTAACGTGGTAACAAAAAATGGCTGGAAAGACGCTTTCGGCGTTGACGCTTCCAACGACTCCGAGGAAGGCGATGGCGAAGACGCAGGGTCACAAAGCCTGCCGAGCATGAAAACTGGCGATCAGACCGCTTGCCTCAAAGCTATGCGCCGCGACTCCAAGACCAAGCCACCGGCCCGATTCACCGAAGGCTCTTTGACCCAGGCGATGGAGAACATCCACAAGTACGTGGACGACAAAGAGCATAAAAAAATGCTCCGCGACGGTGACGGCATTGGCACCTCAGCTACTCGCGCTTCAATCATCGAAGAATTGAAACGCCGCAACTTCCTGGCCGACAAGGGCAAGGCCCTGGTCAGTACCGAGCTGGGCCGCAGCATGATCGACGCTTTGCCAGAAGTCGTGAAAAGCCCAGTGCTGACCGCGATGTATGAGCGCATGTTGCTCTCCATTGAGCAGGGCGGCGGTGATATGCAGGCATTCATGGATAAGCAAGAAACGCTTATCCGCGATCAGGTAGCTAAAGCCAACCAGGGTGCAGTAAAGATCGCCGGAGCCAAGCAGGCGCCGAAAGTCTCCACCATTTACAAATGCAGCCAATGCCAGAAGGGCCTGATTCGCCGCGATGGCAAGAAGCCCAACACTCATTTTTGGGCGTGCAGCGGGTACCCAACTTGCACCGCTAGCTATCCCGATTTCAAAGGCAAACCGAATCTGGCCAAGGCAAACATCGCCAAGCCCGCCGTTGCGAAAGGAGCATGACCATGAGTGACCAAAATGAAGCACTTAACGAAAAGCTGACCGACGCTATGGTGCCTGGTTTTGAGGTCGAGTTTGACCCCGACGAAGCCGACCAGGCCGGCAGTTTCACGGAAGACGCCTTGAGCGTCGAGGACGCCGCTGACAGCAGCGACGACCAATAACGGAGGCGACATTCAATGACGTTATCCGTCGATGATGCCAAGGCGTTAGTAATTGAGTTCTGCGCTACCTACCCGGTAGCGTCCACAATTAGCTACAAGCTCAGAGCAACCCAGGAGGAACTTTATGGACCGCAAGCCACAAGAGAAGCCGTTGGAGGAATCCTCGGTTCATTTCGTCCCGGAAGCCGACAAGCAGACTTCGCCACTTCCAATTTTCGTAACGAAGACGAGTTTAAAGAAACTCTTAGGCACGAAGTCCTTGGACACTTTGGGATCAACACCTTCAACCCCGCCGAAAAGCGAGCAGTCCTAGACGGGATTATCGAGTCCCGCAATGAACCTGGCATGTCCGAACTTTGGGCCGAAGTAGCTCAGCTCTATCCAGAGGCTGACGACTCGCTTAAAGCCGAGGAAGTGTTTGCCTTTGCGTGTGAAGCCATCGAGCCGCAGACGCGCGGCAATGTCATCGAGGGCACCCGATCTTTTCGCGAAACCTGCATCGAGCGCTCGCGCCCGATGCAGATCCGCGACCTAATCAACGTGACCACGATGGTTGCCGAAGGGATGCGCGACCGCAGCCGGTCGCAACAAAATTTCCCCGAATCAGATCATGCCCAGTTCAAGCGGGAACAGACCATGGACGCTAAAAAACCTTTCCACGAAGTCGTGGCCGAAAAGCTGATCGAGCAGCTAAAGCAAGGCACGGCCCCTTGGCAGATGCCCTGGAAGGCCGGAGACGGCGGCGGCATGATGCCCTTCAACCCTACTACCGGCAAACGGTACAAGGGTATCAACGCCATTCATTTGCTTTCTCAGGGCCGCGACGATCAGCGCTGGTTGACGTTCAACCAGGCCAAAGCAGCCGGCGCCCAGGTACGCAAGGGCGAAAAAAGCACATCCATCCAGTATTGGAAGTTTGAAGAAGAACAAACCAAGCGCGACGAGAGCAACAAGCCAGTGCTGGACGGTAAGGGCGATCCGGTCAAGGTTCGCGTGCGCCTGGAGCGGCCGAAAATGTTCATGGCGAACGTCTTCAACGCAGAACAGATCGACGGCTTGCCTCTTTATCAGAAACCAGCCCAGACGTGGAATGCACTGGAGCGTGCAGAGACGATCCTGCAAGCCTCCGGGGCTGATATTCGGCACGGTGGCGATAGGGCGTATTACAGGCCATCTACTGACAACATTCAGTTGCCAGACAAGGCCCAATTCCCCAGCGCCGATAACTACTACGCAACGGCGCTTCATGAGCTGGGCCACTGGACGGGCCACGGCTCGCGCCTTGATCGGGACTTGTCACATCCGTTCGGGTCGGAAGGGTACGCCAAAGAAGAATTGCGCGCTGAAATCGCAAGCATGATCCTAGGTGATGAGCTGGGCATTGGGCATGACCCAGGCCAGCACGCATCCTATGTTCAGTCCTGGATTAAGGCTCTGCAGAACGACCCGCTGGAGATTTTCCGCGCGGCCTCTGACGCAGAAAAAATTCAGACCTTTGTTCTCGGCCTGGAGCAGCAGCAGATCCAGACGCAGGGCCAAACGCAACAACCTCAAAAGCTCAAGGACGAGCCGAACGAGCCGAACGAGCAGGGGGCAAGTATGCAGATCCCGGCACAGCCAGAGCGCCCGAACATTCAGGCCGAGGACTGGGCATTGCGCGCCATTGAGCGCGCAGACCTTGACCAAGTAGCACGACGAATGACTGACGATCAGTTGCAAGTCTTTGACCAGGTGCTGGCCGCCATGCACCCGCTGGCCAACGACAATGCTTTTTGGGCGCAGCGCGAAGAAGCGATGGAGGCGATGTTTAATGACGTGGATACCGTTGCCGAACAAATCCAGCGTGCGCAAGAAGTCGTTGCCGATGAACAGCACCGCCGCGCTGATGTAGCGAAGCGTGACCAGGTGCAGGAAAGCGTCAATGTTGCGCCTGAGCCAATGCCGCTAAACCCTAACGAGCAGATGGTTGCGACCGCGTTGCGCAATGTACGCAGCGAGCCGGAGCCTGAATTAAAGGCAAGTTTTGGGCGCCTGCTTGGCGTCACCAGTGGGCAAGCGTTGGGCTACGAATTGCCGGGTGATTGGTCGGGTGAAACTCAGGTCGTGGGTATTGCTACAGATCCTGACAAGGAAGGCGTTCACATGGTTGAAGGTGATGAGGCGCCGGAGTTTTACGGCCTGTATGCCCGCGACCAGGAAGGCAAGGCCGTTTGGTTGGCTGATTACGAAACCCAGGAAGAAGCACAAAATCAGGCCGACCGACTGGCGGCGATCAATAGCCATGCCCAGGTTGAGGCGAATGCCATCGACCGCCCGGTTTTAGTGGTTAAAGAAAGCGAGGCCGTAATAGAACAGGCTGCGCAGAGCAACCAGGCACCGGCCACGGATAAAACCTACCTTCATGTTCCATTCAAGGAGAAGGAGCAGGCTAGTGAGCTGGGCGCCAAATGGGATCGGCAGGAAAAGTCCTGGTACATCCCGGCCGACCTCGACAAAGAGGCGTTCGCTCATTGGCTGAATCCGGCCCCGAAGGTGGAAGCCGCGGAAACCGCGCAAGAGCGTACAGAGGCCCCTCAAGTGGCATCCACGCCTAAATCCGCGCGCGAGTACCTAGCGGTTCCCTACGGCGAAAGATCGGCTGCAAAGGCCGCTGGAGCCGCTTGGGATAAGGCTGCGAAGTCCTGGTACATCGGCCCTGATGGAGATACAGCCGCCCTGGCCCGTTGGAAGCCTGAAAACGTCAGCAACGAACAGTCGCCGGCACTGGATGTACGCGAAGAGTTCATTGGCGCTATGGAGGCCGTGGGCCTGATTCCAGGAGGGAAAGATAACCATCCCATCATGGATGGAAAAAAACACCGTGTTCCTGTCGTTGGTGGCAGAACAGGCGCAACGGATGGCTTCTATGTTGCTCATTTAGACGGTCATCCCGCAGGCGTTTTGATAAACAACAAAACCGGCGTCGATATGAAGTGGAAAAGCAAAGGCTATTCCCTTACCGACGAGCAAAAAGCAACCTTGCAGGCCGAGGCTGCAACCAAGCTACAGGCCCGGGAAGCCGCATTGCTCAAAACGCATGAAGCCGTTGCAGCGAAAGTAACTCGCAGCATGGAAAGCCTGGTGCCCGTGGTCGAGCTGACCCCGTACATGAGTGCAAAAGGAATCCAGCCCTTGTCTGGCGTCCTAACCGACAAAGCCGGCAAAGAAACAGTGATTCCGGCCATAGACGAAAATGGCAAGCAGTGGACAGCCCAATACATCCAGAAAGACGGCACCAAGCGCTTTGCCAAGGATGGTCGGAAGGAGGGGTGTTTTCACCCGTTGGGTGGCCTCGATGCGCTTGCAGCGGCGCCGGTTATTGTCATCGCCGAAGGCTATGCAACAGCAAGCACACTGGCTTCCAGCCTCGGCCATGCAACCGTGGCCGCTTTCGACTCCGGCAACCTGCCGGCCGTGGCGAAAGCATTGCACGCGAAATTCCCTGATAAGCCGATCGTCATCGCCGGCGACGACGATCGGCACCAGGTCATGACCCACGGTACTAATGCTGGTCGAACGAAAGCGGTTGAAGCGGCCAAGGCAGTAGGAGGGAAAGCCATATTCCCTACCTTCGCACCTGGAGAGGTTGTTTACCCCGACACGCTGCCAGCAATCACCCCCCAGGCTTATCGCAAGCACACGCAAGCCGCTGGAGAACTCAAGGCGTTGATTAGCCAAGATGGCCCTTCGGCCGGCGATCCTGCGCAATCTGAGCGAGCTGCGGAGTTGAAGGCAGAAATGCTCAGTGATGCGCAGCTTGCAGCCCTGGACAAAATGAAACGGCTTACTGACTTCAACGACCTTGCAACAAAAAGCTCACTCGAGCGCGAGGGGTTGGAACGCCAAGTGAACAACGCCGTTGCCAAGGTCATCGAGCAGCACCAGGTCAAGGTACAGCAGCCCATCCAGGAGCGCGTCCAAGGCATCGAGGACAAGCAGCAAACCCGTCGCGTCATTAGCCGCTAGGAGGCGTCGTGAGCGACGGAACACAAGTGTCACAAGACGAAAAGGAGATACATATGAAACACGGAGAAAGTGGCGGCCCCGAGCCGTTGACGTTCACCCATAACGGTGAACCAGCCACGATCAACCTGGAGCGCTTCCAGCAGCAGCCGCAGGATGAGCCGCTGACGTTCACCCATAACGGTCAACCGGCCACGATTGACCTGGAGCGCTTTAAGCCACAACCGCTGACCGAACAGCCAGCCCCGGTCGAAGTAAAGCGTCCAGTAGCCCCGGAGCCGCTGACGTTCACCCACAACGGTGAACCAGCCACGATCAACCTGGAGCGCTTCCAGCAGCAGCTGCAGGATGAGCCGTTGACGTTCACCCATAACGGTCAACCGGCCACAGTTGACCTGGAGCGTTTCACGCGACAAGCCCAAAAGGAGATACACATGAAGCACGGCGAAATTGGTGCCCCACGCAATACTGGCGACGTAGGAGTCGCTCCAGTGCCCGAAGTTGGATCGGTCAAAATTGTGATCCTGAACGGTAGCCGGCAGATCGACCAAGTTGTGCCTGGAGTCGGGCAAAACGGCGCCGCTGGATGGCAAACCCAAAAGGTGCTTGGCGAAAACGGCCTGCCGCAAGGCATCTATCAACTGAGCAGCGCGAACGACGCTAGTAAGAAAGTTCACCCTCAGCAATTCGGTGGCCAAGTGCTGCACGTCGATAAGCAGAACGTCTATCAGTTCGGTCCGAGCGACGGCAAAGGCAAGTCCACCGTTGTGAAGCACGACCGCAAAATTTTCGACCAGGCGCTGGATGGAAAAGAGCCCGTCGTAGGGCAGTGCTACGAGGTGTCTTATGCGCGCGGTGTTGGCAAGGTGAAGGGGGAGCTGTCGCAGGAGGAAGGCGCCAAGCTCCAAAACAGGAAGGTAAACAAAATCTGATAGGTGCTGGCCGCTAGATCGGCCGGAGCGATTAGAGAAAGAAGCCGGGGCTATCCCCGGCTTTTTTTGGGTGCGCCAGGCATGGCGCGTTGCGCGTCAGCGCAACCAGTTTGGCTGTGGTGGCCACGCTGGTGACTTGGAGGTGAAAGTCCTCTACACACCCGGCAAGGGGAAGTGTTAGCCAGAGGCAAGGGTGTTGCGGGTGACTGCGAATCTGAAGGAAGCCCGAGGCAAAATGCTGGCCTGACGAACAGGAAGCGGATGAGGCGATGCAGCGGGGTAAGGTATTCCCAGCGATCAGATCACGGACGCAGCGCTCGAAGTTTTTTCACCGCAGCATCAAAGCTTTCCAATGCTTGGACGATGATAGTTTCTGCCTGTGCCTTGACCGAAGGTTCAAGAACACCGTGACCATCAGCCCGTTCGATCCAGCCCGAAATATGAGCATGCCGTTCAGCCGCCAGCGCTCTATCAGGCACCTTCCAGGCTAGAAAGCCTTGCCAGTCCTCTTCCCTTTTTTCATCGCCATTGCATTTGTTACACGAAAGAACGTGGTTGTGGATTTCGTTAGCACCGCCCAGAGCAGACGACACAATATGATCCAGGTGCCCGTTGCGAGAAGTACGGTTTAGAGGAATGCCGCAATATGCACAGCAGGACTGGAAATAGGTCCATAGCTGCTCAATTTCTACATTAGATGGATGCGGATCAAGAATGGCCATGAGACACCGGCGCATTTTGTTTTTTGCCATGGAAGGAGTGTCTTTTGCCATTTTATGATTTCCGAGTTCTGCCCGCTCGCCAACTACATTTCGTGTCAGGGTGAACCCAAAATTGGTAGCGACAGAATGCATGTCGCTCTCACTTTGGTAACATACGCACCCTCGAAACCACCTTGTACGACGATGAAACTACTCAACACCTACGACGATCGCGACGAAGCTGAAGAAGCCGCCGAGAAGCTAACAGGCGAGAAGCGCCTCGCCAGTGAGCGTGATGCCACTGTTGTTATCTATAACCTGTTCGGTATTGCGAGCTGGGGCAATTTCCACCGCCTTGGTATGTACAACCTGAGCGAGCTGAAGGGCCTACTGGAACGCCGCGCTAAATGGCAGTCTGTCGACCTGGCACGGCATATCGAGATCCTCGCTACGCTGAATACGGTTGCGAAAAACCATGCGATTGACATCCCAGCCCACTGGCTTTAATTCCTGAAAGCCAGTGAGCTATCGGTCATTTCAGACTATCCGTGCAAACATGCTGCTCAGATAGCTGTCGCGGCCGTCTTCCATAAACAACACATGGCGATCTTCCAGTTCAGCCTTCTGCGTTGGGTCAGCGACATTGAGCAGATCAGCGAACTTCGTCGGCGACAGCACAAAAGCATTCAAGACCAAGGGAGGCTCACCCGGTTTAGCCTGAGCCGCCAGTGTCGTCTCAAGTTTCTTCACTTCTTTGTAAAGTCCGAGCTTTGGGTGCGACAGATCAAGGTTACGTAGGCCTTTAGGGTCTACGAAGCTCAGCCACTGCTTACCTGTTTCATCGTCCACCAGCCACAATAGGAAGTCCGGGTAGAAATTGCCGGCCAGCGCAAAGCCTAGCCCCTTCGCTTCACTGTCGGCATTGCGTAGCAAGTAAAGGCTGCGCGCTCCGATGGCAGCTTGGCCCTTTGGCGAGTTGTAAAACTCCTCCAAGTCGCGAACAAAATCCCATTCGCTTGGCGCATCAAAAGCCAGAGGGCGCATCTTCAACGGCACCACGTCTTTGTCCTCCAGTGATAGCAGCGGATAGTACAAGTGGCGATCAAAGCTGATGGCAACCATGTGAGGGGCGTTCCACTTACTGGCCTCACCGATCTTCCCATCAGCTACCAATTTCTTCAGCACCTCCAGCCTTTCCTGATATTCCAGACCGTCATCCGTGTTCTCGATCTCGAATTGGTAGAGCTTCAGCATCGATCCGTGGTCTTCATCCATACGGACGACATCGTAAAACTGCCCCTCATAGCCAGCTTTCAGTGCCTTGTAGAAACGATCGGTGTAATCGGTCAGTAGACGGATCAGGATGTCCTCCTGCCTACGGATGCCGTTGAAGCCGGCCACCGAAAGCTCCGCCGCTGGAATGTAAAGCGTATACCAGCCAGATGAGCCACCACAGAAGTCGATCAGTTTTTGTCGATCCAGCCGCAGGTTGCTCCAGCTGCGTTGCAGCTTGTAATCCTGCAAAGCCAGATAAATACGATCCCAATCAAACAGCGTAAACAGCACTGCGTTTAGCTTGCCCTTGTGGCGGGCTTCAGCGGTGGTTACCACCGATTTATCCTGCGTGGAAAGTGCTTCAACTCGCGGATACAGATCAAGCACCACATGCGGGTCTTTGATTTTGTCCTGAAACGTTTCGGGAATCTCATACAGCAAAGGGAAGTGAGTACGCTTGAACCCCAGCTTCTGGTTGTCTTTGTAGCCATCCTTCAATGTCAACGTCTTCAGCGTACAAGCCGGTAGGTTCGGCCTAGTCTCGAACTCCAGGTGCAGGATTTCGTCACTGGGGGTAATACCTTCTTCGCGCAGATAATCTTTAAAGGTGGCCATATAGCTCGCACGCACCCCGAAAATATTCAACGCCTCTAGCTTGTCCAAATGCACGCCTTTTGGCCGATCGTTTGGCAAGCTCCGCTTTAGCGAAAAGCCTTTGCCCTTGAGTCGTACGCCGCGCCCGAACAACTGAATGATCTGTGAGCCTTCCCCCTGCCCCATATTGAGCAGGCCCATGGTGGAGACACGCCAGCTACTCCAGCCCTCGGTGAACTTGCGCGAGCCGATCAGCATGTTGAGCTGGCTGTCTTTGTTGTTCAGTGTGCCAAAAAGGGCGCCGCCGAAATCGTCGCGATCAGTATCAAAATCATCGACATTCTCTGCGAGGCCAAAAAAACCTGCATCGTCACCAATATTAATAAGGCCGAAAGGCTCAGCATCACCCACCCGCAAGGCCAGCTCACCTTTGCTGCTCTTGATATTGACCAGCTTCAGCCGCTGCTTGGCGTGCGCATTGAATACCTGCTGCAAAATGTCGGCATAAAGATCTTCTGGCTTACCCATGAAGCTCATCAAAGGAGTGAAACGCCCCTTGAAGATATTGTTGCCCCGCGCGTCAAGGATCTGTGCCCGGTCAGCGATCAGATCGGCCAACCAGGTCTTGACCTGTGTATCGTTGTTCAGGAAGTAGGCTAGGAAATTCACAACTTCTAGGATGTCCGACTCCTCACCAGATACCCTGTTGCCCACGAACACCCACAGAGGTTTTTCGATATTAAATTCAGTCAGCCTGTCGCGGTGTGTATTCCACAGCCAGAGCTGCTGATAGAACGCTAACAGGCAGGCAGTGAAGTATTTGCGGGCGTAGTCCTCCTGCTCATAGGCCTCGCCGCTCATATTCAGAATCAACGACTCCTTGCCGTAGCCGTCTTCGTAGAAGAATTTGTAGGAGTAGTCGAACAGGATGCACTTGGCGTAGATTTCACGGGTAGCTGAGATACGTGCCTGGCGTTTTTCTTCGCCACTCAGAGCGATCTGCGCCAACTGGCTGTCGTCCAGCTTCTTAAGGCTGGTTGTCTCGAACAACATCTTGGATTTCTTTTTTTGAAAGTCTTCCTCAGCCGAAGCCACGGTCATTCCTTTGGCTACAGCCTGCCCGAAAGTAGCCGAGTACTCGAAGGCAAAGCCGCCGCGCACCAACGCATCGCGCCGGCTCATCCAAGCGCCACCTGCCTTACCTGTGCCGGAATGGCCTTCGTCCACCAGCACCAGGTTGTTGCCTTCGAACGCATCCACAGCAACAACCTTATCCCCCATCTCATCACCAAGCTTGTTGATGTCGATGATCTCAATGGTTCCGCGTGCAGGGCTCTGCGCCTTATTGAAGAACTGCGCAAAACCGAAGCCTGACAAATGCAGCTCTTCCAGATGCTGACGTGACAAGCCCTCATTGGGCGTGAGAAGGATGATCTTGCTCGGATAGTGCTCACCCTGACCCGCCTGAAAATAGTGCAGGTACTGCCTGATGTTGACGTGCAGCAGCAGCGTCTTACCACTACCTGTAGCGTTCCAGAAGGCGATCTTGTTTAGTTCGTCTGCCTCGAATACTTTGAATTGTTCCGCGCCCGACTCCGCACGGTAGAGCAGCATCTCCTCATTAAGGGCATCCAGCAGCGCCTGACGTTTGTTGAAATACCAGTCCAGATATATTTCGGTGAAAAGCAGGGACAGGTACTGAAAGTACTTCATCTGCAATTCATGACCTTCCAACTTGTTCCGCTGAACAGTGATGGCCTGCCAGTGACCCACGATGCTCAGGTCATAGCGCAGTAAGTCTGCTTCCGACACCCTGTCTACTTCAAAGAGATTACGCGTCAGCTCATGGAAGAATTTGGTTTGCCCGTCTTCGTCGATACCTTCGTGTCGGTCATCACCCAAGCGTAGCTTCAAAGCGCCCAGGTTACCGCCCTTGAAGAACCCCATCATCCAGCGATTGAGTACTAGCTCCTGGTGAAAGCTGCGCTTTTTACCACCAATTCGCGCGTGTGCGGTGGCCATGGACTTACGGGGACGCGCCATCAGATGTCCTCCACTGAGAACATGCGCTCTAGGAACTCAGGTTCTATTTGGCGTAGCTTGAGTACACGGGTCGCGCCGCCTTCTTCGGCAGTCTGTGTCAGTACTGTCGGGATGTTGTGGTCGCCGTTGATGTAGACAACATCGAACTCGTTATCTGCCGGGTTGATAGCGAGCCGGTCGCAGAGCTTGCTCACGCCTTCGTAATCCAGCATCTCGCAGTCACGCCACAGCACCAGGCAGCTCTCGCCGCTAGGTAGCATGCCGCTGACAGTGACAAAACCACGTCCTGGCTGAGCATCTATATGCTTGACGCGAAGACCGACCAGATAGTTGAAGGTCTCCACTAGGTCAACCCTGCGCGGCTCAAACGCGCCCGCCGAATCGATAGCCACGTTCAGGGTGTAATCGAAGGGTTTGTTGAAATCCTGCACGGACAGCAGCGAGTCGCGGCTCTCCACGTCCAGCATGTAGTGGAGCAGGTAGTCATCCTTGGTTTGTTGATTCAACAAGGAAAGCGTTTCTCCCTGCTTGGCATTCCGGCGCAGTTGCAGGCTGTTCAGCGTGTCTTCGTAGCTTTCGAGTTTGATGACTTTGAAACAGTGGGAAATGCCAGTATCGGGGGCGGTAGGTCTGCCGTTTGACCAGTCAGCGGAAAAAATGACTTTCTGCACCCTTGGCTTGAGGACAGTCTCAAAGTACTCGCCTTGCTCAATGAGGATGTACTTACGACCGCCTCCATCCTCTCGATTTAGGGCAATTGTGGCGCACCCAGTTGTTCCCGAGCCTGCGAAGTAGTCAAGTACGGTATTGCCATCCTTGATGTTTAGAACGCGTAGATTATCAACGACAAGGTTGATGCTCTTGGGGAAATCAAAATCCTTTGCCTTGAATTGGTCTTTGAGAACCTTAGTGCCGCTCTCACTTGCGGAATATTCGGGGCGATCCCACCACGTTCCAGGTAAAGCACCGTCTTGGTTCGGTCTATATTTTTTCTGAAGTTCAATTGGGCCATTATCGCTCCTGACGACTTTCAGGTCGTCTAGCTCAGTCCGCAAGCGAGCCACAGAGCACGTCCACACTTTCTCATTACCATTTGAATCGATAGGCCAGACGGCGGTCTCATTAGGAGCGACTTTTTCTTCAACAATCCATTGCTCCTGTTCGCTGCTCCACGACATTGCAGGAACGCGTACAGACTTATCCTGCACATAAACAGGATAAAACGATTTTTTCCTGTCGGACCGATCTGAATCGGTGCCCGATTTTCTGAAGTTTGCCCACGAGTAAATGCCTTTCTCGTCGGTGTTTGGGTAACGCTCTGCCTTGGAGCCGACTCGCGGCAGTCGTCCGATGACCGGCTTTTCGACAGGGGACCAGAAAACTGCGTATTCGTGATTCGCGGAGAACCCGGACGCAGTTGGCCTTCCCTGTGGCTTACTCCTCACTACCGCTGTTCCGGAGTGCTGAAGCCCCAGCACTCCACTCATCATCAAATACTGTTGTGAGTATTCAAAGTCATCGATTGCAACGCAAATCATGCCTTCTGGACTGAGAAGTCTTAAAGCTGTGGTCATTCGGCCCGTGAACAGACTTGCCCAGGACGAGTGTTGGTACCCATTCTTGTAGACAATTGGAGAGGCGTCAGTGTTGTACGGTGGGTCTATGTAGATGCCAGAGATCGTTTGACGCCAAGAAGCCTCCAAAAGGTTCACGCCTTGGAAGTTGTCAGCGTGAACTAACAAGCCGCCCAGATGGGTATCGATTTCGTCAATGGCAGCCTGCAATCGCTGTTTGAAGTCGATTTCAAACAGAGTGGTATCCACCATCCGATAAGGCCTTGCCTTCAGATCTTCAAGGGTGCCAGTTACCTCTCCATCCCATAATCCAAGCTGCTTCCACCGCTCCCATTGCCTTTCATTCGCCAAAATGTCTGCAATCAACTGCCCCCCTATAGCGATGACTTTGGCCTTTTCTTCGACATCCTGAACGCCAGCACCGATATCAAAAATTCGATCCAAGGTAATGCAGTAGTGGCTGGACACCACAAACTTTTTCTTCAGCCAAAGCTTCTTCTGGAAGTCTTCCAACTGGGCCAAAAACACAATCAACTCTAGCGCGATGGACCGCAGGCACTGGATCATGCGCAGCGACTTCTCGATATCGGCAAAGGCGCTAGCATTCTGCACATCGTCCAAGTGCATGACTTCGCTCTTGATATAGAAGTCCAGCTCCCGACGCAGGAAGTCGCCCAGATTTTTGTGGATAAAGTAATCGGCAGTGTTTTTTGTGGTGTAGTCAACCAGGTGCTTTTCCAGCAGGGTGCGCTGAGGGCTCTTCTCAGTAGGGGATCGGCTGCTCAAATCCAGCCAGCGAGCCTTGACGGCAGCGTCACTCAGTACCGCTGCGACAGCCTTTTGTACCAGTGCGTCTTGTTTGGTGCCTTTGGCGACGGCTTTGTACTCGAAGCGAACGATCAGCTCCTTGCCGCTCGCGCCATTCACTTCCTCGACCGGCAGGAGCTGTTCCTCATACTCGTCGCCCAGCTCGTCAATGCGAGTAACGGTTTTTTGTTCAACTAGGGCAAAACGGCGATCCTTATCGTTGTCCTTGCGGTTGTCCTTGGCAGTGTCTGCCGACACTAGCCGCAAATGAACCGTGCGGCCCGATTGTCCGTCCTCGCTAGGTAGCTTGAAGCTGTAGTTGGCGAAATTCTCGCCGCTCTTGGTGTAGTACTGGTCCTTGTTGGCCCAATGCAACATCACCTCTTCCCCCGCATAGGGAATGGCATAGGTGTCGCCCTTGTAGCGGCGCTGGCTGATGAAATCGCCGTTGTCGTAATAACGCGAGAAGAACGTGAGCAGGTGCGAGAATACGGCGTTTTCGTGTTCGCCATAACCGGTGGTGGCTGCTTTCAGCTTGTTCCGCAGCTCCTGCACCTTGGGTATGCCATCAGGACTGACGCCCAGTGCCTGGGCATTTTTTTCCGCCTCCTGCAATTCGGTTTGCAGCTGCTGGGTGTTGGCGGCATTGCCTACAGCCAGCGCGGCCTGCACTTTCTCTGCCAGCCGGTTCTCCAGGTAGTCGTTGATCTCATCAGCTCGGGCATTGAGGATGCGATAGATACCAAAGTCGAGCTCCGGTCGGTCGATCTGGAATATCTCGCGCAGCTTGGTAACGAGCTGCTGGAATTTGGCGTTCTGTTTAGCGGTCACGGCTGTGTTCATAATTCGGGCCTTGATTCGTTCGTTTTCTATTGCTCGGTTCACACCACCTGCCAGCGCAGGGTGAACAGCATTTGGGTATCGGCTTTCTCTTGCAGCCGTTGCTGCAGAGATTCAATCAGCGCATCACGCTTCTCGATTATTTCGTCTTCAACGGCAAAAATTTCCTGACGCTGACGGCGCTGTTTGCGCTCCAGCTCTGACAGCTCACGTTGGATGGACTCCTGCTCATGAAGCGTGGCGGCTTTGCGGGCATCACGCTTCAGTTGAGCAATGCTTGCCTTGGTGTTCTTGAGCGCTTCTTCAGCAGCGACAAGCTTGTCATCGGCCCAGCGCTCCAACTTGTCACGCTCTTCATTGAACAAGCGCTGGTTGGCTTCCAGCACATCGGATATGGTGGCCTGTACCAAGCGCTGACTGTTCGCCGCCAGGGCATTTGGTGCAGCATCATTAATAGCGATGGGCTTGCCAGCCGCGGGGATGGTCAAAAGTTTTTCGCAGACTTCCTGATCAAGCAGCTCACCATCGTCAGACTGGCCTGAGAACAACAGCGCCTCGGTTGTCTCAAAGGCTGTCACTTCAAGCCGCACCAGAGTTAGCCAGCCGGACTTGCCTAGTAGTTTTTCAATGACCGAGATGCGCGTGCCATGCTTGGTGTAGTCGAGCTTGAGTAGGGCGACCGGCGTAGAGGCATTGAGGCTGGTGGCAATGCTCCACTCGCCCAACGGATGGCTGAGCCGGTAGGCGTGCGCCAACATATCGGGTTGTGCCACGCCACGGATGAGCTGATAACGGCCCGGCGCGATATGCGAAAACTCAGTCTTTGGGGGACTGGTCAGCGAAAAGGCATAAAACTGATCATCAAAGCGTGCTCGGTCACTCAGGGCATAACGAGTCACACCCCAGAACCACCGCCCCAGCCTGTCGAGCCGGGCTTCAGCTTCGTCCAGTCGTAGCTTGAGGCGGTCGTGAACATCCTCGTCAAAGTTCTCCAGTAGCTGGGACTGAGTGTCTTTGATTCGGTCATTGATGGCTTCCTCCAGCTCTATTTGGAGCGCATTGAAGGCAGCCTCAATCTGTTCCGGCTGACGGCACGTGTTGTAAATTTGCAGAATACGTTTCTCGAAATCCAGACCACCTTCGATACTGCCCAGCACTTCATCACTGGCACCGAACACACCAGAAAATAGGCTGAATTTTTCAGTCAACAGCTCTAGCACACGCTGATCTGCCTGATTCCGAGTGTTGAGGAAGTTAATCACCACCACATCAAACTTTTGGCCATAGCGATGGCAGCGGCCTATGCGCTGCTCGACTCGCTGTGGATTCCATGGAAGGTCGTAATTAATCAGCAAGGCACAGAACTGAAGGTTCACACCTTCAGCAGCAGCCTCTGTGGCGATCATGATTTCTGCGCCACTTCCATCGCACTGGCGAAAGTGATCGATCAGCGCGGTACGGCGATCCACCTGGGGGGAGCCGGTAACCCGATCAGTGCCTTTGTGCTCAGCCAGCCATTGCTGGTAGATAACGGTGGAGTCGCGATGATTGTTCGTGCCACTGAACAACACCAGCTTGCCGTCATAACCGCTGGCAGACAGAAACTGATGCAGGTACTCCTGAGTACGCTTTGATTCTGTGAATATGATTGCCTTACGCGAGGCCCCAAGCTCAACCATGCTGGTAAAGCCCAGTTGTAAAGCAGTAAGCAGGGACTGAGCTTTGGTATCACTACGCAGACCATGCGCCAGATCAATGATGCCAGTCAGCTCTTCTATTTCTGTCTGGATACCCTGTTTTTTTTGCACCGGATTTTGAACTACCGGCTCTGAAGGCAGCAGGTCATCCGAGCCAGACTCCTCTTCTTCCAGATAGTCGGTTTCGAGGTCGTCCTCTTCTACCCATTGCGCCAGCAAGTTGATCTGCTCTGCCGAGGCTTCGTCTACCAGCATCTGCTGCAGCCGAGCCCGGACGGTAATCAGCGTGGCGACAATGGCCGGAGTACTGGAGGCGAGCAGTTTGCGCAGAATCAGACCAGTGAGATGGCGCTGACTCTTGGGTAAGGCAAAAGAATGTTCGCGCAGCAGGAAGGTTGATACCTGGTCATAAAGCGCTTGTTCGTCATCTGTTGGACTGAATGGCTGGGTTATAGCCTTGCGCTCGGTGTACTGGATGTACTCCAACACATCCTTGCGCAAAGTGCGTTGAGTGAAACCACTAAGGCGTCCTCGTAGCTCCTCCAATCCAGCGGGATTGTTCAGGTATTGCTTACGAAAAGCTTTTTCATCGCCAAACAGATGCTCATCGATGAGCGTGGACAAGCCATACAACTCCATCAGTGAGTTCTGCATCGGCGTAGCTGTGAGCAGTAACTTCTTGCGACCTTCCAGCGCCCGGCGCAGGGCCTGGCCGGTGCGGTTGCTCTGACGGTGAGCATTGCGAAGCTTGTGGGCTTCGTCCAGAACCACCACATGCCAGGGAATGGCGCGCAACTCAGCCTCAAGCCGGGCAGCAAACTGGTAGGACATAATGAGGACAGACTTGCCCGCCAGATGCTGCAAAGTTTCAAGTGCGCTACCGGCTGACTGCTTCTTGAGCGCCACGGCATCCAGTACAGTGCATGGCACGGCAAACTTCTCTGACAACTCTTGCGCCCACTGCTTGCGCAGGCTGGCCGGCGCGATGATCAGCTGTCTGCGACTGCGCTCCGCCCATAGCTGACAGACAACCAGCGCGGCTTCGATAGTTTTGCCCAGCCCCACTTCGTCAGCGAGCAAGACCCCCTGCTGCAATGGATTTCGTAAAGCGAACAATGCTGCCTCGATCTGATGAGGGTTCAGATCAACACTCGCGTCGAACAGGGACTGAGATAGGCGGTCAACACCATCGGCAGCATGGCGTCTTGTCAATTCGTGCGCATAGTACTTAGCGTGATAGGAGGTAATCATTTATTTGCTCCGACCGTACGCCCAGGTTCCGAATAACCTGGAGCCAGCGCAGCGTTTTTCACGCCGTAGATAGCCAACGAGTCCCTTAGCCACAGGCGGTACTCTGGCCCTTTCAGACTATGATCCGGAGTACAGTCCACGCTCCATTTGCGCAGCACATAGCCCGCCGTTGCAGCACGCAGTTTCATACGCAATTCGCCGCCCTGCATTCCGTAATCCATCTCGGTAATTTCCGGATGTGGCTGATCCGGATGCGCCACCAGATCCAGCTCGACAATGCGCGTCCACTGGATATCCTGATCGCTCAACTCATGCGGCTCAGGCGTTTCATCTCGGAGCAAGCGCGGCCGTTTGATGCGGGTAATGACGAAATCACGGAACTCCCGGCATTTGCGGTCAAAAGCCCGCACATGCCAGCGCAGGCCGGTGTCGAGCAAGGCGAAGGGCACAATCTCTCGCTTCGATCTACCGCTGGAGATGGAGTGGTATTCGATGGACAGCGGGCATCCCAGATGGATGGAACGGGTTACGTTTGACAGCACATCCAGATCGGGATTGGTCAAGCGGGACGGGATTTCACTGGGCACCCACGTTTTTAGCTGCAGCGGTTCGCCATCGCCGAAAGCCTGGGTCAGCCACGACATTACTCTTTCGGCCGGGTAGTCGAACAGCGAGTGAAAATCATCGCCCAATACATAGGTTTTGCCCTTGGAGTCATAGTCGATATTACCCGGGGCCAGCTCTCTATAGAGCGCAAGATCTCGGGTAGCTGCAGCAGACTGGATGGCAAACCGGTCTACTAGATCCTGCCTCCGAATCTCCCCGACGAAGCGCACACGCAGCTCAATAAAGGCCAGGCGGTCACGCTGTGGCTGAGCGAATTCTGCAAGCGGGTTCATGGGCGTCATGTGAGTTCGCAACTCTTGATACGAATAATTTAGCAGAGCTTATTGCATGCCTTTTAGCACGTCTATCGTTGCATTTTAAAATAAAATGGTAATCATTTTAATTACTTAAAACTCAGTACAGCAAAGAGTCATCACGCACGATCCCGGAGATGTCCGCTGCAACACTCACACGCTGCATCGCCCTGCGTGCCGCAAACGCCATTGCCGTCAGCAGGGCTCATAACTCACACAGATGCCGGCGTAACCCTGAACGCCGATCACCCGGTTTGACGTGGTGGCAATCAGCTCGGCGGCGCTGCGCTGGACAGCGTTTAGATTGGTGCCTTCCAGGATGATTTTCGCGATGTCGGCTGACATGACCGGCTGCATAGCTGTAACGACCTGCAAACGAAAACGTTCCGACCTGCAATCAGCGCCGTTTTCGACCAGGATTAACTGCGACTGTCCGGCCCGGCAAACCAGCGTTAGCT
>LNAP01007338.1_pt2 | contig 32946 bp, 26 predicted proteins | sample 602601 | NCBI WGS metagenome assembly LNAP01 (sample SAMN02440304, study PRJNA202911) | soil metagenome | biome: Subtropical and temperate rainforests or woodlands; isolation source: soil samples (1 kg each in a 20% v/v slurry with milli Q water) were... ...
AATCAGCACTGCGCACGGGACGAACGATCATGGCTATTCCTCTTAAACCGCTACCAGGCGCACGCTTGCGCCCTCACCGACGCCCAAGGCCTCAGCAACCTCTGCACCCAGGCTCACCGGCTTGCCCGGCACCCAATCCAGCTCAACCACCACCGCACGGAAATCCTGCAACTGGCCGTTAGCAACCAAATACAGGCGCCCCTTGCCCGGCTCGCCAACGCGCGCTGGCACCACACGGCTTTGGGCAATGGAGCGAATTCCCGAGGTACGCGCATGTAGGGTTGGGCCGCCGTCGAAGATGTCGATGTAGTGGTCAGTCTCAAAACCTTCGCGCATCAAGATGTCGAAGGTAATCTGCGCCCGCGGGTGCACCTGGCCCATGGCTTCCTGGGCGGCGTCCGGCAGCAGCGGCACGTAGATTGGGTAATGGGGCATCAGTTCAGCGAGGAAGGTGCGGCTCTTCAGCCCGCACAGACGCTCGGCTTCGGCATAGTTAAGGTCGAAGAAGTTGCGGCCCACGGCGTCCCAGAATGGTGAATCGCCCTGCTCGTCGCTGTGGCCAACAATTTCCACTACCACGGCATCAGCAAAGCGCTCCGGGTGGCTGGCGACAAACAGCAAACGACCACGGGAATTAAGCTCAGCCCACGGCGAATCCACCAGCGGCTGCTCGACGTAGAAACTGGTCAGCAGGCTATTGCCGGTCAGGTCGTGGCACAGCGAGAGCACGTGAATCTTGTTGTGGATCGACAGTGAACGCGAAGCGTGCACAAAGGTTTCGTTGCGGAAGCTGTAGAACGGCTCGGAATAACCCGCCGAGGCCACCACGCCGGAGCAACCGACCAGACGGCCGCTCTCGGTGTCTTCGAGCACGAAGAAGTAGCTTTCTTCGCCGTTGAAACTGACTTCGGCGGCAAACGAGGCTTCGGACGCGGCGATCTTGTCCTTTAGCCGGCCCGCATCGTCCGGCAGCGAAGTAACACCAACCGGGCTGTCCGCAGCCAGACGTTGCACGTCAGCCAAGTCAGCCATTTGCGCAGGGCGCATCACCAGCATGAATTCTCTTTGGGTATGAAAAGCGCAACGCCGCCGGCTCGCACCCGGTAGGACTGACCAGCAGCCCTACAACCAATGGGGTGAACAGCAGCGTTGCGGTATAGCCGTCAGGCTTGGGTCAGCTTGGCCACGGCGCGCTCGAAGCGGTCGAGACCTTCGTCGATGTCGGCATCCGGAATCACCAGGCTGGGTGCGAAACGCACCACGTCAGGACCGGCTTGCAGCACCATCACGCATTCTTTTTCGGCGGCGTTGAGCACGTCTTTGGCTTTGCCCTTCCAGGCATCGCTAAGGGCCGCACCAATCAACAGACCGAGGCCACGCACTTCAGTGAAGATGCCGTATTTGGCGGCAATCGCTTCCAGGCGGGTTTTGAAGCGCTGGTGTTTGGCTTTTACACCGTTGAGCACTTCCGGGGTATTGATCACATCTAGCACCGCGCCAGCAACGGCCGAGGCCAGCGGGTTACCGCCGTAGGTGGTGCCGTGTACACCCACCGAGAGGTGTGCGGCGATCTTGGTAGTGGTGAGCATGGCGCCGATAGGGAAACCACCGCCCAGGCTTTTCGCGCTGGAGAGGATGTCTGGGGTTACGCCGTAGTTCATATAGGCGAACAACTCGCCGCTACGGCCCATACCGCTTTGTACTTCGTCGAACACCAGCAGCGCGTTGTGCGCATCGCACAGCTCACGCACGCCTTCGAGGTAAGCCTGGTCGGCCGGCACAATGCCGCCCTCGCCTTGCACCGGCTCAAGCACCACGGCACAGGTTTTGTCCGAGATAGCGGCTTTCAGGGCAGCCAGGTCGTTGAAGGGAACGTGGGTTACGCCTTCGATCTTCGGACCGAAGCCGTCGGAATATTTCGGCTGGCCGCCAACGGTCACGGTAAACAAGGTACGGCCGTGAAAGCTGTTGGTCGCGGCGATGATTTCGAATTTTTCCGGGCCATACACATCGCTGGCGTAACGGCGGGCCAGCTTAAAGGCTGCTTCGTTGGCTTCGGCGCCGGAGTTGGCGAGAAACACGCGCTCGGCGAAGGTGGCATCCACCAACTTGTGCGCCAGGCGCAGGGCCGGCTCGTTGGTGAATACGTTGGACACGTGCCAGATCTTATTGGCTTGCTCAGTGAGCGCTTTAACCAAGGCTGGGTGAGCATGGCCCAAGGAGTTGACTGCGATACCGCCAGCAAAGTCGATCAGCTCTCGACCGCTCTGATCCCAGACTCGGGAACCCTCGCCACGCACCGGAATAAAAGCGGCTGGGGCGTAGTTGGGAACCATCACCTGATCGAAATCGGCGCGCTGGACCTGCACTTGCTCAACGGACATCGAAGCTCTCCTGAAGAGGACCGCCAACCCCAAAGGTCGGCGCTGGATTGAATTGTAGGGACTGATTTAGGGAGGGCATTGTCGGCATGCGACAACTTCTTATAGCGCCAACCCGGTATTTTTCGCGGCTTTCATAAAGGCGACAGAAGGTGTCGCGAAGGCGCAGTTTAAACAGGGTTGGTGGTGGGACGGAAATTTACATCCACGCTCAGATCGCCGTCGCTCCGTAGGGTGCGCTGTGCGCACCAGGGTGCAAACCGAGAATTCTAATGGTGCGCACAGCGCACCCTACAAAGGGCAGGGATCAACCGCGCTCGGAAGGAATGGAGCTGAGCTCGAACGGGCTGCTGCTGCGGCGTTGGTTGCGGTCTTCGCGCGGGGTGGCGCCGAAGAAGTTGCGGTAGGCGCTGGAGGAGAAACCGCAGGACAGGCCGATCTGGATGATCGATTTGCTGGTTTGCATCAGCAATTGGCGGGCTTTGTTCAGGCGCAGTTCCAGGTAGTACTGGCTGGGTACGCGATTAAGATATTGCTTGAAGATGCGCTCCAGCTGACGACGGGACACGCACACGTGCTGGGCGATTTCGTCAGTGGTCAGCGGCTCTTCAATGTTGGCTTCCATCAACAGCACAGCCTGGGTCAGCTTGGGGTGGCTGGAGCCGAGGCGGTTTTGCAGCGGAATACGTTGGCGCTCGCCACCTTCGCGAATGCGCTCAACCACCAGCTCTTCCGACACCGCGCCAGCTAACTCAGCACCGTGGTCACGAGCCAGCACGGCGAGCAGCAGATCAAGCACCGCCAGACCACCACAGGCGCTCAGGCGGTCACGGTCCCAATCAAAGAGATGGCTGGTGGCGATCACTTTCGGGAAGCGTTCGGTGAAATCGTCTTGCCAGCGCCAGTGCACGGCGGCGCGGTAGCCATCGAGCAAGCCCAACTGCGCCAGCGGATAAACACCCGCCGACAAGCCACCAATCACACAACCGGCACGCACCAGCTGCTTGAGTGCACTAGACAGCGCCGGCGCCAGCTGACCGGGCGGCTCGTCAGCCAGCAAAAAGAGTTTTTGGCAGCCTTCAAGCTTGCCTGCCCATGGCTCGCCCGGCAGACGCCAGGCGCTTTCGGCGGCGGGCTCAGCCTGCAGAAAGACCATTTCGTAGACCACGTCCGGGTGCACGCGCTGGGCGACGCGCAGCGCCTCTTCGGCCAAAGCCAAAGTCATGGCCTTGGTGTTGGGCCAGAGAAGGAAACCGATTCGGTGGGCAGTCATGGCTGGCAGTCTAGGCTCTGTTGGCATGCTTTTACATGCCAGGTGGTGATGCAATGCGGTCTTGGATAATCGCCGCGCTGAAGCTTACTTCAAGCTGCCAGAAAGAAACTGCTTAAGACGCTCGGACTGTGGATTGAGCAAAACTTCTTTCGGACAACCACGCTCCTCTACAACGCCCTTGTGCAGGAACACCAATTGGTTGGAGACCTCTCGGGCAAAGCCCATTTCGTGGGTGACTACCACCATGGTGCGGCCTTCTTGGGCAAGGTCCTGCATTACCTTCAGCACTTCGCCCACCAGCTCCGGGTCCAGCGCCGAGGTCGGCTCGTCGAACAGCATCACTTCCGGCTCCATTGCCAGGGCGCGGGCAATGGCCACCCGCTGCTGCTCGCCGCCGGACATATGCGCCGGGTAAGCACCTTTACGATGGGCCACGCCGACTTTGTTGAGGTAATGCTCGGCCTTTTCGATGGCTTCTTTTTTCGGCACACCAAGTACATGCACCGGCGCTTCAATAATGTTTTCCAGGGCAGTCATGTGCGCCCACAGGTTGAAGTGCTGAAACACCATCGACAAGCGCGAGCGCATGCGCTGCAGCTGCTTGGGGTCGGCGGCTTTCAGAGCGCCTTCCTTGTTCGCCACCAGCTTCAGCTCTTCGCCGTTAAGCAAAATTTTGCCGCCGTGGGGCTGTTCCAGCAGGTTGATGCAGCGCAGAAAGGTACTTTTGCCTGAACCACTGGAGCCGATGATGCTGATCACATCGCCAGCCTTGGCCGCCAACGAAACACCCTTGAGCACTTCATGGTTGCCGTAGCGTTTATGCAGGTCTTGGACTTCGAGTTTGTACATGGTTCAGGTTCTCGGAAGGCAATGGATCAGACACAGCTGACGTTGCTAAACAAAAGTAATCAGGCCTTGCGCGGCGCCAAATAGGCCAGCCAGCGACGCTCGGCCAGCTTGAACAGGCGTACCAGCACAAAGGTCAGGCTCAGGTAAATGGCACCGGCAGTGATATAGGCCTCAAAGGGCAGATAGAACTGCGAGTTGATGGTTTTTGCCGCACCGGTGATATCGATCAGGGTGACGATGGACGCCAGGCTGGTGGTGTGCAGCATCATGATCACTTCGTTGCTGTACTGCGGCAGCGCCCGGCGCAGGGCCGATGGCAGCAGAATGCGGCGGTATAACTTGGCGCGCGACATGCCCATGGCCTTGGCCGCTTCGATCTCACCATGGGGAATCGATTTCAGGCTACCGGCGAGAATTTCCGCACTGTAAGCGCTGGTGTTAATGGCAAAGGCCAGGCACGCACAAAAGGTGGCGCTGGACAGGTACGGCCACAAGAAGCTGTTACGCACCGCCTCAAACTGCGCCAGGCCGTAGTAGATCAAAAACAGCTGCACCAGCATGGGCGTGCCGCGAATGACATAGGTGTACAACCAGGCCAGGGCATTGACCGCCGGCTGTCTCGACACACGCATCAGCCCCAGCGGCACGGCAATCGCCAGGCCGATAGTGAGCGAGATCAACAGCAGTTTCAGGGTGACCAGAATGCCGCCCAGGTACATCGAGTAATTGGCCCAGATTGGCGAGAAGTCGAAAATCATAATTCAGCCACCTTCAACCCTACCGAGTAGCGTTTTTCCAAAGCCCGCAACAGCAGCAACGACACGCTGGTAATGGCCAGGTACAAGGCCGCCACCGTCAGGTAGAAGGTGAACGGCTGATGGGTGGCGTCGGCGGCGTTTTTGGCTTTGAACATCATGTCTTGCAGGCCGACCACGGAAATCAGCGCCGTGGCCTTGGTCAGCACCAACCAGTTGTTGGTGAAACCGGGAATGGCGAAACGGATCATCTGCGGCACCAGTACGCGGAAGAACACTTGCGTACCGCTCATGCCATAGGCGGCGCCAGCCTCGCCCTGCCCTTTGGGGATAGCCATAAAGGCACCGCGAAAGGTCTCCGACAGGTACGCACCAAAGATAAAGCCCATGGTGAATACTCCAGTGGAGAACGGGTCGAGGTCGATGTAATCCTCAAAACCCAGTAGCGGTGCCACACGGTTCACCACGTCCTGGCCGCCATAGAAAATCAGCAAGATCAGCACCAGATCGGGAATGCCGCGAATCACCGTGGCGTAGGCTTCGCCTAACAGTGCCAGCCACTTGATGGGCGACAGACGAAAAGCGGCGCCAATCAGACCAAGCACAATCGCCAGCGCCATCGAGGTTAGCGCCAGAGAAATGGTCAGCCATGCGCCATCAAGAATGGTCGAGCCGTAGCCGTTGAGCATAGGAAAAGCCCACAAGTCAGAGAAACATGCTTAGCGAAACAAACTGCCGAGGCTGGGGTTTGGCGTAAAACCGTCGCAGGGCAGGCCTTTAGAAAAAAAGCCGGGCAAATAAAAAGTGGCACATCCCCGCAATCATCGAGCCTGTGCCACTTCTAGTTAGCGCGGGTTACTTGCCGTAGACGTCAAAGGCGAAGTACTTGTCCTGCACCTGCTTGTATTTGCCATTGGCGCGGATGGCCAAAATGGCGGCGCTGATTTTTTCCTGCAGCGCGGTGTCGCCTTTGCGTACCGCGATGCCCTGGCCTTCGCCGAAGTATTTTTCGTCGGTGAAGTCGGGACCGGCGAAGGCGTAGCCCTTGCCTGCATCAGTTTTCAGGAAGCCGTCGTCGATATTGACCGAGTCAGCCAGGGTGGCGTCCAAGCGGCCAGAAGCCAGGTCAAGGAACACTTCGTTCTGCGAGCTGTAACGCACGATCTCAGCACCCGCTGGGGCGAAAATCTCGGTGGCGTAACGGTCGTATACGGAGGAGCGCTGCACGCCCACTTTCTTGCCTTTAAGGTCGGCCAGCGGGTCGTTGATGGTGGTACCAGCCTTCATCGCCAGCTTGGCTGGGGTGGAGTAGTACTTACCGGTGAAATCGACCGACTTCTTGCGATCGTCAGTGATCGACATCGACGAGAGAATGGCGTCGAACTTGCGCACTTTGAGCGCAGGAATCAGGCCGTCGAACTCTTGTTCGATCCACTTGCACTGCACCTTCATCTCTTCGCACAGGGCCATGCCGATGTCGTAGTCAAAGCCGGTGATTTTGTCGTCTGGAGTTTTGAAGGCAAACGGTGGGTAAGCCGCTTCAATACCAATACGCAGGGGTTTGGCATCATCAGCGATAGCCAGGGACGACAGCAGGGATACTGCCAGGGCGCCGAGAAGGGCGAGCTTCTTCATCGTGGACTCCTTAATAGGTCGTGAGCTGGTTAACAGGCCGACCGTTGAATTATAGGGAGAGTCGCCATCTTTGCCGGGTGGTAACCCGAAGGGACGAAGCTCATCGGCCGACGCGCAGGTAGCGGCGTCTGGGTGGCGGCATTCTAACGACAGCCCCAAAGCCGATATTTCTTCAATGCGACAAGTAATTACAAAAGGGCTTTGGAGGGGATTTTGAGACGTCAAAAAAGGCAGCAAGCGGGACGAGGGTAAACCAGTAGCTACAGCACTATTCGTGCCTATATTTCACACCCCCTGTAAATGCTGGGGTTCTCTATTCAATTATTTTTCTGCCGTAGGAAATATCGCCCAAGAATCGGGCGCGGTGTTTCGGTTTGCCCCGTGATGAAGCGCGGTGTTACTGCCGTTCTTCACCCAGGTAAATGCCGATAAAAATCTTCCTGCCTACCTTAAAAAAAAGCCCGCCTAGTCGGCGGGCGTTTTTTGAGCTCTGAACCGTTAGGCCACGGCTTGCTGCATGGCCTTGTGGGTATCAATCAAATGCTGCACCACGCCTGGGTCGGCCAGGGTGGAGATATCGCCCAGGCTGTCGTATTCAGCGGTCGCGATTTTACGCAGGATGCGCCGCATGATTTTCCCCGAGCGGGTTTTCGGCAAGCCCGGCGCCCACTGGATCACGTCTGGCGCGGCAATCGGGCCAATCTCTTTACGCACCCATTGCTTGAGCTCTTGGCGTAGCGCCTCGCTTGGCTCTTCACCGGCGTTCAAGGTGACGTAGACATAAATGCCCTGCCCTTTGATGTCGTGCGGCATGCCGACCACGGCGGCTTCCGCCACTTTCGGGTGGGCGACCATGGCGCTTTCGATTTCGGCGGTGCCCATACGGTGACCGGAGACGTTCAAGACGTCGTCCACACGCCCAGTAATCCAGTAGTAACCGTCTTCATCACGACGGGCACCGTCACCGGTGAAGTACATGCCGCGGAAGGTTTTGAAGTAGGTATCAACGAAGCGGTCATGGTCGCCAAACAAGGTGCGGGCCTGGCCTGGCCAGGAATCCAGAATCACCAGGTTGCCTTCAGCCGCGCCTTCAATCAGGTTGCCGAGATTATCCACCAAAGCCGGCACCACACCGAAGAACGGCCGCGTTGCCGAACCTGGCTTGAGCGCGGTAGCGCCTGGCAATGGGCTGATCAGCACGCCGCCCGTTTCGGTTTGCCACCAGGTATCAACAATCGGGCAACGCGATTGGCCAACGGTTTCGTAGTACCAGTTCCAGGCTTCGGGGTTAATCGGCTCGCCCACTGAACCGAGCAAGCGCAGGCTCGAACCGTCGGCACCTTCGATTGCGGCTTTGCCCTGGGCCATCATGGCGCGAATGGCGGTTGGCGCGGTGTAGAGGATATTGACCTTATGCTTGTCGATGATCTTCGACACGCGGGTGATATCCGGGTAGTTGGGAATGCCTTCAAACAGCAGCGTGGTCGCGCCATTGGCCAGCGGGCCATAAACGTCACCCAGCCGACGTCAGCGGTGCACCAATAGACTTCGCCCGGCTTGTAATCAAATACGCGCTCGTGGGTCAGCGCGGCGTAAAGCAGGTAGCCCGCAGTGGTGTGCTGCACGCCTTTCGGTTTGCCGGTAGAGCCGGAGGTGTAGAGGATAAACAGCGCTTCTTCAGCACCCATTTCTTTCGGGGCGCACACGCTGCCAGCAACTTTCATCAGGTCTTCGTACCAGATGTCGCGGTGCTGGTTCCACTTGATCGGCGAGCCGGTGCGCTTGCACACAATCACCTTTTGAATGCTGCTGGTTTCCGGGTTGGTCAGAGCATCGTCAACGTTGGCTTTGAGCGGGGTTTTCTTGCCGCCGCGCAGGCCTTCATCGGCAGTGATCACCACCTTGGAGCGGCAGTCGATAATGCGCCCCGCCAGTGCCTCCGGCGAGAAGCCGCCGAACACCACCGAGTGAATAGCACCGATGCGCGTACAGGCGAGCATGGCTACGACGGCCTCAGGGATCATCGGCATATAGATGGTCACCACATCGCCACGGTGCACGTCTTGGCCGCGCAGGGCGTTGGCGAACTTGCACACTTCTTCGTGCAGTTCGCGGTAAGTGATATTGCGGTGTTCGGAGGGGTCGTCGCCTTCCCAGATGATTGCCAGTTGGTCGCCACGCTCGGCCAAGTGACGATCCAGGCAGTTAGCTGAAACGTTAAGGGTGCCGTCGGCGAACCATTTGATATCCACGTGGTGATCGTCGAACGAGGTCTGCTTTACCGCCGTGAAGGGCTTGATCCAATCCAGACGCTTGGCCTGCTCACGCCAGAAACCGTCGGGGTTGACCACCGATTGCTGGTACATGGACTTGTAAGTCGCCTCATCGGTCAGGGTGTTGGCCGCAACCTCGGGACGTACGGGATACAGTGATGCAGCACTCATCGGGATACCTCGGTGAATAGTTGTTTTTGTATGGTGCCTTTTGTAGACCTCCCACCATTCGACCATGGTCTTACCGGCTTAGGACCATGGTCGTGGATGGATGGAGATCAAGCTCAAATGCCCCTCTCCCCAACCCTCTCCCGCAAGCGGGAGAGGGGGCCAACCGAGGTAGGGGCGCCGAACACCGATCTGTTCTCCTCTCCCGCTCGCGGGAGAGGGGCTAGGGGAGAGGGTCGGGGCAAGCGCGGTTTTTAATCCTTCCCCATCCCGTACTGCTTCAACTTATTGGCAATGGTGGTATGCGAAACCCCCAGCCGTTTGCCCAACTGCCGGCTGCTGGAATGTTCGCTGTACAGGCGCTCCAATACGGCTTTTTCAAAGCGTCCCATAATCGCCTCCAGGCCACCTTCCAAGGAAAAATCGCCCAACGGCTGCGGCGCGCCATAGTCCGGCAGGCGGATATGTTCGGCTTTAACCAGCGCCCCATCGCACAGCGAAACCGCCTGAAACAGCACGTTCTCCAGCTGCCGCACATTGCCCGGCCAGTGGTAGTGGTTAAGGCGCTCAAACGCTTGCGGCGCCAGCTTGGGCAACGGGCAACCGATCTGCCGACTGGCTTGATCGAGGAAGTGTTCAACCAGCGGCATCAAGCCATCCAGGCATTCACGCAGCGGCGGAATATGCAGGCTCAACACGTTGAGGCGGTGATACAGGTCCTGGCGAAATTCACCTTTGCCGCAGAGCTCGGAGAGGTCGACTTGAGTGGCGCAAATCACCCGCACATCGAGGTACACCTCTTCGTCGCTACCGACCCGGCGAAAGCAGCCATCCTGCAGAAAGCGCAGCAGTTTGGCTTGCAGGCGTGGGCTCATTTCGCCCACGCCATCGAGAAACAACGTGCCGCCAGCGGTGAGTTCCAGCAGCCCCAATTTGCCTTCCGGCCGCGCCCCTTCAAAGGCGCCTGGGCCGTAACCAAACAGCTCGGTTTCGGCCATGGATTCCGGCAGCCCGGCGCAGTTCAGCGCCATAAAGGGTGACTGCCCACGTGGGCTGGCCAGGTGGCAGGCGCGAGCCAGCAATTCCTTACCGGTGCCGGTTTCACCTTCGATCAACAGCGGCGCATCCAGCGGCGCCATCCGCCGCGCTTCACGCACCACCGCTGCCAGCACCCGCGAGCTCTGAAAGATGCTGTCAAAGCCGCGCAGCTCTTGTTTGCGCACGGCGTAAATGCGCTCACCAACGCGGTCGGCGCGGTGCAGGGTGAGTACGGCGCCGGCCATGGCGTCGCTTTCTTCGTGTTCGGTTTGCAGCGGGGCGATGTCGGCGAGAAATACATCACCTTTGATCTTCACCCGCAGGCCATTGATGCGCGATTTATTCGCCCGCACCAGTTCGGGCAAGTCGAAGTCTTCGGCATAGCGCGCCAGCGGCAGACCCGGCACTTCATCCACGCGCACGCCGAGTAACTGCGCGGCGGCGCGGTTGGCGGCGACGATGGAGCCGGCCATATCGATGGAAAGCACCGGAAACTCCAAGGCGCCCAGCAAGGCGTTCAACTCCAAGTGCCGGCGCTCGCTGGGCATCAGTCCCACGCGCTTAACGCCAAACACCCCGGGTATCGCTTCGAACTGTGGGCGTAAGGACTGGAATTGCAGGTTGATCAGGTTCGGGCAGTGCAGGTAAATCGCGTTGCCCTGCTCACCGCCCACTTCACCACGGGCGACGTTGATCCCGTATTCGACGAGCAAGTTGAGGATGTCGCGCAGAATGCCAATCCGGTTTTGGCAATGGACTTTGATACGCATGTCGGGCCTGTTTTTGTTGTTGTCGTCGCCGCTATCAACGGAAAAATCTGCCGATGCCGCGTAATTTTCGTAAAGGATAGTTTACGTATTACGCCGCCAGCAACACGGCACCTCGCCACTTTCGCCAACTCGTAACTATTTCTTTACGGAATTTGCCGCGCAACCGTGGGGGCCAGCAACCCTGCCCCGCTGAAAACCCGCACGCCTCGGGTTATCTCTAGTGCTACAAATAACAACAAACACAAGCGAGGCAGCGATGAAGCAGTCGCAATACGTGGCACGCGAGCCGGACAGCAGCGGCTTTATTCACTACCCCGACGCCGAGCATCAGGTGTGGAATACCCTGATCACGCGCCAGCTAGAGGTGATCAAAGGCCGCGCCTGCCAGGAGTACCTCGATGGCATCGAACAACTGGCCCTGCCCTTGGAGCGCATTCCGCAACTCGACGAAATCAACCGCGTGCTGCAAGCCTCCACCGGCTGGCGCGTGGCACGCGTTCCGGCGCTGATTCCGTTCCAGACCTTTTTTGAACTGCTGGCCAGCAAGCAATTTCCCGTCGCCACGTTTATCCGCACCCGCGAAGAACTCGACTACCTGCAAGAGCCGGATATTTTCCACGAGGTCTTTGGCCACTGCCCGCTACTGACCAACCCCTGGTTCGCCGAATTTACCCACACCTACGGCAAGCTCGGTTTGCAGGCCAGTAAAGAGCAACGCGTGTTTCTCGCCCGCTTGTACTGGATGACCATCGAATTTGGCCTGGTGGACACGTCACAAGGCCGCAAGATTTACGGCGGCGGCATTCTTTCCTCGCCCAAAGAAACCCTTTACAGCCTTTCCGATGCGCCCGAACACCAAGCCTTCGACCCGGTCGAAGCCATGCGCACGCCCTATCGCATCGACATTCTGCAACCGCTGTATTTTGTCCTGCCCGACCTAAAGCGCTTGTTTGACCTCGCCCAGGAAGACCTAATGGCGATGGTTATTCGCGCAGCCGAGCTGGGTTTGCACGCTGCTAAATTTCCGCCGAAAGCGGCTTAACCACCTTTTCCAGGAGCCCTCAATGACTGCCCTTAACCAAGCCCACTGCGAAGCCTGCAAGGCCGATGCGCCGAAAGTCTCCGATGCCGAACTGGCCGTGCTGATCAAAGAAATTCCGGACTGGAATATCGAAGTGCGCGACGGCGTCATGCAGCTGGAAAAGCTCTACGCCTTCAAGAACTTTAAACAGGCCTTGGCCTTTACCAACTCGGTGGGCGAAATCGCCGAAGCCGAGGGCCATCACCCCGGCCTGCTCACCGAATGGGGCAAAGTCACCGTTACCTGGTGGAGCCACTCGGTAAAAGGCCTGCACCGCAACGACTTCATCATGGCCGCGCGCACCGACCAGGTGGCCAAGACCGCAGAAGGCTTGAAGTGAGCCATTTCAGCGGCGTAGCGCGGGTGCCGGGCGATCCGATTCTGGGCTTGATTGACGCGTATCGCAGCGACCCCAATCCGCAAAAACTCGACCTGGGTGTGGGCGTCTACAAAGACCCGGCCGGCAATACGCCGATTCTGAATTCGGTAAAAATCGCCGAGCGCCATTTGGTTGATAGCGAAACCACCAAGAGCTATATCGGTGGCCATGGCGACCCGCTGTTTACCCAGCAGTTGGCGCGTCTGGTAATGGGCGCCGACTCAGCCTTGCTCAACGACAACCGCGCTGGCGCCACGCAGACGCCGGGCGGCACTGGTGCGCTGCGCCTGGCCGGCGACTTTATTCGCTACTGCCTGCCAGGGCGCGGCATCTGGTTGAGCGACCCGACCTGGCCAATTCACGAAACCCTGTTTGCGGCGGCTGGGCTGAAGGTCAGCCACTACCCCTATGTCGATGGCGACAACCGCTTGGTGTTCGACGCCATGCTCGCCGCCTTGCAGCAAATTCCGCCCGGCGACGTGGTGCTGCTGCACGCCTGCTGCCATAACCCCAGCGGTTTCGACCTCAGCCAAACGCAATGGCGTCAGGTGCTGGAGGTAGTTCGTGAGCGCGAACTGCTGCCGCTGATCGACTTCGCCTACCAAGGCTTTGCCGAAGGCTTGGAAGCCGATGCCTGGGCTGTGCGTCTATTTACCGCCGAGCTGCCCGAGGTGCTGATCACCAGCTCCTGCTCGAAAAACTTTGGCCTGTATCGCGAACGCACCGGGGCCTTGCTGGTGAGCTGCGCCAGCGCCGATAAGCTGGTGGATGTACGCAGCCAACTGGCCGCCATCGCGCGTAATTTGTGGTCCACTCCGCCAGCCCATGGCGCGGCGGTAGTGGCGCAGATTCTCGCCGATGAGAGCTTGAAGTTGGTTTGGCAGGAAGAAGTGGAAGCCATGCGTGTGCGCATTGCACAGCTGCGCCAAGGGTTACTCACGGCCTTGCAGCCTTATGGCTTAGCCGAGCGCTTTGCCCATATTGGCAGTCAGCGTGGGATGTTTTCCTATACCGGCTTGAGTGCTGAGCAGGTTAAGCGGCTGCGTGATGAGCACAGCATTTACATGGTGAGTACCGGGCGCGCCAACGTCGCGGGGATGGATGAAAAGCGCTTGGAGTATTTGGCGGCGGCAATTGCCAGGGTCAGTACCTAGTAGCCGAATACATTCATGCACCTGGGTCCCCGCCTACGCGGGGACGACGAGGTACCACCGTCATCCCCGCGCAGGCGGGGACCCAGTTACGGTGATGTCCGCGCAAATGCCCGTGACCGCTAAAAATCAACCTTGCCCCGCCCGGCTTTAATCGCCCCACGCTGGCTTTTACCTTCCAACCGCCGTTTCTTCGAACCCAAGGTTGGCTTGGTGGGCCGGCGTTTTTTTTCCACTTTGCTGGCCGCCAGAATCAACTCTTTCAAGCGCTCCAACGCATCGGCACGGTTCTGTTCCTGGGTGCGGTATTGCTGGGCTTTGATCACCACCACGCCATCACTGGTGATACGACTGTCGCGCCATTCCAACAGGCGTTCTTTATAGAACGGCGGCAGGGACGACGCGTTGATATCGAAGCGCAGGTGCACGGCGCTGGAGACCTTATTGACGTTCTGCCCACCCGCACCTTGCGCGCGGATGGCGGTTAGCTCGACGTCGGTGTCCGGCAGGTGGACGCTATTGGAGATGACCAGCATGAAGGGGAACCACGTGTAAGACAGGCGTAGGTTGGGTTGAGCGTAGCGAAGCCCAACGATACCGAAAAATCCGCCACACCACCGCTACCAAACAGGACACTTCCAACCACAACCTAGCTGGTTGGTAATGCGTCTGCGGCTGGCATTTGCGCATCGTTGGGCTTCGCTATGCTCAACCCAACCTACGTACTGGGTCCCCGCCTGCGCGGGAACGACGGAGGTTTTACCAGTAATCACCGTCGTCCCCGCGCAGGCGGGGACCCAGAATCCAGAGTCGAACGCCCAACCTCGTACCGTCCGAAACCTGAGTTCCCGCCTGCGCGGGAACGACGGAGGTTCTACCAATAATCACCGTCGTCCCCGCGCAGGCGGGGACCCAGAATTCAGAGTCGAACGCACAACCTCGTACCGTCCGAAATCCTGGGCCCCCGCCTTCGCGGGGACCACGGGCGTTAACCTAACAACCGTATCAGTCCGTCACGGCCTGCAACGCCGCTGTTTTAGCCCGCGCCAATTTCACCCGATAGCAACCCCACATAATCACCAACCACACCGGAATCGCGTACACCGACACCTGTATGCCCGGAATCAGCAGCATCACGCCAAGAATAAACAGCACAAAGGCCAAGCAGATGTAGTTGCCATAGGGAAACAACAAGGCGCGAAACGCGGTGCGTACGCCCTGTTGCTCCATGTGCCGGCGGAATTTCAGGTGCGAGTAGCTGATCATCGCCCAGTTAATTACCAGCGCCGCCACTACCAGCGACATCAGCAGTTCCAAGGCGTTTTGCGGCACCACGTAGTTCACCACCACCGCCAAAAACGTAACCAGCGCCGAAAGCAGCAACGCGTTTACCGGCACACCGCGCTTATCCACCTTGGCAAACACCTCTGGCGCATCACCCTGCTCGGCCAGGCCCAGCAGCATGCGGCCGTTGCAGTAGGTGCCGCTGTTGTAGACCGACACCGCCGCCGTCAGCACCACAAAGTTCAGAATGTGCGCCGCCGTATTGCTGCCCAGCAGCGAAAACACCTGCACAAACGGGCTACCGCTGTAAGGGTCGCCGGCGCTGTTGATATGTTCCAGCAGCAGGTTCCAAGGGGTCAGCGACAGCAGCACCACCAACGCGCCCACATAGAAAATCAGAATGCGGTAGATCACCTGATTGATCGCTTTGGGGATCACAGTTTTCGGCTGGTCGGCTTCGGCAGCGGTAAAGCCAAGCATCTCCAGGCCACCAAAGGAAAACATGATAAAGGCCATGGCCATGACCAAGCCGCTGACGCCGTTAGGGAAGAACCCGCCCTGCGCCCACAGGTTAGTGACTGTCGCCTGTTCGCCGCCGGCACCGCTAAACAGCAGGTAGCAACCGAGCACAATCATGCCGACGATGGCCACCACCTTGATCATGGCAAACCAGAATTCCGCCTCGCCAAACAGTTTTACGTTGGCCAGGTTGATGGCGTTCACCAGCAGAAAAAACGCCGCAGCCGACGCCCAGGTCGGAATCTCCGGCCACCAGTAGTGAATGTACTTACCCACCGCGGTGAGTTCGGACATGCCCACCAAGATGTACAGCACCCAGCAGTTCCAGCCCGATAAAAAGCCGGCGAAACCGCCCCAGTATTTATGTGCGAAGTGGCTAAACGAACCGGCTACCGGCTCCTCCACAATCATCTCGCCAAGCTGGCGCATGATCATAAAGGCGATAAAACCGCAGATGGCGTAGCCAAGAATCATCGATGGCCCGGCGCTTTTCAGCACCCCGGCCGAGCCTAAGAACAGGCCGGTACCGATGGCGCCACCGAGGGCAATAAGTTGGATATGGCGATTTTTCAGGCCGCGTTTGAGCTGGCCCGAGGAGTGGCTGTCGTGCATGTAACGTCACCTATTTGTTTTTATCTGTGACGGAATCGGACCCGTCGCACTTGTGGCGCAACGGAGTTTCGCAAGGCGCTTGTAGCGGTTCAGCCTTGGTGTGGTGGGCGCTGCCCTTACTGAGCGGGAGCGTCTGGCTGCACCTCCGGCGCGGCATTGGCAAATGCCTCAAGGGAGTTGCAGCGCTCGACCACAGCGAGAATGCGTGGGTACGCATGGAGGTCACAGTTAAAACGGCGCGCATTGTACACCTGCGGAATCAAACAGGCTTCCAGGTAGCCGGGCCGTTCGCCCAGTGACAGAGGGGTGGGCAAGCGCGCAAGACCCTGCTCCAGCGCCGCCAGGCCGGTCTCGACCCAGTGGCGATACCAGGCGTCCTTGGCCACGGCCTCGACACCCAGCTCAGTGCTGAGGTAGTGCAATACCCTCAGGTTATTTAGCGGGTGGATATCGCAAGCGATATGCAGCGCCAGGCCACGGATCTGCGCGCGCAAAGCGTGGTCTCTGGGCAGCAACGCCGGCTGTGGGTAGCGCTCGTCCAAGTACTCCAGAATCGCCAGCGACTGTGGAATACGCGTGGTGCCGTCCACCAGCAACGGCACCAGCCCCTGCGGATTGAGCGCCAGGTAATCAGCGCCATGTTGCTCGCCGCCGTCCTTTACCAAATGCACCAGCACCGACTGATACGCCAGGCCCTTTAGGTTAAGGGCGATCCGCACCCGGTACGCCGCGCTGGAGCGCCAATAGTCGTAGAGCGTCAGCATGCTTCAGCCCCGGTACTCGCTAACCACTTGGTCGATGGCGCCGAAAATGCTCTGCCCGGCACTGTCGAACATCTCGATGCGCACCCGGTCGCCAAAGCGCAGATAAGGCGTTTTCGCCTCGCCCTGCTCGACGATTTCCAACATGCGTTTTTCCGCCAGGCAACTGGAACCGGCGCTGCGGTCGTAGTTCGACACGGTGCCGGAACCGACAATACTGCCAGCCCCCAGTGCACGGGTTTTCGCCGCGTGGGCCAACAGGGTTGGGAAGTTAAAGGTCATATCGGTGCCGGCATCGGGCTGGCCAAACAGCTCACCGTTGATATGCGACGTCAGCGGCCGATGCACCTTACCGTCGCGCCAGCTTTCGCCCAGTTCATCCGGAGTGATCGCCACCGGCGAAAAACTCGACGACGGTTTGCTCTGGTAGAAGCCAAAACCCTTGGCCAACTCGCCGGGGATCAAATTGCGCAGCGATACATCGTTAACCAGCATCAGCAGCTGAATATGCGCGCCCGCCTCGGCCGCCGAAACGCCCATCGGCACGTCGTCAGTGACCACCGCCAGCTCGGCCTCCAAGTCGATACCCCAGGCTTCGTCTGCCATCAGAATCGGGCTATGCGGTGGAATAAAAGTGTCGGCACCGCCTTGGTAAATCAGCGGGTCGTGCCAGAAGCTTTCCGGCATCTCGGCGCCACGGGCTTTGCGCACCAGCTCTACGTGATTCACATAGGCGCTGCCGTCGGCCCAGTGAAAGGCACGGGGCAAGGGGCTGGCACAGGCGGCTTGGTCAAAGGCAAAAGCTTCACCCTCCAAGCCATCGTTAAGGCGTTGGTACACGGCTTCGAGTTTGGGCCGGGTGGTCGGCCAGGCGTCGAGGGCGGCTTGCAGGGTTGGTGCGATGGTCGGCACTTTTACCGCGCGGACCAGGTCGCGGGAAACCACGACTAACATGCCGTCACGGCCTTGGTTTAGGGATGCGAGTTTCATGGGAAAGCCTTTTTAAATTTTATTGGGTGTTGGATCGGTAAAGGGCTTGAGACCGCTGCCCTCACCCTAGCCCTCTCCCGCAAGCGGGAGAGGGAACTAGACCGAGATCTCACGGCGAGCGCCGTTTAGTTCCCCTCGCCCGCTTGCGGGAGAGGGGCTAGGGGTGAGGGGCCTTTCAGCTTTTCCCCGGCGCCCGCCAAGAATCCACATACGCCGCCACATCCACCGCCGCCGCCGCTTCGCCAATCTCCAGGCCTCGGCGCGTATCAATCATCACCGCCACTTCCTCCACAAAAGTTGCCGGGCTTTCCTGGCTCTTTTTCAGGGCTTTGGGGTGCGGGCCGTGGGGAAAGCCGCAGGGGTGCAAGGTCACCATGCCGGCTTCAATATTGTCGCGGCTGAAGAAGTTGCCACGGTGGTAGAACAGCACTTCGTCGTAGTCGTCGTTGTTGTGATAGAACGGCACCTTCAGCGCGCCCGGGTCACTTTCCACCGGGCGCGGGGTAAAGGTGCAGACCACAAAACCATTAGCCACAAAGGTGGTGTGCGCCGACGGCGGCAGGTGGTAGCGGTGGCTCATCACCGCCAGTTCAAGCGCACCACGGTGTTATCGCCATGCCAGCCGACCACATCCAGCGGGTTGTATGGGTAGGTCACGGTGCTGATCTGGTTGCGCCGTTTGATGCGGATTTGCCAGGTGTTTTCGTCTTGCTGCGCTTTGAATGCATCGTCCAAGTGCGGATGGTCGAGCACCGCCGGGTCGAAGATGGCATGCGGGCCAAGCAGGCCTTTGTCCGGCAGCTGATAGGCGCCGTCGGTGTTTTCGATCAGCAGCATAAAGGTCGGCTCAGCCGCCTCAATGCGCCACGCCGTACCACGCGGAATCACCAGGTAATCGCCATCGCGGTATTCCAAGTGGCCGAAGTCGCAATAGAAATGCCCGCTGCCTTCATGCACAAACAACAGCTCATCGCCGTCGCTATTGCGCACCAGGTGGCGCATGGCGCCGTTGCACTTCCATACGCGAATTCGCACATCGCTGTTGTGCAGCGCCAGCGGCGCGGCCAGCGGGCAATCGCTTGCGCTCGGTACGCGGTTGAGGTCAAAGGCATGCGGGCGCAGCGGGCCCTGCCAGTCCACCCAGCCGGTGGGCGGGTGTTTGTGGTGCAGGTGCGCGGCGGGGCCGAAAAACCCTTCGCGGCCCATTTCCCGCTCATAAGTGCCTTCGGGAAAATCGCAGTGCGCCTGGCGTGAACACTCGCCTTCGCGCAGGGGAAAACTGATCCAGTTGCGGCTCATACGCTAGCTCCTGCTCAGTCAGCGGCAATCACGCCACGGCGCACTTGGTCTTCTTCAATCGACTCAAACAGCGCCTTGAAATTGCCCTCGCCAAAGCCTTGGTTGCCCTTGCGCTGGATGATTTCAAAGAAGATCGGGCCGATCACCGTATTGGTGAAAATCTGCAGCAAGATGCCGTCATCGCCCGGCGCGCCGTCGATCAGCAAGTTCAGTTCCTTGAGCACCGCAGTCGGCTCGCTATGGCCGGCCACGCGGGTATCGACCTTGGCGTAGTAGGTGTCGGGGGTGGTCATAAAATCCACGCCATTGGCGCGCAGCTGGCGCACGGTGGCGTAGATATCGTCGCTGGCCAGGGCGATGTGTTGGATGCCTTCGCCGTGGTACTCGCGAATAAACTCCTCGATCTGCGACTTGTCGTCAGCCGACTCATTGATCGGGATGCGGATCTTGCCGCAGGGCGCGGTCATGGCCCGCGACAACAGGCCAGTGAGCTTGCCTTCAATATCGAAATAACGAATCTCGCGGAAGTTGGCGATGCGCTCGTAAAAGCCCGACCACACGTCCATCTGCCCGCGGTTAACGTTGTGGGTCAGGTGATCGATTTCGCTCAGGCCGACGGCGTTGTCCTGCGCGGTGCGGCCTTCGATGTATTCGAAGTCGACGTCATAAATGCTCTTGTCGCCATAGCGGTCCACCAGATACAGCAGCGAGCCACCAATGCCTTCCACGCAAGGGATATTCAGCTCGCCAAAGTTAGCGTGGCTGCCGACCAGCTTGGCGCCTTGCGACTCGACATAGGCTGCCGCCTGAGCAGCGTTTTGCACGCGAAAGGCCATGGCGCAGGCGCTCGGGCCATGCTTTAAACCGAACTCACGTACGTGGCCGGTGGGGCTGCCGTTGAGCACAAAATTGATGTCGTTTTGCTGGAACAAAAACACTTCTTTGGAACGGTGCTTGGCGGTTTCGGTAAAGCCCATGGCGGTGAACAACTCACGCAACTGCTGAATGCCTTCGGCGGTGGGCGCGGTGTATTCAACGAATTCGAAACCGTCGGTGCCGATCGGGTTGTGCGGCTGAATGGGGGTAGGTTTAACAGCGTGCAAAGCGTTCATGGCGCCTCCGGGATTGTTGTTATGCGGTGGCCGGGGTGGCCTCTGCTTTCATAACAACCTGCGCTGGAGAGCGTCACAAGCCGGGTATGTGGCGCGGTGGTGGGTCTGTCGTCGATGAGCTGGCAACTAATCCTTACGCTGGCTTAACGCGCGCTTTTTCCTTCGCGATTCTGGATTCCCGCCTGCGCGGGAACGACGGAGGTTTTTCCATTATTCACCGTCGTCCCCGCGCAGGCGGGGACCCAGAGTTTCGGCACAGCACACAACGCGTCAGCAAGTGCTCCGATCTAGGCTGCGGGTCTGGGCAACTAGTTCTTGCGCTAGCTTAACGAGCACTTTTTTCTCCACGATTCTGGATTCCCGCCTGCGCGGGAACGACGGAGGTTTTTCCATTATTCACCGTCGTCCCCGCGCAGGCGGGGACCCAGAGTTTCGGCACAGTACACAACGCGTCAGCAAATGCTCCGATCTAGGCTGCGGGTCTGGGCAACTAGCTCTTGCGCTAGCTTAACGAGCACTTTTTTCTCCACGATTCTGGATTCCCGCCTGCGCGGGAACGACGGAGGTTTAACCAGTAATCACCGTCGTCCCCGCGCAGGCGGCGACCCAGAGTTTCGGCACAGCACACAACGCGTCAGCAAACGCTCGGTTCATTGCGTAAAGTTTTCTTGCCACCCCGGCCCATTTCCCTGCCAGCCGATGCCGCCCTACTCCCGCCTTTCCCCCACCGCGACCCTTTCAACCGCCTGCGCCTCACCGTTCAAACGCACCTCCGGGCCAAACGGCAGCGGCTTGGCAATCGCATACCCCTGGGCGTAATCCACCCCAACCTCGGCCAGCGCCAGCATGATCTCGGGCGTTTCGACAAACTCAGCAATGGTCAGTTTGCCCATCACATGGCCGATCTGGTTGATCGACTCGACCATGGCGCGGTCGATGGGGTCTTCGAGCATGTCTTTAACAAAGCTGCCGTCGATTTTCAGGTAGTCCACCGGCAAATGCTTGAGGTAGGCAAACGAAGACATGCCCGCGCCAAAGTCGTCCAACGAAAACCGGCAGCCGAGGGTTTTCAATTCACGGATGAAATGCATGGCGCTGCCCGGGTTGGCGATGGCGCTGGTTTCGGTAATTTCAAAGCAAATCTGCTGCGGCGGAATATGAAAGTGCGCCAGCTGCTCGCGCACATAGCCAAGAAAGGCCTGATCGCCAAAGGTTGGCCCCGACAGGTTGATGGCGCAGGTGGCAATCGGGTCGCTGTCCTGGCTGCCCTGGCGCTGGGCTAAAACGCTAAACGCATGGCTGACCACCCAACGGTCAATCAGCGGCATCAGGCCATAGCGCTCGGCGGCGGGAATAAAGCGAATCGGCGGCACCAGTTGGCCGTCTTCATCACGCAGGCGCAGCAGCAACTCCACATGCGCGCCTTGATCGGGGTCGGCGGCCACCGGGGCGATGAGTTGGTAGAACAAGCAGAAGCGCTCCTCCTCCAACGCCGCATGAATACGCTGCACCCAGGCCATTTCGCCGAAGCGGTTGGACATTTCCGAGTCGTCGCTCTGGTACACCTGCACGCGGTTGCGGCCTTTTTCTTTGGCCATGTAGCAGGCCATGTCGGCCGAACGCAGCGCCTCCGCCAGGCTGGTGCGCGATTGCTCCAGGCTCACCAGGCCGATGCTTACACCAATATTGAAATTGCGCCCATCCCAGGCGAACTGCAGGTCTTGCACGGTAATACGCAGCAGCTCGGCAATGCGTGCAGCCGGCGCGGCCGGGCAGTTTTCCAAAAGAATGCCGAACTCATCGCCGCCCAGGCGCGCCAGGGTGTCGCCGTCACGCAGGTGCTCCTGCAACAGCACACACACCTGGCGCAGCAGCTGGTCGCCAGCCGCATGCCCGCAGGTGTCGTTGACCACCTTGAACTGGTCCAGGTCGAGAAACAGCAACGCGTGCTGCCCAGGGTGATTGGCCAAGCGCGCCAAGGCGCTTTCCAGGCGCTGTTCGAACTCGCGACGGTTGGCCAAGCCGGTCAGTGCATCGTGGGAAGCCTGCCATGACAGGGTGTCGATGTACTGGCGCTCGCGGGTCATGTCGTGCAGCACCAGCACGGCGCCAACAATCTGCCCGGAGATCAGAATCGGCGCGCCCACCAACGCCACCGGCACTTTGCTGCCGTCCAGGCGCACCACTTGCTGGGCATGGGCGCTGCTGCCAATTTCGCCGGCCAGAAGGCGCTCAATCAGCGGCGCATCGGCCAACTGGCAATCGCTGTCCTGCAAATTAAACAGCGTTACCAGCGAGCGGCCGCGGGCCTGCTCGTAACGGCACAAAATCAAATCCTCGGCCGCCGGATTGAGGTACTCCAGGCAACCAAAGCGGTCGGTGCGGATCACCGCATCACCAATCGAGGCCAAGGTGGTTTGCGCCCGCTCCTTTTCCGTACGCAGCGCCAAGTCAAAGGCCTCACGCTGTTGCAGCAACTTAAGGGTGCGCAGCGTCGCCAACAGGATCAGCACCACCGCCACCAACACATTGGCCGCCAATAACAGGCGCTGAATAAAACGCGAGCCCTCGCCCAGGGTGTCGGAGAAGGCTTTTTCCACCGGGGTGACTTGCAGGTTGATGGCGTAGATCTGCGCCTTCCACGCCTGCAACTGCGCCGCGCTGGCGGTGCCGGCACTAATGTTCTGATGCATCTGCTCGGCCAACGCTTGCAAAGCCAGCACAAAATGGTCGCCCACCTGCCAATGGCCAATGGCGCGCTTGAGGTAACTGAACTCGGCAAAGTCGCGGTACAGCCAGATCAGGCCGGGAATATCTTCCGGGTGCGTACCGCCGCGCAAAAAACCTTCATAAGCGGCGCGGTAATCAGGGTCGGGCAAATCCATGGCCAAACGCGCGGCATAGTCGCCCAGAGGGATGGCGATAGCCGCTTGATAGGCGCGGTAATCGGCCTCATCCGCGCTATCGGCGTACAGGGTCAGATGGGTGATCGCATCCTTCTGCCCCTTCGACCACAGGCTTTCGCCGGTCACATAGGCGCGCACCGACGTCATAACCTCCAAGCTGATGCCCGCCAGCACTGCCTGCAGCACAACAATGGCAATAAACGGCCACACCAACACGAACAGGCGACGCTTGTCCCGCATGCGAAGTGCCCCACACAATCCCTATGAAAGCAGGCGCCCTACCCACGCCCACACGTCCCCCCAACCACCCCGTTGGCAGGGCAGCTTTTGCAGCATAGGAGTAAACCGGGAAAGTTGCGCAAAGCGCGGCATTACAGGGGTTGACGCGGCTTCTTGCGCAGCGGCGTAAGCAACTCACCCAGGCCGTTATGATCAATCTCCTGCATCAGCTGCAAAAGTTGGCCGATCTCCCCCTTAGGGAAACCCTCACGGGCAAACCAATTCAAATAAGGCCCCGGCAAATCCGCAATCAACCGGCCCTTGTACTTGCCATACGGCATCTCGCGGGTGGAGGTCTTCGGGTTTCATGGCGAGCCTTGGCGCGGGTAGTGAGCGGGCGCCTAGGTTACCCGATCTGATAGCTAGCGCTCGTAGGGTGTGCTGTGCGCACCAGGCGATCTGCGCGTTGCACACCTGGGCCAGGCAAAAAAAAACGGGAGCCCAAACGGGCTCCCGCACTTAAATCAGTGACTAAGGTTTGGCGCCCTTCGCTAAGCGGCCGGGCCAAACTACAACCTCACCTGCGTTTCGAGAAACGCGGCGGCAGTCTGGCAAATGCGCGCGCTACATTCCGTGTCGCTTTGTTGCGCGTGTGCAAAGAAATGTAAACGCCGCAGGTGCTGGCTCCAAACGCCCGCTCCCGGCAGAATGCCGGCATGTCGACTTATACCCTCCCCGCCTGTTGCAGCCCGTTGGCTGCGCACTGGCCATTGCCGCAGCCATTGGCCAATAGCCGATTTGTCAGCACTGAGTTCGATCCGGCGTTGTTGCAGCCGGATGATTTCCAACGCAGCCAAATCCCTGCAACCCATGGCGTGGCCAAGCGCCAGGCCGAGTTTCTCGCGGGCCGCGTGTGTGCGCGTGAAGCGTTGCGCCGTTTAAATGGCAGCGAGGTGGTGCCAGCGGTTGGCGCCGACCGTGCGCCGCAATGGCCAGCAGGGGTTAGCGGGTCGATTACCCACGGCAAAAACTGGGCGGCGGCGATTGTGGCGCAGAGCAGCGATTGGCGTGGGCTGGGGCTGGATGTGGAAAACCTGCTAAGCAGCGAACGCGCTGCTCGCCTACAGGGCGAAATTCTCACCCCAGCCGAACTGCGCCGCGCCAGTGTGCTCGACCCCGAGCAACTGGGGTTGCTGGTGACCCTGACCTTTTCGCTGAAAGAAAGCCTGTTTAAGGCGCTGTATCCGCTGACCGTGCAGCGCTTTTATTTTGAACATGCCGAGGTGCTGGAATGGAGCGAAGCCGGCGATGCGCGCTTGCGGCTGCTGACTGATTTGTCGCCGCAATGGCAAAGCGGCAGTGAGGTGCAGGGGCAGTTTGGGCGGTTTGATGGGCGTTTGTTGAGTTTGGTAGCCATCCCGTAGGTTGGGTCGGTCCGCGTTGGGTGAGCGCAGCGAAGTCCAACAAAGCGTCCGCAGGACGCTGCGTATCGGTTTATCTCGGGACCGATACGCGCCGGCCTGTTGGGCTTCGCCTTTGGCTCAACCCAACCTACGAATTTGCGCGCTTATATAAGCGGGCAATGCTGGCAATGCCCGATGCCTTCTACGTGATGGGCCAGGCAGCAGGTGCGGCGTTGGCGCTGCGGGTTGTAGCGGATGGCGGCGTACAGCGGGCTGTCGGGGTCGCGCAGGCGTTCAAAGCCGGCGCTCAGGTCGGCGTCGGTAAGCGCGCCGAGCGTTTGCAGGGTGTTTTCGTAGTAGTCGCCCACACTGCCCCAGAGCACGGCCGCTGCCACGTGGCCATAGTCGGCCAGGGTTTGGATAACCGGCGGCAGGTGCCGGTCGAGCAGGTCGGCGAAGCATTTGTTCAAGGTGCCCGGCTCGCCCTCCGCCGTTAGCGTAATGGCCGTCGGCAAGCCGCGCTCGTCGAGCACTACGCGCAGGCCGTCCAATGGCAAACGCCAGCCGTGCACCAGCGTCGCCACCAGCACGGGTGGCAGCAGGGCCATAAAGTAGTACTTGGCATATTGCGAGACGAGCACGTCGCGCTGCGTGGCGAACAGCTCGTCGCCGTAGATCGCCCGCAAGCGCTGTTCAAGGCCAACCGGCTGCAGAAACTCCACCAGGCTTAAGCCCGCAGCCTCAGCCAAGGTCGGCGCAAATTCGGCCAATCGACCGGCGAATAAACGCTCGCTAAGGTTCATTGCTTACGCGGCCAGACCAGGCTGAAACAGGCGCCACCGAGTGCTTCACTGCGGCTGATCTGCGCCCGTCCGCCGTGCCAGTAGATAATCCGCCGCACGATGGAAAGCCCCAGGCCATGCCCGCCCGAGGCGCGGGTGCGGCTGTCGTCCAAGCGCAGAAATGGGGTAAACAGTCGCTCCCACTCAGCTTCAGGAATGCCCGGGCCGTCGTCTTCTACATCCAGGCGGCAGCGTTTCAGCCCGACTTGGTAGCTCAAGCGCACCCGCGATTCGGCATGGCGCATGGCGTTGCTCACCAGGTTTTGCAGGGCGCGGTGCAGATAGCGCCATTCGGCTTCCACCAGCGCGCCGCTGCCGTCGATGGCGTGAATGCTCGGGCCGCGCTCGACGCGCACGCCGGGGCGTAGCGGCGCCAGTTCATCGATCACTTGGTCGAGCAAAGCATCGAGGTCGATCGGTTGAAAGTTCAGTGCCGGCGCACCTTGTTCCAGGCGGGCGTAGGTGAGCATTTCGTCGACCAGCTTATCCAGGTCTTGGATATCGCCGTCCATGCCATCCATGTACTTACGCCGCGCGGCGTCGGTTTGTGCGTCGCCAATCATTTCCAGGCCAAAGCGCAGGCGCGCCACCGGTGTGCGCAGTTCGTGGGACACGGCGCGAACCATCTCGCGCTGAATGGTCAGCGAGCGCTGCAGGTGTTCAGCCATGGCGTTAAACGCCGCGGCCAGGCGCCCTACCGAATCGGCACCGCCAGCCGGCACCCGCGACTCCAGTTTGCCCAGGGCAATGCGTGTGGCGGTTTCTTCCAGGCCAAGCAGGCGTTGTTCCAACTGCCGTACCAGCAGATAAACAATCAGGCCGATCAAGCTCAGGGCAATGGCGCCAATCAACACCAACAGCTGCGGCGGATAGGGGTTCATCTGGTACAGCGGGCCGATTTCCAGCACCCACGGCGTGCCAGCGACGCCGGAGAACACATGGATGGAATCGCCCTCCTTGCCCAAGGCCATCACTGTGTCGCCTTCGTCGATACGCCGGCGTTGGTCGGCGTCCAGCTCGGCTTGATCGGGCTTGACCAGGCGCAGGTTAAAGCCGAATTCCTTGGCGGCCTTGAGGTCGGCCAGGCGTTGCGGCTGCTCGGCTATTGGGTAGCGGATCAGCTCGTCAATCAGCAGGTACACCGTGGCCCGCGCCAGCTGTTCGCTGATTTGCTGCACCTCGCCGACCAGCACCATTTGCCCCTGCTCACCCATCAAGCCGTAAACCTTGGCCGCGTGCGGGCCGGTCTGCTCCACCAGCACCTGGCCGTCGAGCAAGCGGCTGCGCGCGCGGCTGTCCAGGGTTTGCTCGGCCAAGGGTTCCAGCGCCAAGGGAATACCCAGCAGCCGCCCCCACACCACCACGGCGCGGCGGCGCTCCACCGGGCTCATGGCGGCGAGGTTGTCGGTCATCAAACTAAAGGTGCCGCGCGCCAGGCGCTCGCGGTATTGGTCGCTGCGCACCTCGTTCAGCAGGTGCAGGCTGAGCACCCCGAGCAGTGCCACCAGCACAAACGCCGCCAGCATGCCGCCATAGATGCGCAGAAAGATCGAGTTCATCCGTGGCCTCTATATATAGGAGCGTTTCAGTGGGCCAAGGCTTCGGCCGCTTCGGCGACAAACAGATAACCCTTGCTGCGCACAGTTTTGATCAAGCGCGGGTGCATGGGGTCGTCACCGATTTTCGGGCGGATGCGGGAAATGCGTACGTCAATCGAGCGGTCGAGGCCGTCGTACTCGATGCCACGCAAGGCGGTGAAAATTTCTTCGCGGGACAAAATGCGCCCGGCATTGGAAGCCAGCAGCCAGAGCAAATCGAACTCGGCGCTGGTCAGCTCAATGCTCTGCTCACGCAGCCAGGCCTCGCGCATGGCGCTGTCGATCACCAATACGCCGTACTCTAGACGGCGCTGATCCACCGGTACCGCCTCGCTTACCCCTTCGCTACGACGCAGCAGCGCACGAATGCGCGCCAACAGCACGCGCGGGCGCACGGGCTTACAAACATAGTCGTCGGCGCCCATTTCCAGGCCGAGCACTTGGTCCATGTCATCACTGCGGGCGGTAAGCATCAGGATCGGGCCGTGGTAGCTGGTGCGTACCTTGCGGCAAATCGACAGGCCGTCTTCGCCGGGCAGCATCAGGTCGAGCACCACCAGGTCGGGTTGCTCACGCAGAATGCGCGCCGCCGCTTTGGCGCCGTCCGACTCGATCGCCACCTTCAAGCCATTGCTTTCCAGGTACTCGCGCGTCAGTTCGGCCAGACGTTCATCGTCTTCCACAATCAGGATTTGCCAGGCTTCTTGCTCCACCACTGTCTCCTACTGCTTGGGCTGTGACCGGGGTAAGGGGCGGCATTGTATATCAAACGTCTGGCAGGACCGGTTGACGGCGTTGGGCCCCGCCCTCACCCCCTCTCCCCCAAGCGAGCGAGGGGAGCAGACCGCACACGATTCAGTCCCCTCTGCCCGCTCGCGGGAGAGGGTTAGGGAGAGGGTTTTAAAGATGTGCGTTTGCCCAGGCCCTCACCCCCAACCCCTCTCCCGCAAGCAGGCGAGGGGAGCAGACCGCACACGATTCAGTCCCCTCTGCCCGCTTGCGGGAGAGGGTTAGGGAGAGGGTTTTAAGATGCGCGTCTACCGCTGCCCTCTCCCCCAGCCCCTCTCCCGCTAGCGGGCGAGGGGAGCAGACCGCACACGTTTCAGTTCCCTCTGCCCGCTTGCGGGAGAGGGTTAGGGAGAGGGTTTTAAGATGCGCGTCTACCGCTGCCCTCACCCCCAGCCCCTCTCCCGCTAGCGGGCGAGGGCAGCAGACCTCACACGTTTCAGTTCCCTCTGCCCGCTTGCGGGAGAGGGTTAGGGAGAGGGTTTTAGATGCGCGTCTACCGCGGCCCTCTCCCCCGGCCCCTCTCCCGCAAGCGGGCGAGGGGAGCAGACCGCACAAGATTCAGTTCCCTCTGCCCGCTTGCGGGAGAGGGGTAGGGAGAGGGTTTTCGATGCGCGTCTACCGCTGCCCTCTCCCCCAGCCCCTCTCCCGCTAGCGGGCGAGGGGAGCAGACCGCACACGTTTCAGTCCCCTCTGCCCGCTTGCGGGAGAGGGTTAGGGAGAGGGTTTTAAGATGCGCGTCTACCGCTGCCCTCTCCCCCAGCCCCTCTGCCGCTAGCGGGCGAGGGGAGCTAATAGGTAATCGCCCCGACACCGCCGATCAGTCCCCTCGCCCCTCGGGGAGAGGGCTAGGGTGAGGGGGCGGGCCGGGCGCAAATTGCCACTCTTACACCGCCCCCGAGCCCCTACACCCCCCACCCCAGCGCTGCAACAAAAAACACAACATATAGTGGTACGGTGAAAAACCTGCCACGTAGGAAGTGAGTACGAAACCCGACCATTTAACCCGCGACGAGTGGTCCCCTGCGGGCAATCCCAGTGCCCATGCGGGTTAAGCCAACTTACCCCAAAGTAACCCACAGCTTTATCCACAGGCTGTGTGTAACAGTCGCCTTGCAATGAGTCGGTGAGCGCTCTATCTTGTATCCCCATCGCGCCAAACACCTACATGTTGGGTTTTACGCTTGTAACCGGGCACTAGAAGAATGAAACGTCAAGCCCCTTTCGCGGGCCTGAACCGGTTGCACAATCGCTCTTTAATTCCGCGCTTGCCGCCTCGGTGGCAAATTTTAAAACTGGCCTAAATTATGCTCGACGAGCGGCCAGTTTTCGGTGTAACGCCACCAGGCACACACCACTAGGTATTGTGGTTACGTTTTAACCAGTAAACGTCGCTTTTTGAGCCAGGGATGAGCTTGAGCACTGCCCCTCAGACCTGTTGTAAGACCTTGCTGCCGGCCTTCCCTACAAAGGAGCGCGCCAGGTGCAGGGCATGTGCTTTGTGCAAACAGTGGTTCTAGCAACACCTGGTTTACAGAAAATAATGGAATGAACGGCGTCACCACGCAGTGTCCAAAATTAGATAAATGCAGAACACGGAGACTTCAATGCAGACCGACCTCTCTCGCGAGAACCCGCAGGCCGTAGCGCCTCAAGTGCCTGACACCACCCAGGACCTGAACGCCACTGCCCCTGGCCAACTGCGCGTGATCAAACGTAACGGCACCGTGGTGCCGTACACCGATGACAAAATCACCGTAGCCATCACCAAAGCGTTTCTAGCAGTTGAGGGCGGCACCGCTGCCGCTTCGTCGCGCATTCATGAAACCGTCGCGCGCCTGACCGAACAAGTCAGCGCCACCTTCAAGCGCCGCATGCCCTCGGGCGGCACTATCCACATCGAAGAAATTCAAGACCAGGTTGAACTGGCCCTGATGCGTGCTGGCGAACAAAAAGTGGCCCGCGACTACGTGATCTACCGCGACGCGCGCTCCAAAGACCGCGCCGTACGCAGCAGCAACGAGCCAGCCCAGCCGCACCCAAGCATTCGTGTTACTCACGCCGACGGCAGCGTTGCGCCGCTGGACATGGGCCGCCTGAACACCATCGTCACCGAAGCCTGCGAAGGCCTGGCCGAAGTAGACGGCGACCTGATCCAACGCGAAACCCTGAAAAACCTCTACGACGGCGTAGCGCAAAGCGACGTCAACACCGCCCTGGTGATGACCGCCCGCACCCTGGTAGAGCGTGAGCCGAACTACTCCTACGTCACCGCGCGCCTGCTGATGGACAACATCCGCGCCGAAGGCCTGGGCTTCCTCGGTGTCGCCAACAGCGCCACCCACCACGAAATGGTCGACCTGTACGCCAAAGCGCTGCCGGCCTATATCGAAAAAGGTATTGAGTTCGAACTGCTCAACCCCGTGCTGCGTGACTTCGACCTGGTAAAACTGGGCAAGGCCATCAACCACGAGCGCGACCAGCAGTTCACCTACCTGGGCCTGCAAACCCTGTACGACCGCTACTTCATCCACAAAGACGGCGTGCGTTTCGAACTGCCGCAAGTGTTCTTTATGCGCGTGGCCATGGGCCTGGCGATTGAAGAAAAGCAGAAAGAAGACCGCGCCATCGAGTTCTACAACTTGCTGTCGTCGTTCGACTACATGAGCTCCACCCCTACCCTGTTCAACGCCGGTACCCTGCGTGCACAGCTGAGCTCCTGCTACCTGACCACCGTGCCGGACGACCTGGGCGGCATCTACGACGCCATCCGCGACAATGCCCTGCTGAGCAAATTCGCCGGCGGCCTGGGCAACGACTGGACTCCAGTTCGCTCGCTGGGCGCCTACATCAAAGGCACCAACGGCAAATCCCAAGGTGTTGTGCCGTTCCTCAAAGTAGTGAACGACACCGCTGTAGCAGTAAACCAGGGCGGCAAGCGCAAAGGCGCGGTCTGTGCCTACCTGGAAACCTGGCACATGGACATTGAAGAGTTCATCGAGCTGCGTAAAAACACCGGTGACGACCGTCGCCGCACCCACGACATGAACACCGCCAACTGGATTCCAGACCTGTTCATGAAGCGCGTCTTCGACGACGGCCCGTGGACCCTGTTCTCGCCAAGCGAAGTGCCAGACCTGCACGACCTCACCGGCAAAGCCTTCGAAGAGCGCTACGAGTACTACGAAGCCCTGACCCAGTACGGCGGCAAAATCAAACTGTTCAAGACCATCCAAGCCAAAGACCTGTGGCGCAAGATGCTCTCCATGCTGTTTGAAACCGGCCACCCATGGCTAACCTTCAAAGACCCATGCAACCTGCGCAGCCCGCAGCAGCACGTGGGCGTGGTACACAGCTCGAACCTGTGCACCGAAATCACCCTGAACACCAACGCCGACGAAATTGCCGTGTGCAACCTGGGCTCCATCAACCTGCCGAACCACATCGTCGACGGCAAGCTGGACCTGGCCAAACTGCAACGTACCGTGAACACCGCCGTGCGCATGCTCGATAACGTTATCGACATCAACTACTACTCGGTGCCACAAGCGCGTAACTCGAACTTCAAACACCGCCCGGTTGGCCTGGGCATCATGGGCTTCCAGGACGCGCTGTACCTGCAGCACATCCCTTATGGTTCCGACGCTGCCGTGCAGTTCGCCGACTCCTCCATGGAAGCGGTCAGCTACTACGCCATCCAAGCCTCGTGCGACCTGGCCGATGAGCGCGGCGCCTACGAAACCTTCCAGGGCTCGCTGTGGAGCAAAGGCATTCTGCCGCTCGACTCGCAGCAAATCCTGATCGAACAACGTGGCCAGAAGTACATCGACGTTGACCTGGCCGAAAGCCTGGACTGGGCGCCGGTACGTGCCCGCGTGCAAAAAGGCATTCGCAACTCCAACATCATGGCCATCGCACCGACCGCCACCATCGCCAACATCACCGGCGTATCGCAGTCGATCGAACCGACCTACCAAAACCTGTACGTGAAATCGAACCTCTCCGGCGAATTCACCGTGATCAACCCCTACCTGGTACGCGACCTCAAAGCCCGCGGCCTGTGGGACTCGGTCATGATCAACGACCTCAAGTACTACGACGGTTCGGTACAACAAATCGAGCGCATCCCACAGGAACTCAAAGACCTGTACGCCACCGCATTTGAAGTCGACACCAAATGGATCGTGGACGCCGCCAGCCGCCGCCAGAAATGGATCGACCAGGCCCAATCCCTGAACCTGTACATCGCTGGTGCCAGCGGCAAGAAACTGGACGTGACCTACCGCATGGCTTGGTACCGTGGCCTGAAAACCACCTACTACCTCCGTGCCCTGGCTGCCACCAGCACCGAAAAATCCACCATCAACACCGGCAAACTCAACGCCGTGTCCAGTGGTGGCGGCGAAAGCCAAAGCGCAGCGCCAGCCCAATCGGCAGCGCCAGCGCAACAAGCCGGCCCAGCACCCGTACCGAAGGCCTGCGCCATCGACGAGCCGGATTGCGAAGCTTGCCAATAAGGTAGCCCTGGAGCCCCGCCCTCGCGGGGCTCCAACACCTTGGCCAACACGCAAAACCGTAGGGTGTGCTGTGCGCACCAACCGCACAAAGCATGGTGCGCACAGCACACCCTACGGCGCACCACGTAACACGCAACACCACAATTCAGTCCCCTCGCCCCTCCGGGGAGAGGGTTAGGGTGAGGGGCAAATCCACCGCCCCCCCAAAAAACAAAGCACCGCCCCCAGCAACCCACCGCTGAGGCCGGATAAAACCAAAAGTCAGTCAATGCCTTTGCGTGCAAAAGCAACGAACTAGACTAGAAACTCACAAAGGCCACCCGCCACCGGCGCGCGGCCGCAAGC
>LNAP01000889.1_pt1 | contig 32935 bp, 29 predicted proteins | sample 602601 | NCBI WGS metagenome assembly LNAP01 (sample SAMN02440304, study PRJNA202911) | soil metagenome | biome: Subtropical and temperate rainforests or woodlands; isolation source: soil samples (1 kg each in a 20% v/v slurry with milli Q water) were... ...
GGCGGGGCGCACGGGCTGCTGCGCGAACGCGATGGCCGCTTCGTCGCGCCGGGCGCGTCGGGTGCGCCGACCCGCGGCCGCCTGGATGTGCTGCCGACCGGGCGGAATTTCTATTCCGTCGATACGCGGGCCGTGCCGACACCGACCGCCTGGGCGCTGGGCTGGAAATCTGCCGGCATCCTGCTTGCTCACCATCGCCAGGAGCATGGTGCCTGGCCGCAATCTTTCGTTCTCTCCGCCTGGGGCACGGCGAATATGCGGACCGGCGGCGATGATCTGGCGCAGGCGTTGGCCCTGATCGGCGTGCGGCCGGTTTGGGACGCCGGCAGTTCCGGGCGGGTCAGCGGTTTCGAGATTCTGCCGCTCAGCCTGCTCGATCGGCCGCGTGTCGATGTCACGTTGCGGGTCTCCGGTTTCTTCCGCGATGCCTTCCCGGCACAGATCGATCTCTTCGACAGCGCGGTGCGCGCCGTAGCCAAACTGGACGAACCGGAGAAGCTCAACCCCATCGCGACCCGTATTCGGCAGGAATGCGCGCAACTGATCGCAAGTGGGCTCGACGCGGCGGAAGCAGAGCGCCGCGCCGGCTACCGGATCTTCGGTTCGAAACCCGGCGCCTATGGGGCAGGGCTGCAGTCCCTGATCGATGAACGCGGCTGGTCCGAATCCGGCGATCTCGCCCGCGCCTATCTTGCCTGGGGCAGCTATGCCTATGGCGCCGGTGCCGAGGGCGTCTCCGAACGCCACATGTTCGAGACCCGTCTGCGTCAGGTGGACGCCGTTTTGCACAACCAGGACAATCGCGAACATGATCTGCTGGATAGCGACGATTACTACCAGTTCGAAGGCGGGCTGGCGGCGACGGTCAAGCATCTGACGGGCCGCAAAGCGGTGGTCTGGCATAACGATCATTCCCGCCCCGAGGCACCGCGCGTGCGTAGCCTGGATGAGGAGATCGCCCGCGTGGTCCGCGCCCGCGTGGTCAATCCGAAATGGATCAGCGGCGTCATGCGGCACGGCTATAAGGGTGCCTTCGAGATGGCCGCGACGGTCGACTATCTCTTTGCCTTCGCGGCCACGGCGGATTGCGTCGCCGATCATCATTTCGACGCAGTCTTCGACGCCTATCTCGCCGATGACAAGGTGCGCGATTTCATCGCCGCGAATAATCCGGCGGCCCTCACGGAGATTGCCGCACGGATGATGGAGGCGCAGGAACGCGGCCTCTGGAAGGCCAGGTCGAATACCGCTTTTGACCGGTTGAGCATATGGGCAGGAAGGAGCCTGGCATCATGACGACGACGGATGTGACGGATGAGGACGCCAATCGCCGCGCCAACGAGAAATCGGCCAAGCGCAAGGAAGCCCGCGACAAGATGATGGCGGAGAAGACCCGCGAGAAGGGCCTCTTCATCATCCATACCGGCAAGGGCAAGGGGAAATCCACGGCGGCTTTCGGCATGGTCATGCGCTGCATCGGCCATGGCATGAAGGTCGGCGTCGTGCAATTCATCAAGGGCGCCTGGAATACCGGCGAACGCACCGTCCTGGAACGCTTCCCGGATCTTTGCGAGATCAAGGCGATTGGCGAGGGCTTCACCTGGGAGACCCAGAACCGCGAACGGGATATCATGTTCTCGCGCCAGGCCTGGGACGAAGCCTGCCGTATGATGGATGACCCCAGCTTCAGCCTGGTGCTGCTGGACGAACTGAATATCTGCCTGCGCTATGATTACCTGCCGGTCGCCGAGATCATCGCCAAGCTGAAATCCAAGCGGCCCGATCTGCATGTCATCGTCACCGGGCGTAATGCCAAGGACGAGCTGATCGAGATCGCCGATCTCGTGACCGAGATGACGATGATCAAGCATCCCTTCCGCGATGGCGTGAAGGCCCAGCAGGGAATCGAGTTCTAGTCGGAGTATGTGTCGGTCATGGCCAAGGCCGCGATCATGTTTCAGGGGACCGGCTCGGATGTCGGCAAGTCGCTGATCGTCGCTGGCTTGGGCCGGGCCTTCAGCCACCGTGGTCTGCGGGTTCGCCCGTTCAAACCGCAGAATATGTCTAACAACGCCGCGGTGACGGTGGAAGGCGGCGAGATCGGCCGGGCGCAGGCGTTGCAGGCGCGTGCTTGCGGGGTGGCGCCCAGCGTGCATATGAATCCGGTGCTGCTGAAACCGCAGAGCGAGACCGGCTCACAGATCATCGTGCAGGGCCAGGTCTTCGGTCAGGCCAAGGCCGGCGATTACCACAAACTGAAGCCGCAACTGCTCGGCAAAGTGCTGGAAAGTTTCCGGCTGATGCAGGGCGAGGCTGATCTTGTCCTGGTGGAAGGTGCGGGCAGTCCGGCCGAAATCAATCTGCGGGCCGGCGACATCGCCAATATGGGCTTTGCCGAGGCAGCCGATCTGCCGGTGGTGCTGGTCGGCGATATCGATCGTGGCGGCGTCATTGCCAGCATCATCGGTACCAAACTGCTGTTGAGCGATGGCGAGGCCGCGCGGCTGAAGGGCTTTCTGATCAATAAATTTCGCGGCGATCTAAGCCTGTTTGCCGAAGGTGTCCGGATCATCGAGCAGCGCGCTAATCTACGCAGCCTCGGCGTCATACCCTGGTTCGATCAGGCGCATCTGCTGCCGGCGGAGGACGCGGTGGCCCTGGATGGCTTGGCGGCAGGGATGACCGCGCCGATCAAGATCGTGGTGCCGCGCTTGCCGCGCATTTCGAATTTCGACGATCTCGATCCCTTGCGGGCGGAGCCGGACGTGCAGTTGGAGATTCTGTCGCCGGGACGACCGATTCCGGGCGATACGGATCTGGTGCTGCTGCCGGGCTCGAAATCCACCATCGGCGATCTCGCAGCCTTGATCGAAACCGGCTGGGATATCGATTTGAAGGCGCATGTGCGGCGCGGCGGCTGGGTCTTGGGGCTTTGCGGCGGCTATCAGATGCTGGGGCACCGTCTCAGCGATCCCGAGGGTATGGAAGGACTGCCCGGCGAGCGCGCCGGCCTCGGCCTGCTCGATGTGACGACCGTCTTGGCCGGCGACAAGGCACTGGTCGAGGTGACCGGCCGCGATCTGGCGACGGAGACGGCGATCCGCGGCTATGAAATGCATATCGGCGTGACGACGGGACCCGGCCTGGAACGACCGATGCTCGACCTCAATGGCCGGCCCGATGGCGCGCGCAGCGCTGACGGCCGGGTCATGGGCTGCTACCTGCATGGCCTCTTCTCAGCCGATGCGTTCCGTCATGCCTTTCTGAACCGGTTGCGTCGGCGTCAGGCCAGCGGACTGGCTTATGAAAATCTGGTGGATCGCCTGCTGGATGATCTGGCCAGGCATCTGGAGCGCCATGCCGATCTCGACCGGATCCTGGAGATCGCTAATGGCTGACCCAGGTCATGATCAAGAGGATCGCCGCCTGGATGACACAGGCCGCCACATAGAGCCTCAGTGCGCGCCGGATATCAGTGGCGCTGGCATAGGGCGTACCACCGGAGCCCATCCAGTGATCCATCACCAGCACATCGTGATAGCGCCGCGGTCCCGCCAGCGCCAGGCCCAGGGCACCGGCCATTGCCGCTTCCGGCCAGCCGGCATTGGGGGAACGATGCTTGGACGCGTCGCGCCACATGGCGCTGAGGCTTTTCTCCGCATGCGTCGCGGGCGTCACCAAGGCGGCCAGAACGAGCAGCAGGCCGCTCAACCGTGCGGGAATGATGTTCAGCAGATCATCGAGCCGCGCGGCCGCCCAGCCGAATTGCAGATGGCGCGGCGTCTTGTGGCCGATCATGCTGTCGGCCGTGTTGATGGCTTTATAGGCAAGGATCCCGGGCAGGCCCAGGAGTGCCGCCCAGAAGACCGGCGCAACGATGCCGTCGGAGAAATTCTCCGCCAGGGATTCGATTGCCGCGCGGCTGATGCCGGCGCGGTCCAGGCTTTCCGGGTCGCGGCCGACAATGCGGGCCACGGCGATCCGGCCGCCTTCCGCGCCGCTGGTTTCCAACCCGCCGGCAACCGCAGCCACATGGCTATAGAGGCTGTTCTGGGCAATCAGGCTGCTGATGGCGATCGCCAGCCAGATCGGGCCGCCGGGCAGCGTCAGCAAGATTGCTTGCAGGATGGCGCCGACAATCAGCGCAGCGATGAACAACCCGGCGGCCGCTGCAACGCCCGTAATCTTGCGGCGACTGGGGGTGTCGGTGGCGCGATTGAGCTGATGGTCGACCCAGTCGATCATCCGGCCGAGCCAGACCACCGGATGTGGCAGGCGGCGATAGAGCCATTGCGGATCACCGAGTGTCGCGTCGATCAGCAAGGCGATCAGCAGGGAGTCCGGTCGGGTCCAGTGAGGAAGCATATCGAACATGGCAGCTTTCATTGGCCGATTTACCGAAGCGCGTCAATAAGGGTGTATTGAGGTCATGATGCGCGGCGCGTATAGCATCTTACTGGAACAGCCGCCTGTCGGTTGGGCGATCGAGCATGCCGCACAAGCGAGATTTGCCGCCACGGCGCTGGCCGCTGGTGAGACATTCCGTCTGCAGGTGGAGGCAGGTCCTGTACCGTCTTGGCTCGACAAGATCGAGGGCGTCGTCCTGAATGGCGCGGCAGCCAGGACCATCCTGATCAGCGATCGAGCGAACGCGTCGGCCGATCTCGTTTATCGGCCCAAGACCATCGTTCTGGGCATCGGCTCCGAAAGCCTAGCCTCGGCCGATGAGATTGCTGCCTTGGCAGATCGCTGTCTGGCTGAAGCCGGTATCGCTGCGCTGAGCATCGCCTGTATCGCCACGATCATGTCAAAAGCGACGGCGCCGGCGATCCAGGCTCTGTCCCGGAATCTGGGCGTGCCGATACGGGCCTTTTCGGCGGCGCAATTGGAAGCGGAAGCGTCCCGTCTCGTCAATCCGTCGGAGATCGTCTTCCGCGCGACCGGTTGCCACGGTGTTGCCGAGGGAGGGGCGCTGGCCGGTGTCGGTGCCGACGGCAGGTTGATTTTGCCGAAGCAGCGTGGCAGCCGCGTCACCTGCGCCCTGGCGCGATCGGCCGGCATCGTCGATCCGACAGCGATCGGTCAGGATGCGGAGGCCGACAGGGGCAACGGGCAGAAAGACATCACTGGGGGCAAGAGATGAGCATGGTGCATTTTATCGGGGCTGGCCCCGGTGATCCCGACCTGATTACCGTCAAGGGTAAACGGTTGATCGAGGACTCGCCGGTCATGCTCTATGCCGGTTCGCTGGTGCCGCCGGGCATCGTTGCCCTGGCGAAGCCGGATGCGACGGTGATCGATACATCGCCTTTGCATCTCGATGAGATCATCGATCACATCAAAGCGGCAGTGGCCGACGGCAAAACCGTAGCACGAGTGCATTCCGGCGATCCGTCGATCTACGGCGCCATTGCCGAACAGATGCGTCGCCTGGACGAACTCGGTATCGCCTATGACGTGACGCCGGGCGTACCGGCCTTCGCGGCGGCGGCGGCGGCATTGAAGAGTGAATTGACGCTGCCGATGGTCAGCCAGACCGTCATCCTGACCCGGACCGAGGGTGAAGCATCGCCCATGCCCAAGGGCGAGGATTTGGCGACGCTCGGCAAATCCGGCGCGACCCTCGTCCTGCATCTGTCGATCCGCAATATCGACAAGGTCGTCGCGGAGCTGACGCCGTCTTACGGCGGCGATTGCCCGGTCATCATCGCCTTCCGGGTGGGCTGGCCCGATCAGGAGTTCCTGCGCGGCACGCTGGCGGATATCGGCGCCAAGGCCAAGGATCTGAAGGTCAAGCGCACGGCTCTGATCTTTGTCGGCCGGGTGCTCGGCAATCGCGATTTCAGCGATAGCAGCCTCTATCACATCGCGCACCAGCATGCGCTGCGACCGAAGAAGGACAGTGCCGCCGGATAACGACGCATGGCCGGCCGCGACTTTCGCTATCTGATCGGCGCCTTTGCGGTTTCCAGCCTGGGCGCCAAGGTTGCCCGCGAGGCGGTGCAACTGACCGCCGTCATCGTCCTGCAGGCGACGCCGGGGGATCTCAGCCTGATCGGTGTCGCGGCCACCTTGCCGGTACTGGTCCTGGGCTTGATGGCGGGCGTCTGGCTGGATCGGCGCCGCCGACGGCCGGTGATGATCGCGGCGGATCTGCTGCGCTTTCTCGTTCTGGTCTCGGTGCCGATTGCGGCGTGGTTCCATATCCTGACGGTGATCCAGCTAATCCTGGTCGTAGCTGCGATCACCACCTTGTCGCTGCTCTTCGATGTGGCCGATCAGGCGCATCTGCCCTCCCTCATCGAGCGGGCCGGACTTCTGCGCGCCAATACGCAGCGGGAAATAGTGGATGCAACGACCGAGATCGTCGGACCGCCGATCGGCGGCATCCTCGTGCAGACCATCACGGCGCCGATGACGCTTCTGATCGATGCCGTTTCCTATCTGCTCTCGGCAGTCCTGCTCTGCCGGATTAAGCAACCGGAGCCGCCCGTCATGGCCGTGGAGCGGCATAACCGCCGGCTTTGGCGCGACATCTATCTCGGCTGGCAGGCCTTATGGCACCAGCCGATCCTGCGGCCTTTGCTCATCGCGCGTGGCCTGCGGACTTTTTTCGGTGCCATGCTCGGTACCTTCTATGTTCTCTATGTGATTCAGCATCTCGGCATATCGCCGGCCGGGCTGGGGTTGATCGTCGCCTGTGGCGGCATCGCCTCGCTGCTGGGTGCCTTTCTCGTCCGCTGGACGGCGGGCTGGCTGCCGGTCGGGCCCGGCATCATTGCCGCCTTCGCGATCAAGACCCTGGGCCTGGCGCTGTTGCCGGCGGCAGGCCTGTTTCCCATGGCCGTCCTGCCGCTCTTGATCGGGCAGCAGGTGCTGCAAGACGGTGTCACCAGTTATTTCGCGATTCATGAGCGGCATTTGCGGCAGGTTCTGATACCGCCGGAACAGCTCGCCCGCGCAAGCGCCACGATCCGCGTTGTCAATGACGGTCCGGTGCCGCTGGGCGCGCTGATCGGTGGGTTATTGGTCGCGCCCTTGGGTCTTGATTGCGTGCTGTGGCTGTCGGTTGCCGGCTATTCGCTCTCCGCCGTCGTGGCATTGCTATCGCCGGTCCGCCGATTGCGGTCGGTCTCGTTTGCCGCGTCGAAAGCGGAAGCCTAAATGCCGGGATTCTTGACTGCCGCAAAATCGGCGCGGCCCGCGAGCACGCCCTTGCGGTCATAGACCAGCACTTCGATATCGACCGCCTCGTCGCAGGCTTCGCTGGCGACCAGGCGCGCCTTATGGGCAATCACATCGGCCAATGGCAGGCCTGCCGCCTGCGCCAGTTCCAAAACCTCCATCGCCGTATTGGCCTGGCGGATACGGTCGATCAAGTCCGGTGCGGCGCCCAAATCGGCGGCACTTCGCGCGAGGCTGTCGAGATCGACCTGGCTGCGTCCGGAATGCAGATCAAGGGCGCCATCGGCCAATTTGCAGAACTTGCCGAAGCCGCCGGCCAGGGTCAGACGCTTGATCGGATGGTGCCGCAGATATTTCAGCGTGCCGCCGGCAAAGTCGCCCATATCGATGAAGGCGAAATCGGGCAGACCGTAGAGGCGCTGCACCGCGGCTTCCGTGGTCGAGCCGGTACAGGCTGCCGCATGATCCAGGCCGGCCGCACGGATGACATCGATGCCGCGATGGATGGACGCGATCCAGGCCGCGCAGGAGAAGGGATGGACGATGCCGGTCGTCCCCAGGATCGAGAGGCCGCCGACAATGCCAAGACGGGGATTCCAGGTCTTTTCGGCCAGCTCGACACCGGTCGGGATGGAAATCTCGATCTCCAGATCGAGAGCAGCGCCATGCGCGGCTGTCAGTTCCGTCGCGACCTCGGTCATGAGGCGGCGCGGCACCGGATTGATCGCCGGCTCGCCGACCGGGACGGGCAGGCCGGGGCGTGTCACGGTGCCGACGCCGAGACCGGCCTTGAAGACCAGGCCGCTGCCGGCGGGTAGGCGCCGCAGGGTGGCGCGGATCTCGGCCAGATGGGTGACATCGGGGTCGTCGCCGGCATCTTTGATAATTGCCGCCATGAAGCCGCCTTCCGGCAATTTTTCGGCCCGCGCCAAGGGAAAGCTGGGCTGTTCGCCTTTCGGCAGGGTGATCTGGACCGGATCGGGGAAATCGCCGGTCAGGAGGGCGGTCAGGGCCGCCTTGGTCGCCGCGGTGGCGCAGGCACCTGTGGTCCAGCCGCGTCGCAGCGGCTGGGTAAGGACTTCTGGCTTGCGAGTCATGACGCTATTCTAATGGTCGATGTCCAAATTTGACTAGTCTAACGGCGACAGAAACCTAGGATGGCGCCATGGATGAGCTACTTGATACCTTACCGGAGCTGCAGCCGGGGTGGGTCTGGCTGACCGGCGCCGGGCCGGGCGCCACCGGTTTACTGACATTGCTGGCGCTGCGCGGTCTGCGCCAGGCGGATGTCATCGTCTATGACGCCTTGGTCGACCAAGGCGTGCTGGATCTGGCACGCCCAGGCGCGGTGTTGGAATATGCCGGCAAACGCGGCGGCAAGCCATCGGCCAAACAGCCGGATATCTCGTTGCGGCTCGTGCAACTGGCCCGCGAGGGCAAACGGGTGCTGCGGCTGAAAGGCGGCGATCCCTTTGTCTTCGGCCGTGGCGGCGAAGAAGCGCTGAGCCTGGTCGAGGCCGGCATTCCGTTCCGCATCGTGCCCGGCGTCAGCGCCGGTATCGGCGGTCTGGCCTATGCGGGCATCCCGGTGACCCATCGCGAATGCAATTCCGCCGTGACTTTCATCACCGGCCACGATGCCAACGGGGTCGTGCCGGACAATATCGACTGGATGTCCCTGGGCAAGGGCTCGCCCGTCATCGTCCTCTACATGGCGCTGAAGCATATCGGGTTGATCGCCGAGCGCCTCATCCAGGCCGGCCGCTCGCCCAGCGAACCGGTGGCGGTGGTCAGCAAGGCCACGACGCCGCAACAGCAAGTGCTCGAAACTGAGCTCAGCAACTGCGCCGCTGCCGTCGCCTCCAACGGCATCGAACCGCCGGCGATCGTGGTGGTGGGGGAGGTGGTGCGCCTGCGCGCCGCCCTCGACTGGATCGGCGCGCTCGATGGCCGTGTTCTGCAGCCTGATCCGCTCGGCCAGCGCCGCAAGAACCAGGCCGGCTGATCAAGCCGTGCCCGCTCCGGCGACCAGTTCCCCGCGCGGCCTGATTATCGCCGCCGCGTCGTCGGGCAGCGGCAAGACCACTTTGACGCTTGGTTTATTGCATCTATTGCACCGGCAGGGTGTGGCCGTTCGCGGCTTCAAGATCGGACCGGATTACATCGATCCTGCTTTTCACGCCGCAGCCAGCGGTGCCGATTGCTACAACCTCGACGGCTGGGCGATGCGCCCGGCGAGTCTGGCTTCCTTGATCGATACGGCAGCGACCGAACTTGTGGTCGTCGAAGGCGTCATGGGATTGTTCGACGGCGCGGCGATGCCGGCGGATGCGGCACCTGACGATTTGGCGCCCGGATCGACCGCGCAACTTGCCGCCCAGACGGGTTGGCCGGTTGTCCTGGTGCTCAACGTCAAGGGGCAGGCGGCCACAGCTGCCGCCGTGGCCAGGGGCCTGCGCGATCATCATGCCGATGTGCGGATCGCCGGTGTCATCTGCAACAATGTCGGCGGGCCGCGACATCAGGAGATTCTGCAACAGGCCTTTCAGCAGATTGGTCTGCCGGTCCTTGGCTATGTCCCACATGAGCGGCAGCTCATACTGCCGGACCGCCATTTGGGTCTGGTGCAGGCAGGCGAACATGCCGATCTCTCTGCTTTCCTGGCGGCGGCCGCGGATCATCTGGCGGCGCATGTTGCGATCGATGATCTCCTGGCGATTGCTCGACCGATTTCAGCAATGCCGTCCTCGCCTGAAAGCGGCAATGAGCGGGGGGCGCTGCTGCCACCGTTTGGCCAGCACATTGCAGTTGCGCGCGATATCGCCTTTGCCTTTGCCTATTCCGGCCAGCTTCTGGCTTGGCGCCAAGCCGGCGCCGAGATCAGCTTTTTCTCACCTTTGGCGGATGAGACACCACGCGCCGATGCGGATGCCATCTTCCTGCCGGGCGGCTATCCCGAACTGCATGCAGGAAAGCTCGCCGCGAATGCGCGCTTTCAGGCGGGCCTGCGCCAGGCTGTGTCACGCCAGGTCATCGTCTATGGCGAATGCGGCGGCTATATGGTTCTCGGCGACGCACTCACCGATGCCCAGGGGCAATCGCATGCCATGCTGGGGCTGCTGCCGGTCGAAACATCCTTCGCGACGCGCAAGTTGCATCTCGGTTATCGCGAGGCACGATTCCTGTCGGACAGCCCGCTCGGCAATCGGGGGGATCGCCTGCGCGGCCATGAATTCCATTATGCGACAATTGTACGTGAAGGTGATGCGGCGGCGCTTTTCAGCGTCGGCGACGCGCAAGGCCGCCCGCTTGGCGATTGTGGCCGGCGCAGAGGAACGGTATTCGGCTCCTTCTTGCATTTGATCGATGTCGCCTAACGCTTTTTTCAGCGCCGGATCGCCTATCGGCCCAATGCTGCCAGGATCTCGGCGCTCGTGGTGATATTTGCATATTCACCCTGTAGATTGGCTAAGCTTAAGGCATGTATGTCATCGGCCGACCATAGGCGGCCGTTCAGGTCCAGTTTCCCAAAGGTAAAACAGGCATCAGCGGCCAGATCGACCCGGAAGCCAAGATTCCCGGCCATCCGCACACTTGCTTCCACCGAATTGTTGGTGATAACGCCACAAATCACCAGATGATCGAGATCGGCGTCTCGCAATTTTTGCTCGAGATCGGTGTCAATAAAAGCGCTGTTGGTTCGCTTCCCAATGACCGTCTCGGAGGCGAGCGGCATTGTCTCGGTCTTGAAGGCATGGCCCGGCTGACCTGGCCGGTAGGGCGATTGCGGCTCAGTCGAATCATGCCGGATATGAAAAATCGGCCACGATATCTCGCGCCAGTTGCCCAAAAGCCTCGATGCTGCCAGCTCTGCATGGGGATTGTTGCGAGCGCCGTCCACTGTCCATTTCGGATGGTCGATTGCTTGCTGCAGGTCAATCAGCAACAAGGCGGCCGGTCGCGGGAATTGCAGGTCGCTCATCCGACGCGCTGGTCGCTTGGCAGCGGTGATGTTCGCGTCAATTTCCTGTCGGCGACCCTGCGATCGGGTTGGACGAGCGTCACCAATGCGACACCGGCGACCATTGCCACCAATGCCCCCCAAATCCATAGGCTGTGATGTTCGCCGAAGAGCAGCCAGCCCCACAGCGACCCGCAAAGCGTGATCGTATAGGCGGTCTGCGACGCGAAAACCGGACTGGCCACCCGGATGGTCCAGACGAAGGTGATGGTGAAGAAGGCGTTCACGATCATCATGCCGGCACCGCAGGCGGTCACGATGTCCCAGGGGGGCAAAAAAGACTTGAAGCCGTCGAAGGCCAGGGCAAAGGGAATGATGATGACGCCGCCGATGAAAAGCATCGCGGCGGTTTGCGACAACGCATCGGCGTCGGGTGGGCATTTCATCGCGATATAGACGTTCTGCGATGCATAAAGGACAGAGGCGATCAGACCGATCAGGACCCAGCCCACCATCGACGGATCGGGTAGGCTGTTTTGCGGTAGGACGATCAGCAGGACACCGCCGAAGCCAAGCAGGATGCCGAAAGCGCGCAGCACGGCGAATGATTCGATCCGCAGCAACAACACGAAAAGATATGTGACCACCGGCGCCAGGGGAATAAGCAGCGTGGTGATACTGACCGGCAGATGCGGCGAGACGAAGAGCAGGATGATCGATGGCAGCGACAGGCCGATCAGCCCATTGACCGTGTAATAGATCAGATACTGCCGATTGATCCGCGGCCATTTGCCGGTGGCGGCACAGAGGATGAGCAGCAGCAGACCGCTCCCCAACCCCTCCCATATGGCCAGACCGAAGGGTGAGCCGCCGCGCATCGTGGCGATCTTGGCCAGGGTATAGCTGCCGCTCCAGCCGAGCCCCATTGCCAGCAGGCAGAGCGGGCCGATCACATAGCGAAACAGGGGCGGCAGCGGCCTTTGTCCCGGAATCGCTTGAGGCGTCACGATCGCTGATCCTGAAATTCGAAAACGCGATACATGACGCGTTGATAGACACGCCGGAATGCGGGGAAGGGAAAGCGCGGCAAAGGGACACGCAAGAGGCTGCTGGCCTGTAACGTTTTAGATCCCGCCAGTTGATGCGCCAGCAGACGGCCGCAATAGGTTGAAAGCGCCACGCCGGTACCGAGATAACCGAGGGCGTAGTGCACGGTGCCGTCATTGGTTGTCCCGACATGCGGGCTCTTATCGAAGGTGGCGCAGACCCAGCCGTTCCAGAAATACTCGATGTCGACCTTGGCCAGCGGCGGGAACATCTCGCCCAGGCGACGGATCATCCAGGCACGGCGTTCGGTGCGGCTCTCCGGCGTATCCTCGATGCCGCCGCGGGCGCCGAAGAGAATGCGGTTGTCCGGCAGCAGGCGGTAATAGAATAGCAGGTGCCGGGTGTCCCAGATCTTTTGATAGGTCAGCCAGTTGACCGACTGCCGCTCGGCTTCGGTCAGGGGACGCGTGACGATAATGTTGGAGAGCACCGGCAACAGGCGCCCATTGAGATGCGGATGCAGCCGATCGCCGGTATAACCATTGCCGCCGACGACCACCTGTCGCGCACGCACAATACCGCCCGGTGTTTTCAGCAGATGCCGTCCGCCGTCGCGCTGCCAGGCCTGGACCGGCGAGGCGCTATGCAATAGGGCACCGCGCCGTTGCGCGGCGCGCGCCAGACCACGGGCATAGCGCATGGCGTGCAGGGCGAAGCCTTCCTCATAGTAGAGCGCACCATAGGCCTCGCGGCTGATCAGATGATCGCGCTCCAGTTCGGCCTTGCCGAGGATGCGGGTTTCGACGCCCAATTTCTCGCGCATGAAGCGCTGGTCTTCGGCAAAATTCTTCACGCGGCTCGGCTGATGCGCCAGTTCAAGGCCGCCTTCGGCCGTCGGCTCGGCATCGATCGTTTCAGTTTCCAGCAGCGATCTGGTCAGGCGTACGGCATCGCGGCTCTGATTGAAGCAGTTGCGCGCCTCGTCCAGGCCCCAGCGGCGAATCCAGCCGGCAATGCTGGTCTTGCCGATGCCGATCGAGGCGAAACCGCCATTGCGGCCGCTGCAGCCCCAGCCGATCTGATTGGCTTCCAGGACATGGACTGTTTGGCCGAATTCCTTAGCCAGGTGATAGGCGGTGGAAAGACCCGTATAGCCGCCGCCGATGATCGCCACATCGACATCGATATCGCCCGTAATGGGTGGCGTGTTTTCGACCTCCGCCCCCGCCGTCACCGCCCAGTAGCTGTCGACATGTGGGCGGCCGGGTGCCTGCGGATCAATGATATCGATTGCCATTCTGTCCCCTTGGTGGTCTTACGCCCCGTTCATGCTGGCGACAATATCCAGCATCGGACCAGGGGCTGTCGAGGACAGAGATAGGATCGCCCGCATGCAGTTTCTACAGATCGCACAGACGGATAGGACTGATGTCTGAAAATTCAACGACCCGCCTGCTGCAGTGCGATATCCAAGCTCGGCTGCCGCGGAGTTCGGTCCATCGGTGTAACGCAGCGCTCGTCGTCATTGCGGACATTGTTGACCGTCTCGCCGACCACCAGTTGATCGATCGGCAGCCGATCATAGGGCTGTAACAGCTCCTGCACCCCCGTTAGCGGGGTCGCCGGGTCAAGCCAGGCGGCATAGGCTTCCGTCGGCAAAATGACCGGCATGCGATGATGCAACTGCTGGAGCGCGGGAATCGCCGTTGTCGTCATGATGGTGAAGCTGCGCAGGATCGTTCCATCCGGATTACGCCAGCCTTCCCACAATCCGGCGAAAGCGAAACATTGACGGCCGGGCAGGGTCAGCAGCCTCGGCAGTTTGTCCTGATGGTCCTCGGCAGGCGAGGTCCGTGCGGCCATTCATAAAAACCGTCAGCCGGTATCAGGCAGCGGCGCTTGGCGAAAGCCTGACGAAAGGCTGGCTTTTCCCGGGCGGTCTCCGACCGCGCATTGATCATGCTGGCAGCCATTTTGGTGTCCTTGGCCCAACCGGGCACCAACCCCCACCGGAACAGGCGCATGTCCCGCCGCCCGTCTTGCGATCGGCCGATAACGGCAACTTCCTGTGTCGGCGCGATGTTATAGCGCGGCTGCAGATTCGTGCTGACGCGAATCTCGAAGAGCGCTTCCAGGGCTTCCAAAGGCGTGGTCAGTATGAATCGGCCGCACATGCCGCCTGCTCGCTGTTCTCTGTCCGATCTATCCCTGACATGGCGGGCGAGTCGGCTGCAATGGCCCGCCAATCGGGCTTTGCCGGCGGCCATTGCCCATATGCAGTGGTGGCATATGGGGATGATTTTAGGTCGTCTGGACCGATTTTCGGCATTGCCCTATCTCTGATGGGCAAGCAGAAAACGCGCCGCAAAGACCCAAGGCTGCGATCTGCATGACAGGGGAACTCGGAAAGGTCTGGCTTCCATGCCGGCGCATCGTCTCGATCCATTGCTGAAGCCAGCTGCCGTCGCCTTGATCGGCGCATCCCCGAAGCCGGAATCGGTGGGGCGGGGCATGATCACGGCGGCCACGACCGCCGGAACGCCAAGCCGCATCTATCTGGTCAATCCGGCCTATCCGTCGATCGACGGGCAAGACTGCTATCCCGATCTGCGAGCCTTGCCCGAGCGGGTCGATCTTGCCGTGATCGGCGTTGCCAATCAGCGGGCCGAAGCGGCCCTGCGCGATGCCGCTGCCGCCGGTGCCCGGGCCGCCGTTCTGTTCGGCAGCTGCTATCTGCCGGAGGATACCGATCCGACCTTGACCCAGCGTCTGGCGGCGATCGCGCGGGAGGCGGGCATGGTGCTGTGCGGCGCCAATTGCATGGGCTTCTATCATCTCGATTTCGGCTTGCGGATTTGCGGCTTCCCGCCGCCGGATTGGATCAAGCCCGGACCCGTCGCCCTGATCACCCATTCGGGCACGGTTTTCTCCGCACTCTGTCACAACGATCGACGGCTGCGCTTCGGTCTCGCCGTATCCTCCGGCCAAGAACTGGTGACGACCGCAGCCGATTATCTCGATTTCGCCCTGGCCCAGCCGGTAACGCGCTGTGTCGGCCTGTTTCTGGAAACGGTACGAGACCCCGAGCATTTCGTGGCTGCCCTGGATGTGGCGCGACAGCGGCGCATCCCGGTGGTCGTGCTGAAGGTCGGCCGCACGGCAGCCAGCGCGGCGATGGCGGCCAGCCACTCGGGCGCCGTCGCCGGCAATCACGCCGCTTATCGTGCGCTATTCGACCGCCATGGTGTGATCGAGGTGGAGACGCTGGACGATTTCGCCAATGCCTTGCGGCTGTTCTCAGGGCCGCGCGATCTGGCGGCCGGCGGTCTTGCCAGCATGCATGATTCCGGCGGCTTACGGGAATTGATGGTCGATCTCGCCGAAACCGCCGGGGTGCCTTTCGCCAAGATCGACCAGACGACCCAGGCCAAATTGGCGGCGCGGCTGGATTATGGCCTCGATGCGATCAATCCGCTGGATGCCTGGGGCACCGGCCATGATTACGAGGCGGCCTTTGCCGATCTCATGACGGCATTGGTGGAGGATAGCGACACGGCGCTCGGCGTGCTGTGTGCCGAAACGCGTGACGGCTATCATCTGATCGAAGGCTATGCCCGGTCGATGCGCGACGCTTTTGCGCGCACCCGGAAGCCGATCATCATCAGCACCAATGTGGGCAGCGCCGGCAGCGATGCGCTGGCGGCCGGTTTGTCGGCGGAAGGCATCCCCGTGCTGAGCGGCATTGCCTCGACCTTGCGGGTCGTCAAAGAAGCCATGGCGCATCGCGACTGGCTGCAGCAACCGCTCATGATGCCGGAATCGGCGCCTGCCAGATTGCGGCAGAAATGGCAGGCGCGACTATCGACCGGTGCAGTGCTGAGCGAAGCGGAGAGTCTGTCGCTGCTGGCCGATTACAATGTGCCGACAGTGCCTTTCACCTTAGCGGACACATCCATCGATGCCGTGGCAGCCGCGAAGCGCCTCGGCCTGCCGGTCGTGCTGAAGACGGCGATGCCGGGTATTCTGCACAAATCCGATGTTGGCGGCGTGCATCTGGGGTTAGCGGATGCGTCGTCGGTGACGGCCGCTTATGACGATCTCAATCGGCGGCTCGGTCCCCAGGTCCTTATCATGCCGATGGCGCCGCGTGGTCTGGAGCTGTCCTTCGGCGGCCTGCGTGATGCGCAATTCGGCCCCTTGGCGATGGTCGGGGCGGGCGGCACTTTGATCGAATTGTTGAGCGACCGGCAATTCGCTCTGGCGCCGATCGACCGACCGGCCGGCCGCCGGTTGCTGGAGCGTCTGACCTTGAGCAAATTGATGGGCGGATATCGAGGAATGCCGGCGGTCGACACCGAGGCGGTCGCAGCGGCCCTGGCGGCCTTCTCGGTGATGCTGGCCGATCTTGGCGATCTGATTGCCGAATGCGATCTCAATCCCGTCATTGCCGGTCCGCAGGGATGCGTTGCCGTCGATGCGCTGATCGTTCCCGTAAAGCCGTCAGCATAGAGAAAAAAGGCGGCATCATTGCTGATGCCGCCCATTCTTGCACTGAGAGCAAGCGTTAACTGGGAGCAAGCGTTATTTGACGCGGCCTTCTTTCCAGGCCGTGAGCAGCTGCTCGTAAGCGACGGTCTCGCCCTTCGGCTTCTCGTCCGCCAGCTTCGGTTTCGGCGCGCCGGGCGCATCGAACCATTCCTGGGCGCTCTTTTCCGGATTGAGCTTCGGCGCACAGGTCTTCATGCCGGCCCGTTCCAGACGCTTCAGGGTGCGGTCCATTTCCTTGGCCAGGTTGTCCATCGCCTCTTGCGGCGTCTTCTCGCCGGTCACGGCCAAAGCGACATTCGGCCACCAGAGCTGCGCCAGTTTCGGATAGTCGGGCACATTGGTGCCGGTCGGCGTCCAGGCGACGCGCGCCGGGCTGCGATAGAATTCGACCAGACCGCCCAGCATGGGTGCCACCTTCGTCATGGCGTCGCTCTTGAGATCCGACTCGCGGATCGGCGTCAGGCCGACCAGCGTCTTCTTCAGCGACGTGGTCTTGCAGATGCAGAACTGGGCATAGAGCCAGGCCGCCTGCCGGCGTTTTGCTTCCGACGAGGTCAGCAAGGTCCAGGAACCGCAATCCTGATAACCGAGCTTCATGCCCTCTTCCCAATAGGGGCCGTGCGGCGACGGCGCCATACGCCATTTCGGCGTACCGTCATCATTGACCACCGGCAGGCCCTTCTTGGTCAGCGCCGCCGTGAAAGCGGTGTACCAGAAGATCTGCTGGGCGATATTGCCCTGGCCGGGCACCGGACCGGCTTCCGAGAAGGTCATGCCGGCCGCTTCCGGCGGGGCGTATTTCTTCAGCCACTCGATGTATTTGGTCAGCGCATAGACCGCGGCTGGCCCGTTGGTGTCGCCGCCGCGGGTGACCGAGGCGCCGGCCGGTGCGCAGCCCTCGACGCGGATACCCCATTCGTCGACCGGCAGACCGTTCGGAATGCCTTTGTCGCCGGCACCGGCCATCGACAGCCAGGCATCGGTGAAGCGCCAGCCGAGCGAGGGATCCTTCTTGCCGTAATCCATATGGCCGTAAACGCGCACGCCGTCGATCGTCTTCACCGTGTTGGTGAAGAAGTCGGCGATGTCTTCATAGGCCGACCAGTTGACCGGGACGCCCAGCTGATAGCCGAACTTGTTCTGGAATTGCGTCATCAGTTCCGGCTTGGTGAACCAGTCATGGCGGAACCAGTAGAGATTGGCGAATTGCTGGTCGGGCAGCTGATACAGCTTGCCGTCGGGCGCCGTGGTGAAGCTCTTGCCGATGAAATCATCGACATCGAGGGTCGGCAGCGTGACGTTCTTGCCTTCGCCCGCCATGAAATCGGAAAGCGGAATGGCTTTGCCGTAACGGAAATGCGTGCCGATCAGATCCGAGTCATTGACATAGGCATCATAGATGCTCTTGCCCGACTGCATTTCCGTCTGCAGCTTTTCGATGACATCGCCTTCCTGGATGATGTCATGCTTCAGATTGATGCCGGTGATCTCACTGAAGGCCTTGGCAAGCGTCTTCGATTCATAGACATGGGTGTCGATGGTTTCCGACACCACATTGATGTTCATGCCTTTGTACGGTTCGGCAGCCTTGATGAAGAAGGCCATTTCCTCGATCTGCTGATCACGCGACAGCGTCGATGGCTGGAATTCGGCATCAATCCACTTTTCCGCAACCGTGGTATCAGCTTTCGCGCTGATCGGCCGCAGCAGTCCACCGACGGCACCGGACGCCGCCAGGGCCGAAGCCCCTTGCAGCACCCGGCGTCGAGAGACGAGCATCTTTCTTGTCGTGCTCATTGTTCCACTCCCTCATCCCTTCTCATTGCGGGGCCGGATTCGTTTTTGCGATGGACGGAAGGGTTTGGTCCATCGAGTCCGGTAAAGCTTTTATCGCATCATCCCCAGCGGAGAATGATGGCAAGCAGAAGAATGGCGATGCCCAGCGCCCACCAGAGCGGCGCCTCGGTCAGCATCAGCCAGATCAGCTGGATATAGGCGGCGATCAACAGGCCGATGAACAATCGGTCGCCACGGGTGGTGACGATCGGCAGGAAACCCTTGCGCGGCAGCGACGGCGAAGCAAATTGCCAGACCGTCATGCCGATCAGCATCAATGCGATGATGATGAAGAAGGTAGCCGTCGGCATCGTCCAGGCCATCCATTCCATCGTCAAACTCCCTTTTTCGTCTCGTCGTCAGACAGTCGCGACACGCGGTCGACGCCGTCACACGCGGCCAAGCGCGAAGCCCTTGGCGATATAATTGCGCACGAAATAGATCACCAAGGCGCCGGGCACGATGGTGAGAACGCCCGCCGCCGACAGAACGCCCCAATCCATGCCGGCGGCGCTCACCGTCCGCGTCATGACGGCGGCGATGGGTTTTGCATCGACCGAGGTCAAGGTACGGGCCATCAGCAATTCCACCCAACTGAACATGAAACAGAAGAAGGCGGTGACGCCGATACCGGAGCGGATCAGCGGAATGAAGACCTTCAGGAAGAATTTCGGCAGGCTATAGCCGTCCATGAAGGCCATCTCGTCGATTTCCCGCGGCACGCCTGACATGAAGCCTTCCAGAATCCAGACCGCCAGCGGCACGTTGAACAGCATATGGGCGAAGGCAACGGCCCAATAGGTATCCATCAGGCCGATGGTGGAATAGAGCTGGAAGAAAGGCAGCAGAAACACCGCCGGCGGCGCCATGCGATTGGTCAGCAGCCAGAAGAACATATGCTTATCGCCGAGGAATTCGTAACGCGAGAAAGCATAGGCCGCCGGCAATGCCACAAGCAGCGACATGACGACGTTCATCGCAACATAAGTGATTGAGTTGATATAGCCGTCGTACCAGGACGGATCGGTGAAAATGACCTTGAAATTGGCAAAGGTCAGATTCTGTGGAAACAGGGTCAGCTGCCCGATGATTTCCTGATTGGTCTTCAGCGACATATTCAGCAGCCAGTAGATCGGCAGCAGGACGAAGAAGAAATAGACGATCAACGCAAGATGGCGTTTCTTCATCTCATTCGCTCCCTTTAGCCGATGGTTTGCTGCGGCCGACATTTTGCAGCGCCGTATAGAACAGGAAGCAGAACAGCAGCACGATCAGGAAATAGATGATCGAGAAAGCAGCGGCCGGGCCGATATCGAATTGGCCGATCGCCAGCTTGGTCAAATACTGGCTGAGGAAAGTGGTGGCATTGCCGGGGCCGCCGCCGGTCAGGACGAAGGGCTCGGTATAGATCATGAAGCTGTCCATGAAGCGCAGCAGCAGGGCGATCGTCAGAACGCCGCTGAGTTTCGGCAGCTGGATATAGCGGAAAACCGCCCAGGCGCTAGCGCCGTCAATCCGCGCCGCCTGATAGAAGGCATCGGGGATGGCGCGCAAGCCGGCATAGCACAGCAGCGCAACCAAAGGCGTCCAATGCCAGATATCGATCACCAGCACCGTCACCCAGGCATCGATCGGATTGGCGGCATAATTATAATCGATACCGGCAGCATTCAGCAGATAACCGGCCAGGCCGATATCCGCGCGGCCGAAGATCTGGAAGATGGTGGCGACGACGTTCCAGGGAATCAGCAGCGGCAAAGCCAGCAGGATAAGCGATAGCGAGGATGCCCAGCCGCTGCGCGTCGGCAGGCAGAGCGCGATGGCGATGCCGAACGGAATCTCGGTCAGCAGAACACAGCCCGAAAACACGATCTGCTTGAACAGGGCATCCTGCAGATCGGGATCCTGCATCACCTGGGTGAACCATTCCGTGCCGACCCAGACCCTGTTGGTCGTATCGAAGATGTCCTGTACCGAGTAATTCACCACCGTCATCATCGGGATGATGGCGCTGAACGCGACAGTGATGAAAACCGGCAGGACCAGGAACCAGGCGCGGTTGTCGTAGACTTTATTCATTTGCTGCGCCTCCTCAGGCCGCGATCAGCCGATCATCGGCGTAAAGGCGGGTCCAGGCCGGGGGGAAGAAAAGCCGTGTCGGTCCGGCAACGGCTTCGGCCGTTTCAGGCAACTTCGCCTTCAGCCGATGATTGCCGAGGCGGATCGTGGCGATCTTGTAATTGCCGAGATCCTCGATGGTCTCGATCATGGCCGGCACGCTGGGCGCACCATCTGCTGCGACCCCGGCTTTTGCCAGAGCCAGGAATTCCGGCCGGATGCCCAATTTCAATGCACTGTTCGAAGCGGCGGCCTGTTGCGCGCGGTGCGGATCGAGCGGGATACGGACATCATCGATAACGGCATGCGTTCCGTCGATACGGCAGGGCAGCAGATTCATGCCCGGGCTGCCGACGAAGAAGCCGACGAAGGTATGGGCCGGCGTCTCGAAGAGATCCTGCGGTGACCCCATCTGCACCACTTCGCCGCCATACATGACGACCACCTGTTCGGCGAAGGTCATGGCCTCGACTTGATCATGGGTCACATAGATGAGGCTCAGCTTCAATTGCGTGTGGATCTGTTTCAGCTTGCGCCGCAAGGTCCATTTCAGGTGCTGATCGATGGTGGTCAGCGGCTCGTCGAACAGGATGGCGGCGACATCCGGCCGCACCAGGCCACGTCCCATGGAAATCTTCTGCTTGGCATCGGCACCGAGGCCGCGAGCGCGATTCTTGAGATCGTCGCTGAGGTCGAGGATTTCAGCAATCTCCTCGACACGCTTGCGAATATCCGGCCCCCGCCAGCCGCGGTTGCGCAAGGGAAAGGCCAGATTATCGAACACCGTCATGGTGTCGTAGATCACCGGAAACTGGAAAACCTGCGCGATATTGCGCTGCTGCGGCTGCAGGTCGGTCACGTCCTTGCCGTCGAACAGCACCTTGCCGGCACTTGGTTGGATCAGGCCGGAGATGATGTTGAGCAGGGTCGTTTTGCCGCAACCGGATGGACCGAGCAGGGCATAAGCGCCGCCATCGGCCCAGGTCATGTTGAGCTTCGGCAAGGCGTAATCTTCACGCCGTTGCGGATTCAGCCGGTAAGAGTGACTGAGATCGACCAGATCAATGCGTGCCATTGCCGCTTCCTTCACGGGTCACGGGTGCGCCGACCAGCTTGCCCGCATTGTCGAAGGCATAAAGGCGGCCGCGATTCAGATAGACGCTGACCTGAGCGCCCAGATCGAACGGATGGACGCCCTCTACCTGACCGATAAAATTGAGGTCGCGGTGACGCAGGTGCAGGAATGTCTCGGACCCGCTGATCTCCGCCAGTTCGACATCGGCCAGGACCGGGATCGCGTCCATACCTGCCGGCGATAGCGAAATATGGGTTGCACGCACGCCGATCCGATAGGTACCGGGTGTGAGCCCTGCCATATGCATTGGCAACGGGAAGGCAACATCATCCGAAAGCTGGAGCTGTCCTTCCGCGATACGCGCATTCAAGAGATTCATCGACGGATCGGAGAAGATTTCGCCGACTCGTGTGGAAACCGGATGATGATAGACCCCCAGGGTCGGCCCGAATTGCAGCGCGCGACCCCGGTCAAGCACCATGGTCGTACCGCCGAGCAGCAAGGCCTCCATCGGTTCCGTGGTGGCGTAGATCACGATCGTCTGGCGCTGCGCGAAGAGCGTGCGCATCTCGGCGCGCAACTCTTCGCGCAATTTGTAGTCAAGATTGACCAGCGGTTCGTCGAGCAGCAGCAGATCGGCATCCTTGACGATGGCGCGGGCGATGGCCGTGCGCTGTTGCTGGCCACCGGAGAGCTGCGCCGGCAATCGGTCCAGCATGGATTCGATTTGCAGCAGGGCCGCGGCCTCCCGCACCCGCCGATCGATTTCCTTCGCGTCATGGTGGCCGCTTTGACGCAAGGGCGACGCGATATTCTCATAGACGGTGAAGGACGGATAATTGACGAATTGCTGATAGACCATCGCAACCTTGCGCTTGCGCACGCCGAGCATCGTCAGATCGCGGTCATCGAGCAGAATGCGTCCCGCGGTTGGCCGATCAAGGCCCGCGATCAAACGCAAAAGGGAGGTTTTGCCGGCACCGGTCGGGCCGAGCAAAACATTGAGGCCACTCGCCATGTCTGCGGTGATGTCAGCAAGATGCATCTCACCGACAACCGTCTTACCCACGGCCTGTAAGCTTAATCGCATTGCACCAATCCATCCTGCCTGCCGTCGGCACGCTGCCGGTGCTGTCTAGCTGCGGATGGGAAGATGGCGACGAGATTGGTATCTCTGCCGAACATGCCTCCCCCTTTTACGCGCATTCCAGGCAGCCGCGAATCGACCGCTTCTTATTCCTGACGCGTCCCTGGCAGGATAATAATCACAGGTAGCCTAGCCGCCGAAAGCGTCACGTAAAAAATACGCTAACATGCGCCCAAGTGTATCGCAATCGAAACTATTTCCGCGAATATTTTTCGGTTATGAACATTTGTGCGCTGCAAAATGCCGATAAATATTCGAATCCGAAATTTATTAATCCGCAGCAGAAAAACAGGATGACCAGCTGCTGTCAGAAGAAAGACAGCAGCGCCTACACTCTTCTGACGAAGCGGCGTCTGCCTCTACAATCTCATCCGGTTAAAAGCAGCCTACCTCAACCAAACCGATCACGTGTCGATTACAATGCACTGCCCGTCCGATCCAACCGCGGACGGGCAGTTCAAAGCGGGCAGCTTGGAAATGGCTGGCGGTTACGCAGATGTCATTGCTCATGACACCGATTCGGCGACAAATCGGCTCGTGCGGGTCGTCAGAATGTCCCTGGATAGGTGCCGCCGTCCAGGAGCAGATTCTGGCCGTTGATATAGCCTGACGATGCGGCGCATAGAAAAGCGCAGGCGGCGCCGAACTCCTCGGGCGTACCGAAACGCCCGGTCGCCTGCTCCTGCCGCCATTCTTCATATATCTCCGCGCGGGTTTTACCGGTTTCTGCCGCCGTCTTGTCGGCCCCCGATCGCAAGCGATCTGTATCGAAGGAGCCCGGCAGCAGATTGTTGATGGTGACGTTGTGGCGGGCAACTTGCCGCGCCAAACCCGCGACGAAGCCCGTCAGGCCGCTGCGTGCGCCATTGGATAGGCCGATTGACGGAATCGGTGCTTTGACCGCCGAAGACGTGATGTTGATGATGCGACCGAAACGTCGGGCGATCATGCCATCCACGGTTGCTTTGATGAGCTCGATCGGCGCCAGCATATTGGCATCCAAGGCCTTGATCCAGTCGTCGCGCTGCCAGTCGCGGAAGTCTCCCAGCGGCGGACCGCCGGCATTGTTCACCAGGATGTCGGGCTGGGGACAGGCGTTCAGGACAGCGGCACGCCCTGCCGGCGTGGCGATATCGGCGGCGACGGCCGTGACCGTGACGCCGGTCGCAGCGCGGATCTCGGCCGCGGTTGCCTCAAGTGCGGACTGACTCCGAGCATTGAGAACGAGGTCGACACCTTCTTGCGCCAGTGCCATCGCGCATCCTTTGCCCAGCCCCTTGCTGGAGGCACAGATAATGGCCTTGCGGCCTGAAAGTCCCAGATCCATCTGACGCCCCTCTCCTGATATGCCGACATCTCTGCAGACGCCTTCTGGACGACATTGGTAGCGCAGGCCCGGTCGGGGCGACAAATCACGCTTGGCCTATCTGTCATGGCGCCGCTGCAGGTCCCTCATGCAGGAAAGGCAATCAGGGCACGGTGGACTTTGCCTGGGACAATATTCAATGATAGGCGGGCTAGGGGAGCTCTGCACTAATGACTGCCGCACAACATCCAACGATCACCCGAGGACTGCTGATAGCCGCCTCGGCCTATCTCATTTTTACCTTGCAGGATGTTTTGGTGCGATTGCTGGTCAAGGCGGACCTGCCGATCTGGCAGGTGCTGCTGGCGCGCAGCACGATCATCCTGGTGACCTGTTTCATGATCAAAGGTCCGGGCGTCATTGCCGATAGCTTGCGTGCGCCCAGCAAACGCAGCCTGATCGCGCGCGGGGTCCTGATCCTGGCGGCCTGGCTCTGCTACTATACCGCATCGAAGACGCTGCTTTACGGCCAGTTGGTGACGATCTATTACGCAGCGCCCATCATCATCACCATTCTTTCTCTTTTCATCCTGAAAGAACAGGTGAGCAGCTCGCGCTGGCTGGCAGTGATCCTAGGCTTTGTCGGCGTCGTCATCGCCTGCGAACCCGGCAGCCTGGGGCTGTCATTGCCGGTGCTGCTGACGCTGGCCGCGGCAGTGATGTGGGGTATGTCGAACATCCTGCTGCGCCAGGCCGGTCTGACGGAAAACGTGCTGATGCAGATGTTCATGTCGAACACCATTTTTGCCCTGGGCTGCCTCGTCCCCACCATTGCCTGGTGGCATGAGCCGACCGCGTGGCAGTGGCTGCTTCTGGCCGGCGTCGGCGTGCTGGGCGGCATCGCGCAGTATCTGTTGTTCAAAAGCTTCCGGATGGCCCCGGCTTCGGCGATTGCACCCATGGAATATTCATCGCTCCTCTGGGCCTTCACGCTCGGTTACCTGATCTGGGGCGAGATACCCAATCACGGAGTCTTTCTAGGCGCGGCCCTTATTGCCGCCAGCGGCATCGGCACGCTTTACGTCGAAAGATGGCGCCAAAAAGCCGGGCTGTCGGTCAGCGCATCCACGGCAAAATAAAACCGCCTCTCCGCGGTATGAGCCGTCGGAAAGGCGGTGCCGAGAAGTGTCTTCCGCCAGGGGCTAGATATAGCCCGTTGAGAGCGCGACCACGAGAACGATGAGCAGGAGAACCGTGACCCCGCTTGGCCCATAGCCCCAGCTGCGGCTATAAGGCCATGCCGGAATGGCGCCGATCAAAGCCAGGATCAGAAGAATTAGTAGAATCGTGCCAAGCATGTCGATATCTCCTCTTTCAGACTGATGCCGCTTCGCTCGAACGCGACGAAGTCTAATACGCGGCAGACGTTCAATTCTCTACTGCTGAACATTCGCAACATCTCTTGCTGGCGCATGCGCCAGCAAGAGCCTGGTCAGCGAAAGAAAAGCCAAATCAGGATTAAGACCGGGATTGGAATGCCGAGCAGCCATAACAGGACATATCTCATTCGGCGTCCCCTCTTCGGTGGCCTCTACAATCAGACCGTGAAAAGGAAATCGTTTAAGCGGCGCATGGTTCCCGCACCGCCCCTGGGCTGTCATCAAGGATTCGTGAAGCCTGCAAGTCCATCAGGGCGATGGTTTTGATGGTGAGGGGATGCGATAGCCTCAGGCGATTGTGGAGATCATGCGCCGCACTTTGCGCACCTGACGCAACGTTCCATGGATGAATTGATCCGGGAAGAGCTACGAGCAGTCGAGGCTCGACCCGGCTATCCGGGAAGCGCTCACCGGCTTCGTCACCCCGTCGCGAGGAATTACGTTTGGTCGAGCATTGATTGCGGCGATCATCAGCCCTCTATAGGGCGTCACTTGTATCGCAAGCGTCGATGCTGCCGCTCTGCAGGCCGGTCTTGAACCATTGGGCCCGTTGCGCCGAACTGCCATGAGTGAAACTGTCGGGGACGGCATAGCCTTGGCTCTGTTCCTGCAGGCGATCGTCACCGATCGCCGCCGCCGCGTTCAAGGCTTCCTCGACATCGCCCGCCTCCAGCACCTGGCGTGATTGGTCGGCGTGATTGGCCCATATGCCCGCAAGGCAGTCTGCCTGAAGTTCGATTCGGACGGATAGGGCATTGGCGTCTGCCGCACTCATGCGGCTGCGCAAGCGATCCGCCTGATCGGTGATGCCGAGCAAGTGCTGCACATGATGACCGATCTCATGGGCAATCACATAGGCCTGGGCAAAGTCGCCCGGTGCCTGAAAGCGCCGCTGCAATTCGTCGTAAAAGGAAAGGTCGATATAGACCTTGGAATCGCCCGGGCAATAGAACGGTCCCATGGCGGCCTGGGCGAACCCGCAAGCCGAACGGATGCTGCCGGAAAAGAGAACAAGCCGGGGTGCTTCGTAGGTTCGGCCCATCTGGCGGAAGAGCTCGTTCCAGGTATCTTCGGTATCAGCCAGGACCACGGAGACGAAATCCTTCATCTCATCCGTCGATGTACTCGACGTCCTGCCAGGATTATTGTCGTTCGGCTGGATGCTCTGTTGATCTTGATAGCCGGGGTCCGTGGTGCCGGCGATTTCCTGCAGCAAGGTCGAGGGATCGACACCCAGGAAAAGGCCGATGACGACAACGATAATAAGCCCGATTCCGCCGCCAAAACCGACACCCCGCCCACCGATACCCGGCAAGCGACCAAATCCACCCGAGCCGCGCTGATCCTCGACATTCTCGCTACGTCGTCCGCCGCGCCAACGCATCTCGTCACCTCTTTTCAGGGACCAGCAGTAGGCATTCTAGCAAGCCAATCCAAAACAGCGACTGGAATCTTCGGCTGGGCAGGCCCTCAGATGACACCGGCTTCCAGGCCGGCGGCCATCAGCTGCCCCAAATCCCGGCATTGATCGACGAATTCGTCTTGCCAAGTGCCGCGGCAGATGAGCGGCGGTTGGACGGCACGCCAACGCAATCCCGTCACGATGGTTTCAACGCCGCGTCGCGTCCCTGTCCCGTCATGGCCGGCCCGGATATAGAGCGCGTAAGGCTTGCCCTGCGTTTCTTCCAGGCAGGGATAGTAGATGCGATCGAAGAAGTCTTTCAGCGCACCGCTCATATAGCCCAGATTTTCCGTCGTGCCGAGGATGACGGCATCCGCCCATTTGACATCCGCCGGCTGCGCCTCAAAGGGGATCAGCGAGCGCAATTCGATGCCGGCGATGTCGGTCGTAGTAGCGCCGGATATCACGGCGTCGCGCAATCGCCTGGTGTTATCCGACGGGATATGGGCGACCAGCAACAAATGTTTGGAGGCCATTGCCGCCTCAGCGTTCTGGTTCGAGGGCGGTATCGATCCGGATTTCCGAGGTGAGCGTCCGGTGCACCGGGCACTTATCGGCAATCTCCAGCAGGCGCTGCCTCTGTCCCGCATCGACCGCGCCATCCAGGCGAATCCGGCGCTCGATCAAGTCGATCTTGCGATCGCTCTTTTCGCAATCGGTGCAATCCTGGACGTAGTCCTTGCGATGGGTCAACGTGACCTGGACATTCTCCAGCGGCCACTTCTTTTGCTCGGCATACATCCGCAAGGTCATCGCCGTACAGGCGCCAAGGCTCGCAAGCAGCAGGTCATAAGGGCCCGGTCCGCTGTCGCTGCCGCCCACCTCCACCGGTTCGTCGGCCCGCAATAGGTGTCCGTGTGCGGAAATCAGCTGCGGGAACTTGCCTTGACCGGCACCGGTCACCACCACCGTACCGGGGCCAGCCATCGGCACCATCGGCTGTTCGGCAGTTGAGCCGAGGAAGCGCCGCGCCCAGGCGGCCAGCATATCGGCGATATATACGGCGTCTTCGCGTTTCGAGATAAAGTGATCCGCACCATCCAGAGCGATGAAACTCTTGGGGTGGCGCGCGGCCTGATAGATCAGCCTGGCATTTTCGATATTGACGATCTGATCCCCCGTTGCATGAAAGATCAGTAAGGCTCGTCCGAGAGTCTGCAGCGTGTCGTGCGGCATTTGGCTTTGCAGGTCATGCAGGAACTCCTTCCGGATCGTGAAGCTCCGGCCGGCCAAGGTAACTTTTGCTGCACCTGCGGCTTCGATATCCGGTATGGAATCCGCAAAAAGATGCTTCACATGGGCCGGGTCGAAAGGCGCATTGATCGTTGCAACACCGAGGCATTCGGGAATACGCCGTGCCGCCAGGGGGACAGCGGCGCCACCCAGGCTATGGCCGATCAGCAATGCGGGCGCTTGACTATGGCCGCGCAGGAAATCGGCGGCGGCGACAAGATCTTCAACATTCGACGAGAAACTGGTATTGGCGAAGTCGCCTTGGCTGTTGCCAAGCCCGGTGAAGTCGAAGCGCAGAACGGCAATGCCCTGTTCAGCCAGAGCGGTGCTGATTCGCTGCGCTGCAAAAACATCCTTCGAGCAGGTAAAGCAGTGGGCGAAGAGACCGACTGCTTTGGGCGCGCCGGTCGGGCGATCAAGACGCCCCGCCAGTATGTCGCCATGAGCGCCGCGAAACTCGACTTTTTCCGATCGTATCATTTGAGCCACCGCTATACCTGATTCCACTGCCATGATAGCGCATTCGAGTGTCGTCACCGAGCTTGGCTAGCCAGCTGTCAAATGCCGCCGATAGCTGAGCCGTTATGTGCATGGTGGACGATTTTGAGAAAATCTTGGAAAGCAGGAGAGGGATCATTGCGGCGATAGAGCGCCAGCAGCGGATGCGGTGGTGCCTGGTCGCTGACGGGAAGAATCACGACGCCATGGCGTCCCTGCCCGGCGAGGGATAGCGGCACCAGACTGGTTCCGAAGCCGGCAGCTACCGCGCCGAGAGCTGTCTCCGGCCGGTCGACCTCCATGACGACTCGCAGCTCGACGCCGGCATTGTGGCAGAGATGCCACAGGTATTCAGAAAAATTGGGTCGCACGTGACCGCCATAGGTGATGAAGGGCTCGTTTGCCAAGAGATCAAGTGGAACAGCATGCGCACCCGCCAGAGGGTGCGCGCTTTGCAGGGCGATACCCAGCGTATCGAAATGGACGACCTCTTGTTCGAATTCATCGGTATCGCTTTTCGGCCGCAGGAAGCCGATATGGATGCGGCGATCCCGCAAGGCGGTGAGCTGCTGATCTGCGGACATCTCCGTGAGATTGATTTCTATTTCCGGGTGCTCTTCGCGGAAGAGACGCAGAATATGCGGCAGGTAGCCGTACATGGCCGATTCAAGAAAACCAATGCCAAGCCAGCCGGCGCTGCGCTGACCAATGCGTCCGGCACCGTCCAGCGCCCGCTCAAAAGCAGCGATCAGCTCCCGCGCTTCCTCGCGCAAAAAGAGCCCTGCCTCCGTCAAGCGCAGCGGGTGCGCTCCGCGGTCGACCAATGGCGTGCCGATGGCTTCTTCCAGATCGCGAATCTGCCGGCTCAGTGGTGGCTGGGCAATATGCAGACGTTCTGCTGCTCGGGTGAAGTTCAATTCCTCGGCAACGGCGAGGAAGTAACGAAGATGGCGAAGCTCGGTCATACCTAAAAGGTATCCATATAGACGAACTAAATCTTAGACATAGTACGGAAGAGGAGCAAGAAATCTGCCGCGAGCCTGTCACAGGGCTGCAACTTATCCTTTCTCCATAGGGGGTCTTCGATGCTGTCCTCCCAGCGTCCGCCCTCAATAGTCTCGGGAATCTCAATATGAAAAAGGTTCTAATGGGCAGCAGCGCTTTGCTTGCTGCAGGCTTTGCCACCAGCCCGGCCTTCGCCGCTGATGGTATCAAACTGTATCTCGGCGGCTTCTTCCAGACAGCAGTGGAAGAGAATATCGACGATCACGGTCACAATGACCTTGGTAACAAGCGATACAATGACGGCGTTTTCAGCGACGCTGAAATCTACTTCCTCGGCAAGACCACGCTGGATAACGGCCTGACGGTCGGCACGCGTGTCGAACTGGAAGCCGAACAGAGCGATGACCAGATCGATCAGGCCTATGTCTATTTCCAGGGCGGCTTCGGTGAATTCCGAATCGGTTCTTCGGAAGGCGCTTTGGAAACTTTATGCGTGACGCCGGTCGGCGGTACCGCCAATTTCGGCGCGTTCTCGCAGGATCAGGTCATCAACAACGCCTTCAGCGGCTTCTCGGCCGGTGTCTGCAACGGTGCTGACGCGTTTCGCGGGCAGGAAAACAGCCAGAAAATCGTCTATATCACGCCGAATTTCGGCGGTTTCCAGCTGGGTTTGTCCTGGTCTCCCAACGGCAATCATGAAAGCGACGGCGTCACCGATTTCCACAGCGGCATGCCAACGGTTGAAAATGGCGAGCAGCGCAATGTGATCGATGCCTATGCAAACTACAGCCATGACTTCGACACCTGGAGCATGAACTGGGGCGGCGGCGCCTCCCTGGCGACGACCAGCGGCGGCGATGCCCCGTCCCATAATCGCGCCAATTTCTATCAGTCCGCCCTTAACCTGACCTTCGGGCAATTCTCGGTCGGCCTCGCCGGTGAATATTACGGCAATGGCGTCGCGGCCGATCAGGACGGCTGGGTCGTCGGCGGCGGCGCGGCCTATAAAATGGATGCCTGGACATTCGGCTTCCAATACAGCCACGCCAATTTCGAGCTTGACGGACCGAACGTCAATCGTGAGATCAACACGACGGCCTTGACCACCAATTACGCATTGGGGCCAGGCATCAATCTCGACGGGACCGTGCAATACACCTGGGCTGACGGCGATCATGACGATGCGGCCCATGGCGGCTACAAGTCCGTCGGCCTCGGCTTGGGTACCTCCTTCACCTTCTAAGCGAGATCTTGGCCACTGCCTGAAAAGCATCTCGAGCAGGACGGGTGGACAAGAACAGCCGCGCAATCGATCGATTGCGCGGCTGTTTTCATGCGACCGAAGGTCGCTTCTGTTATGCCGACTTCAGCAGCCCGGACTCGACCGGCAGCGTCCGCATGCGGTTTCCTGTCGCCCGGAAGATGGCATTGCAGATGGCCGCGGCGATGGGCGGCACGCCTGGCTCGCCGACGCCACCCGGCGGTGCGTCACTGGGCACGATATGCACGTGGGTTTCCGGCGTGGCATCGATGCGGGCGACCTGGTAATCCCCGAAATTCGTCTGCTCCACCTGACCGTTCTTGAAGCTGAGCCCGCTATAGAGGGCGTTGCTGATGCTCATGATGGTGGCGCCTTCGAACTGCGCCCGCACGCGGTCCGGATTGATGACGCGGCCGCAATCGACCGCCAGATCCACCCGCTGCACGGCGACATTGCCGCTATTGTCGACAGCTACCTGTGCCACGGCTGCCACATAGGTCAGGAAGCTGCGGTGAACGGCGATGCCCTGGCCTTGTCTCGGCGGCAGCGATTTGCCCCAATCGGCCTGCTTCGCGGCAAGTTCGATAACCTGGCGATAGCGCGCCGTATCGATGGGATATTCATCGATCGATGCACCGTAATTGGCGTAATCGATCTTGATGGCCTTGGGATCGATCTTGCGATCCGGACCGAGCATCGAGAGCAGGAACTCAACCGGATCCTTGCCGGCCGCAACGGCCAGCTCATCCGCGAAGGATCCTACGGCAAAGCCATGGGGGATGTTATAGACCGAGCGATACCAGCCGATCCGGACATGGCCCGTGGCGGGTCCGTTCTCGCAGCGGACATTTTCGATGGCGTAAGGCATATCGATGACGCCCTGTCCAAGTTCTCCCGGCGCGCCATAGGTGACGTTCTTGGTGAAAGTCGATAGGATCGATGGAAAGACGGTCCGATGGAGCCAGGCTGTCGGCCTGCCGTTCTGATCCAACCCGCCTTCCATATGCTGGGCACAGATGGCGTGATAGTAATCGTGCTGCAGGTCGTCCTCGCGGGTCCAGGTGACTTTGATCGGGACGCCTGCCTCGCGCGACAGGAAGGCCGCTTCGCCGGCAAAGTCCGGCTTGGACTTACGGCCGAAACCGCCGCCCAGCAAGGTCACATTGATCGTTACCTGTGCCTGATCGATGCCGAGTGCTTCGGCCACCGTCTTGCGGGCCTGTTGCGGATTCTGGGTCGCCACCCAGACGTCGCATTGGCCATTCCGGAAATGCGCGGTCGCGGATTCCGGCTCCATCATCGCATGGGCGAGATGCGGCACGAAATAATCGGCCGAGATGCGTTTTGCCGCCCCCTGCAATGCCTGGTCGATCTGCCCATTGTCACGCACGATCTTGCCCGGCTTTTTTGCCGTGGCCTCCAGCTCCGCCCGATACACGGTGGTATCGTAGCTGGCATTGGGCCCCAGGTCCCAATCGATCTTGAGCTTTTGCCGGGCCTGATTTGCGCTCCAGGTATCGTTGGCGATAACGGCGATACCGCCTAATGGGCTGAAACCGCTTGGCATCGGTGATGACGGGATCTCGACGATCTTGACGATGCCCGGCATTGCCAGAGCTTCCTTGGCGTCATAGCTCTTGAGCGTCGCACCATAGACGGGAGGGCGTTCGATCGACGCGTATTTCATGCCGGGCCTGGTCATATCGATGCCGTAAACCGCATGACCATGAACGATGTCGTCGAGATCGACGATTGGCATCGGCTGGCCGATATATCGCCATTGATCCGGTGATTTCAGCTGCAAGGTTTCCTTG
>LNAP01000891.1_pt1 | contig 32933 bp, 33 predicted proteins | sample 602601 | NCBI WGS metagenome assembly LNAP01 (sample SAMN02440304, study PRJNA202911) | soil metagenome | biome: Subtropical and temperate rainforests or woodlands; isolation source: soil samples (1 kg each in a 20% v/v slurry with milli Q water) were... ...
TGGAGCGACCGTTGCCACTGCCCTCGGCCAACCCTATGATCGCACCCTGCTGCATCGCGGCATCGTAGGACGCCCCTACTGTGCAAACATCCGGGTCCGTAAACAAGATCGACATTGGTACCCGGCGTGAAGTACTCGGCCGCTGCTCATCACGCAAGTAGGACAACGCGGCCTGCGCCGCCATTAGCCCTTCATCCGCTGCTTCGTGCATCAGAGCCCGGTCGGGTTGCACGTCACCAGCAAAGAAAATCGGCACATCTGATGCCTGCATGGTAACGGGGTCAATAGATGGCCTACCTTGATCATCCAGCGAAATACCCGCAGCCGACAGATTCAGTGCTGCAGTATTGGGAGCCCGTCCTGTGACGATCAGAAGGCGGTCCACAACCGCACTATGCTCACTCGTACGCATGAGCACCCCATCGCCAGCCGGGTTGATTTCCACCGAGTCTCCCAGCCACATCGGCAGCTCGCTTATGAATGCGCAAATGGCCCGTTCCTGGACCATGGGATCTTGAACGCCACCGATAGTACGGCGCTGATCGGCCCCTATTACTTCTACGTCCAGACGAGCGAGCGCCAAACCCAACTCAAGGCCAACCGCTCCCATGCCAAGAATTCCCAATCGTTTCGGCAGTGATTCCAGGTCGAAAAGTGTATCGGTTGTCAGGATTCTAGTCGCTACACCTTCAAGTGCTTTGGGCACAACGGGGCTAGAACCGGTCGCTACAATGATAGCGTCGGCTTCGACACGCTCCGACCCTACCTGCAAGACGCCGGGTTCAATGAAGCTTGCTTCGGCTAAAATCAGGCTATCTTTTGCCGCATTGCGCGTACGCTCTGCTGCTCCGTTCGCCAACATGTCCCGCGTCTCGCGAGCATGCTTCCACAAAGCCTGTCGCCCCTGCGGGTAGAGTACGGCTCCATCTGGCAATTGCTTTGCGGTCTCCCAGCGCATACCCGCATGCAAAGCAGCTTTCGACGGCATACATCCGACGCGGGCACACGTTGTGCCCAGCGGCCCTCGATCAATGAGTACCACTTTCTTGTCTGCAGCCTTTATCGCATGGAATGCAGTGATTCCCGCGGTGCCTGCGCCAATAATGGCGACATCAATTTTCCGATTGAGCATTGAACTCCCTTTATCCATAATTAAAGCAATGGGCGCTGAAGCACGTTCGCAACAGCGCACCCGTCTACGAACGGCTATCCGATATTGCGTGTGAGCATCATGGCCGCCACCACAACGCAGGCTATGGCAAAAATTCGTTGCAGTACCGTTGAGGAAATCTTCGGCACCAGCAAACGAGCGCCCGCCATGCCTGCGAGTGCGGCGGCCGAGAATGCCCAGGTTGCAGCGGTCAGTGAAAGACCTTGTGCCGACGCAATGAAAACGGTGACTACAGATAGCAGTGCAATCACCAACAGAGATGTTGCGACGATACTGTGCATGCGAAGTTCGCTGAAATACCCCAGCGCGGGGACGATGATGAATCCACCGCCGATGCCCAACATGCCGGTAAAAAGGCCCGAGACCACTCCGATACCGCCCAGCGTTGTGACGGTGCGTGGGTTCCAGATGAAGCGTCCGGTCTCCTTGGATACTTTGCAAATCCCAGATTGCACCATGGGCAACTCGCCATCGTTTTGAACACCGCTTGAAGACATGAACATGCGGTAGGCGACCACAAGCATGACGGCGACAAAGATCAAGTTCAGCCATCGGGAAGGAAGCCAGTGAGCTAGTCTGATGCCCAGTGGCGCAGTAATGGTACCTGCTGTCGCCAAGACAATCGCGGCTTTGTACCGGACAAGGCCTTGGCGCAGCCCTTGCAATGCGCCAAGCATCGCTGCGGAGCCAACGGCCATGAGTGCCGTAGGAGCAGCCGCACGCATATCCATACCCAGGCCAAACACCAGTGCCGGGACGGCAAAGATACCGCCGCCAGCCCCAGTGAGCCCTAAGACAGCGCCGATTACAAGCCCAAGCAGCCCGCCACTAAGCATCATGCCCCCTGCCTGACACATAATTCCGTACGTCTGTACTCAGATGATCCATCAGCGCGGACCTAACACTTCGGTCAACGCGCCCTGTTGCGGCATGCCGTTGTACTTCTGGATCAACCCCTTGTCGTCCTGAACGATGATGCCAGGTGTACCTCGAAACCCCATCGAAAGCATGAGCATTTGATTATCTTCGAGCGTCCGCTGTACATCGTCCGGTACGCTCTTGGCGGGCGTAATGCCGCCCTGGTCGAACTTGACTTCATTCTCGCGCAACGCAGCCGAAGGGTCGGCTGCGCCAAGAATCGCCGCCGCTTTGGCCGGGCTGTCCTCTTTGATGACGCCGACCAACAGGTGGCGCAACTGGACCTTTCCAGCATCCACCCACGGGCGCGCGGCCTCCCAGAACAAATGGCAATAGGGACAATTTGCATCGGTGAAGGCATAGACAATACGCGGCGCGTCTGCCTTGCCATCCAGCACCCACGTGGCCGACTCCAGCTGCGCCCACGCCTGGTCGCTGATGGGCTTGGCAACCAGGCTCTGCAGTGTCGCTTGGTCAATCGGCTCGCCCTTGGCATTCAGGCGCGTGCCCGCAACGGCATTACCATCGGCCAGAACGTAGACCGCGATGGGGCTGTCGCCCAGGACACCGGCGAAGGCGCGCACGCCTTTACCGGCCTCGAACTCCTGCTTGAAGATGACACCTTGGTCTTCCAACGCGTCGATAACCGGCGGTTTATCCGTGACCTGGGCCTGGCCGCCGCTGGGCATCAGAATGAGAGGCGCTGCAGTCATGAAAGCGAAAAGCACACGCTGTGCAAACATAGTCGTTCCTTATCCGTACTGGGTTCGATGAATGGTGGTCAAAAATGTCGTGATATCTTGTCTTTGAGCTCACTCATCGTGATCTCGCCTAAATGCAAGTCCACCATGCGTCCTTGTGCATCGAAAAAGAAGGTAGTGGGCAAGCCACCCGTTCGCATTTCCTGCATCGCATTGGACGATGGATCGAGCAGAACATCCTTCAAATTCAGACCTTCGCTATGAAGAAACGCTTTAGCCTGTTGCGCGCTTTCCCCCTGATTGATCAAGACGAAGGCAATGTCGGGAAATGCCGTCTGGGCCTGCTCGAGCACCGGCATCTCGCGCCGGCATGGTGGGCACCAGGTCGCCCAAAGATTGAGCACGACCGGCACCCCCACATACGAGCTCAAGTGGGCGGGACGCTCCTCCAGCGTCATTAGCTGCAAGTCCGGCAAACGCAGCGCGGCCTGCTGCGCCAGCTTGTCGGCTTCCAATCCCCGTGCTGTTGAGGAGTTTTCTGCGTTGTCTGTCTGATTGCAGCCCGCCATCAGCACGAGGGTGACGACAATAAGAATGGGTAGGCGTAAAGCCGGTGTAAGCTTGGTTATCATTTTTCGGCCCCCGAGCCGGAAGATAGGTCGAAACGACGCAGCATCTTGTCCTTGAGACTGGGCATGGTGATCTCGCCCAAATGCATGTCCACTTGGCGCCCTTGCGCATCGAAAAACAAGGTGGTGGGCAAGCCGCGCGAGTTCATTGTGCGCATGGCTTCGGAAGCGGGGTCAAGTAAAACATCCGTCAAACTCAAGCCCTCGCTTTCAAGAAAAGCCTGCGCCTGCTGCGCGCTTTCCCCTTGGTTAACCAACACGAAGGCCACATTCGGAAAATCGGTCTGAATCTGCTCAAACACCGGCATCTCGCGTCGGCATGGCGGGCACCAACTCGCCCAAAGATTGAGTACGATGGGGCGCCCTGCATACTCGCTCAGTGAAACGGGATGTTCGTCCAGCGTCGCCAGTTGCAGGTCCGGCAAAGGCGGCGCGGAGCGCAGCAATAAAGCGAGCACCCCGCCCGCGAGGGCCCATGCGACGACGCCGACCATGACGCCCGCCAGCACGGGGACGCGCAAGATCTGAGCGGACCGGGTTCGCTGCCAGATATAAGCAACGACCACCAGCACGCCGACCCACCAGACAAATCCCCCATCGCCGATGGCGATCATGGATCTGGGTGCGGCCGAGTACTCCTCCCACCACTGCGCAATGTATGCCAAGCGTGCAGTCAAGAGTCCCCAAACCACGGCGTCAAGAATCATTGATCCGGCGGCTTTGTAAGGCACATCGGGCGTCCGCCGACCGACAATTCGTGCTGTCAGCCAAGCCAGCAGTACGGCGGCAATAACCGTGACGACCTGTATAGGAAATGGACCAATGCCGCTCATGACACCCCCGCCGCGTCCAAGCGGTCCTGAAACTCGCGCGCACCGATCTCACCCACCACGCGCAGATCCCGCCGCTCCGTACCATCCGGTCCCACGAGTATGAGCGTGGGCGGCCCCATGACGCCCCAGTGTTTGAGCAGTTCCTTATCCGTAGCGTCATTACGCGTCACGTCTGGCCGCACGATCTGCATACGCGCCAGCTGCGCCGCAACCGCGGGATCGCCGAATACATTGCGCTCGATTACATGGCAGCTGACGCACCAGTCGGCGTAGAAATCAATCAAGGTCCACTGACCGCGCGCGGCGCCTTCCGCGAGGCGAGCATCCACGTCGGCCACCGATTTCGCCTGGATATAACTGACCTCGGCGGTTGGCGTGGCCGCAGCGGGCGCGCCGCGCAGATGCGCCAGGGGCTGCAAGACGGCATCCCCCCCTGAAGCGGCGCCCATGAGCATCAGGACAGACCACAGACCGACGAATGCCGCCGCCGAACGCAAGCTCCACGCCAACCGCTGCCTGTTCGCAACGGCTTGCGCCCAAGCGACGAACCCCACCGCCACCAGCAGTATCCAGGCCCCCCAGAGCAACAGGCTCATCGTGCCGGTCAGGAAACGCGTCAGCATCATCACTGCCATGCCAACCATGACATAGCCGAAGGCGACGCGCACCCGATCCATCCACGCACCGGGCTTGGGCAGCACACGGGCGCCGAACACTGCAATGGCCAACAATGGCAGGCCCATACCCAGACCCAGCGCAAACAAAGCCAGTCCCCCTTGGATCGCACTGCCCGTCTGCCCGATGTACAACAGCGCACCCGCTAAGGGAGCCGTCATGCATGGACCAACCAAAAGCGCCGACAGAAAACCCAGCACCGCCGCACCGGTGATACTCCCCCCCGAACGAGCAGGCCCCGCTGCCTGGAGGCGATTCATCACAGCGGATGGCAAGCGCAACTCGAACAGACCGAATAGCGAACTGGCCAGGATGAGAAAGAGTGCTGCGAAGGCGCCGAGCAGCCAAGGCGACTGCAGCGTGGCTTGTAAATTGGCGCCCGCCAGTCCAGCCGCCACCCCCACTGCGGCGTAGGTACCCGCCATCGCCAGGACGTATGACGACGACAAGATGAAAGCCCGACGCGGCTTGGCCTGGCTACCAACGACCATGCTGGAAACGATGGGAATCATCGGCAAAGTGCAGGGCGTAAAAGCCAACAATAGGCCGAATCCGAAAAACAGCAGCGTGCCGGCGATAGGCCCCAGCGCAGCAAGCCGCTGAGCAGCCGCCTGATCCTCGCCAACGCTGGCGCCCGAAGGCATGCCGGCCGAATCAGGCCCGCGCTCCGAGGCTGATTCAGGTTCCGATGCCTGAGGCGGCTGCTCGACAGCCTGACCGTCAGCTACCGCTGTTGCTACTGGCGCGCTGATCTGTATCGTCTGCGGTGGATAGCAGATACCGTCTTCTGCACAGCCTTGCCAATGCAGTGTCAGTGGGCCGGTTACAGCCGTCGGGAAGCGCAGACGGGCCGTATCGCCGGTGTAGATGACGGTATCTCCAAAAAACTCGTCGTGCCGGGGCGTTCCAGAAGGGAGAGCCAGATCAACAGCATTCTCTTTGTCGTCCACCAGCTTCAACGAGTGGCGGTAGACATAATAGCCGTCGGCAATATGCCCTTCGACTATATACTCTCGGCCTTGCTGCTTCACCTCCTCTACCTTGAACACATCCGAGGCTTCAAGAAATTCGGGTTCCGTGGCCGACGAGAATAGACCGTTACTGGCCCAGGCGTTTCCGACGGCAAAACAAAACAGTACGAGAGCCGCACGGGCAATCCGGTAGACAGACAAGCTGAACTCCTGCAGATAAACTTAGGTGGATCATGCACCTGCAGGATTAAGGGAAGCTTAAGGCTTCGCAGGAAACTCAAGAAAGCGTAGTATCGTCCGCTATTGGAAGCGTAAGTCGCGCTTCCAGCCCGCCGCCATCGCGCTCCAGAAGCTCAAATGCACCCGCATGTCGGCATGCAATCGCGTTCACAATAGATAGGCCTAGTCCGTAACCGGGTATTTTGGGGTCTCCACGCCAAAACCGATTAACTGCTTGAACCCGCTCTTGCGCATTCAGGCCAGCACCTTCGTCCAGCACACTAATTTGCATGGTGCCATTGCTTTGCGGCTCCAGGCGAATTGTAATGGGAGTGTCGGAGGGTGCGTAGCGTATTGCATTATCAATTAGGTTTTGGATGGCCCCAACTAGAAGTGGCCGCGCAGCGCGTACCGGCCGCGAGCTGTCAACCCCTTGTAGCGATATTCTAGCCACAGAGTCACCGTACATTGGCTTCAATGCCTCAATTGCAATGGATGCCGCCTCAATCGGGTCGCTAGCTTCCTTCGCGATGGAATGGCCTTCTAACCGCGCCAGATCAAGCAAACGCTGAAGGATATTTTGCAGCTGCTGTACCCCTTGGTCTGCGTTGGTCAGCGCAGCTTCCATAGTGGCTCTTTCCTCTCGCCGTTGCAGTGCAAGCTTCGCTACTTGAATGTGTGTTTTCACACCGGTAAGTGGCGTACGCAATTCGTGCGCAGCGCTATCGGTGAATCGGCGTTCTCGCACGATTGCATCCTGCAGCCTTTCCAAAAGTTGCTCAATCGTATGCAAGAGTGGCTGTAACTCTATCGGGGCCTTCACTTCCGGCAACGGGCTATCGTCGCCGGGTCGGCGCCGTGCCAGAAGGCTGCGGATACGCTCCACAGGCGCCAGTCCACGGGTGATGCCCAACCACAGCACGATCAGGGTGCCAAACAAGGCGACAACGAACGGCACCCCCGCCGAAAGGATCAACTCTTTGACCAATGCCTCTCTGACCTCGATGCTGTCGGCGGTGGCGATCTGAACATCGCCCTGCCGCAGTACATAAGTGCGCCATCGCTTATTACCGTATGTATAGGTGCTGAAGCCTGGATCAGCGTGCATCAGTTCAGGGCTGCCTGCCGTACGTGCCACGGTTTCAATCACGACTTCGCTGCGCACAAGGCTTACTTCGCACGCCACCCCATCTCGGGCGACGACGTCCAATGGCTTATCACCCATTGCGGCAATATCTTGAGGTTCGGGAAATTGGGAAACCAGCCCGGCAACCATTCGTGCCGACGCCGCCAGACGGTTGTCCAATGCCTGGCCTAACGACTGACGGGCGTCAATGAACATCCAGGTCGCCACCAAAGTCCAAAGCGCAGTCAGCGAAATACCGATATACAGCAGAAGGCGCAGCCGCAGACTCATGTTTCCGCTACCTTCTCGGTTGAGCCAAGCCTATAACCGAGTCCACGCACTGTTTCGACAATATTGTTTCCAAGCTTGCGGCGCAAATGATAAATATGGACGTTGATCGCATTGCTTTCCACGTTCTGCTCGTAACCATAGACGCTATCACAAAGCTGTTCTGTGCTAAGGATGGCCTGAGGATTCTGCAACAACGCGCGCAGCAATGACAGCTCACGGCGTGCCAGCGTAACCGGCTTATCGGCTAGCCATACTCGGCCTGTTGACGAACAGAACTTCAGTTCCCCGTGATTCATGCAGTCGGTGACACGACCTGCGACCCGGCGCGTCAGTACGTGCAATCGAGCCTGCAACTCATCCAAGTCGAAAGGTTTGACCAGGTAATCGTCGGCCCCTCCAAGTAACCCCTCCACACGGTGACTGAGTGCGTCACGTGCCGTCAACACGAGAACGGGAAGATCACGACCTTCTTCGCGCCAGCGGCGCAGTAACACCATTCCGTCTTCGTCTGGCAACCCAAGGTCAAGGATGCATACATCAAAGTATGACGTCGCCAATGCAGCATCCGCCAAGTTAGCCGTGCTCACATGGTCGATCGTCAGACCATGCAATCTCAATCCCGCCACGATACCGCTCGCGACGAGGAGATCGTCTTCGACGAGCAAAATATGCATTTCATTCTCCTTGCGTACCGGCGCTAAACATTCTCTGAGCTCTCTATCAAGCAAAAATCTTAACAGCCTTTCAAGCTTTGCTCACCTGTTCCTCACCTCTTAATACTGCCTTAATTCTGGCAACTTATTGTGTCGTCAATTTCGCTGCTTTTAATCTGGATTGCCGCGTACCTCCTGAGGCGGCATCGGATTACGAATCTACCAAGCGCAGCTGCCACTGGAAGCGGACACGTATGCTATGACACCTATACTGGGGACTTTGTTAGCGACAAGCTTTGTCGCTTCATTGGTGGCGCTGGGCATTCTCGTCTGGGCTGTTGCCAATAAGTTGATATTCGTGGGTAAAGCCGAAGCCTCCACGATTTTCATGGAAGGAGAGCTCGGCCATCCCGATGACAGCGCCTCTTTTGGTAAAAAGAACGAGGCCGAATCACATCGCTTCGACGTATTGCGGGCTGGCATCGATCACGCCGGGAAGGGCCCAGTTCTGGTTCTAATCACGGCCGGCATTCTCTGGCTACTGATAGGCTCGACGTTCGGCGTCATTGCATCTTTGAAACTGCACTGGCCAGATTGGCTCTCAGATGTTGCACAGATCACTTTTGGCCGTGCACGCACACTACATCTGAATATCGTTGCCTATGGCTGGCTTTCGGTCACGGGCATCGGCGTGGCTTTATGGCTGTTGCCACGAATCTTTCACACGCCGCTGCGACGGCCCAACATGGCCTATCTTGGGGCCTTTCTTTGGACGCTGGGTGTTTTGGGTGGAACAATCGCCGTCGCTAACGGCTGGTCGGATGGCATTGAGTGGCTGGAATTCCCTTGGCAAATCGACTTGGTGCTTGCATTGGGGGGCTTCTTCCTTGCCTGGCCTGCGATTGAGACCGCTGCTCGTCGGAAATCACGCCACATCTATGTATCCGGCTGGTATTTCTTAGCCGGCATGGTGTGGTTCCCTTTCCTCTTTCTGGTGGCGAACATTCCTGGCCTGCACATCGGGGCCCAGCAGGCGACGGTGAACTGGTGGTTCGCGCATAATGTGCTGGGATTGTGGCTGACGCCAATGGGCGTTGGAATGGCCTACTACATTATTCCCAAGATCATCGGCAAACCGGTGTATTCATACAACGTCTCGCTCCTCGGTTTTTGGAGCCTGGCGTTGTTCTACAGCCAGGTCGGTATCCACCACCTGATGGGCGGACCGATCCCGACCTGGGCTGTAACCCTGTCCGTCGTCCACAGCATCATGATGTTTGTGCCAGTGATCGCGGTGGCGATCAACCAGCACGTCACTGTCGCCACCAACATGTGGGCGTTCAAGCAGTCAATGTCGCTCCGGTTCGTATGGATCGGCGCGCTGATGTACACCCTCTCTTCCTTCCAGGGCTCAATCGAGGCGATACGTTCGGTCAACTCGATCACTCACTTCACCCATTACACCGTCGGACACGCGCACCTGGGCGCCTATGGCTTCGTCTCGCTTGTGCTATTTGGCACTCTCTATTACATGATGCCGCACATCCTTGGCCGGCGCTGGCCCTACCCGAAGCTGGTGCAAACGCATTTCTGGCTGGTGGTGATCGGATTCACGATCTACTTCGTCTCGCTGACCGTCGCTGGTGTCCTGCAAGGCATGGGGTTGATGGACCCGGGATCTAGCTTTGCCGAAATCACCCGGTCGATGATTCCTTATCTTGAAGGCCGCTCCATCGGCGGCACGTTGATGACCTTGGGCCACTTCGTCTTTGCCGCACATTTCGCCTTGCTGCTACTGAAAAAAGAATCGAGCACCAAGTCCGTCGATACGTTCGCTCCTGTGAAAGCGTCATGAACAAACTTTTGCCACTTCTCATTGGCGCAATTGGCGTCTTGCTGCTCGCCACACTAATGCTGGTGATTCTGCCCGCTTGGCAGCTTCGCACATCGCAACCGCCAGCGCAGCTCCAGCCCTACACCGAGCAGCAGCTGTTGGGGCGCCAACAGTACGTCGCCAACGGCTGTATCTATTGCCACAGCCAGCAGCCCCGTTCCACGGGTCAAACACTGTTCGATGGCGCCCGCGGCTGGGGCCGCGCCTCGACGCCGGGAGACTATTTCTACGACACGCCCCACCTGCTGGGCACCATGCGTACCGGCCCCGACCTGCTCAACGTCGGCGCACGCCTGAAAAGCCGCGACTGGCATCTGACGCACCTGTACCAGCCGCGCGTCATCTTCGACTGGAGCATCATGCCTTCGTACCCCTATATGTTCGAAGTGAAGGATGAAGCTGCGCGGGACGACGTCGTGGTGCGTCTACCCGCGCAGTTCCAGCCGCCAGACGGGCGGGTAGTCGTGGCTCGCAAAGAAGCGTTGGACCTCGTCGAATACCTGCTGAGCCTGGATCGCACCTATCCGGCCAGCCATGAGGAATTGCAGAAAAGAGACCGCGGATATGACCACCGTCCGGAAACGGCGGCAGCGGACGGACATTCGGGTTAGGAACGCCATGAAAACCAATCACCACTCGACAATGCCCCGAGTCGACGACATCGATCCCACGTTCGAACCCTGGGAACCGCCCCGCCCGATTCCCATCTTCCTGCTTGCGGTTCTGATTGCTTTGGCGCTCGCTGGCGTCGGCATGTATCTGAGCGACCTGGCTCCATGGACGGACTCCGGCTCGCCCGACACGGTCGCCAGCGGTCCAGTCGCGCCGGTAACGCCCGCAGTACCTACCCCCGTAGTGACGCAGGATGCGCCCGAGCTGGTCCATGCCGGCCGAGGAAGCGTGTGGAGCTGTGCATCGTGCCATGGCGATCAAGGAGAAGGTGCTGGCAACACTCCCCGCCTTGCCGGCCTGAACGAAGCTTACCTCGCCAAGCAGTTACGCGACTTCGCTTCCGAAGACCGCATCAACGAATCCATGCACTACGTGGCGCGCGAACTAACGGCTCAAGATATTGCTGAAGTGACTGCCTACTACGCGAGTCTGCCTGCCCCCCAGTTGATGCTGCCGCACTCCGATGCCGACATGGAGAGAGGCCACATGCTGTTCGAAAAAGGCGATTGGAAACTGGACGTGCCTGCCTGCGTCAGCTGTCACGGGGACCAGGGACAAGGCGTGGGCGTAGCCTTCCCACCCCTGGCTGCGCAACAACCCGAGTACCTGTTCAGCCAGTTGGCGGCATGGAAGGGCGGTCACCGGCACAACTCACCGCAATCCTTGATGGACGACATCGCAAGCCGACTGTCCTACCAGGATCTGTATGCGGTATCCAATTACGCGGCGTCCTTGCCAGGACAGGGCACCGGCGCCGCTAATTAAGCATAGAGAGCCAAGATGACAAAAAACCATTCCTCGGACCGACCCGAATCCGGCACTCCCAAGCGGTTGTCCGGCACCCGACGGCTAGCCTGGAGCGCGGGGTTGGGTATCCTGTTGTTCGGCGCCGGCTACCTGATTCATGACAGCGGCCTGATGTCGCTCTCTTTCACTTCCGAGAAAGGCGGCATTACCCAGATCGGCAGCCAGGTCTACACACGTGAAGCCATGGAGTCCGACCGTAAGACACACAACGCAGACAGGGCTGCGCCCACAGCCGGCATGCCAGTCGGTGCCGATGGCTATTACTCCCCTCCATCGGAGGACAGTATTCCTGACGGTCCCTACGGCGATGCCGTCAAGCGAGGCCGCGCCATCTTCATGGAACCGTCAACCATGGTGTCTGAGCACGTCGGTAATACGCTCGCTTGCGTCAATTGTCACCTTGATGCCGGACGCCGAGAAAACTCAGCTCCTATGTGGGGCGCCTATGTGCGTTATCCAGCGTACCGAAGCAAGACAAAGTCAATCAGTACCCTTGAGGACCGCATTAAGGGCTGCTTCACGTACTCAATGAATGCACAGGGCTCGCCGTCGGGCCAGCCTCCCCCAGCCGGGAGCGACATCTACCGCGACCTGACAACCTACTTCTATTGGATGGCCGATGGTGCGTCCACGGGAGAGAAATTACCCGGTTCAGGCTATCCCAAGCTCAAAAAGCCCGAAGAAGACTACGACGTGATGCGCGGACAGACGGTCTACGCGCAGAACTGCGCCCTGTGCCATGGCGCGGATGGCCAGGGCCAACGAGATCCCGACAGCGGCGTGGTGTTTCCGCCGCTCTGGGGCCCGAACTCCTACAACTGGGGCGCGGGCATGGCGCGCATCGATACGGCTGCCGGCTTCATCAAGGCGAATATGCCGCTAGGCAAGCCATTCTCGCTGACCGACCAGGAAGCTTGGGACGTTGCTGCTTTCGTCGACAGCCACGAACGCCCCAAGGATCCTCGTCAGACCGGCACCCTCGAAGAGGCGCGCGTCGAATTCCACGATGGAGAGGAAAGCTTCTATGGCAAAGAAGTGAATGGGAAGATCGTCGGCGGGGGCACGGAACGGGAGGGCTGATCACGCCATGCAGTCGACGACAACGGCCACTGCTGCCAACACATTGGACCTGGAGTCCCTACGCCCCGCCGGACGCATGATTTTTTCCGTCCGCGGCATGTTCTGCGCCAGTTGCGCCATGGCGGTGCAGCGCGTCATCGACAAAGCGCCGGGAGTGCTGGACAGCAACGTAAACTTCACCTCCGGCTCCGCCTTAGTTCGGTGGGAACCGGCGCGCTTCGATTTTCAAAAGCTTTTCGATCGGGTGCAGGGCCTAGGCTACGAAATGTCGCCGCTGCTGGACGACAACGAGGTGAACCTGTCTCTGGAAAAACAAGCATCGCGGATACGACTGCAGTTGATCGTTGCCGCCTTCTTCGGCATGTGGAGCATGCTGGGGTCCTGGATGCTTTACTTTGGCATCGAGGCCGTGGCCGGCATCGATGCCCTGCTGGTAGGCTGGACCGCAACCATTTTCAGCCTGCCGGTGGTTCTATACAGCGGCCTCGATTTTTATCGGGCGGGCTGGAAAACCGTGCGAGCCGGAGTTCCCGGCATGGATGCCCTCATATCGCTCGGCGTCTGGGGCTCCTTATTGCTGTCGCTGTGGAACCTCTCTCGAAATTCGCCCGCCGTATACGTCGATGCCGCCACGATGCTCATCACATTCCTGTTGGTGGGGAGGCTGATCGAAATCCAGGCACGGAAGCACAATATGGTAGCGATCGATGCCCTGCGCCAGCTCATGCCGGAAACGGCACGCATCATCCAACCTGATGAAAACAAACAAATCGTTGCGCTAGAGTCGGTTCAGACGAGCTCTCTAGTCTACGTGCTCGCTGGCGAACGCATACCTGTCGATGGGTTCATAGAAAAAGGCGCGTCGCAGGTAGACGCGTCTTTGCTGACGGGAGAATCTCTGCCGCTGGAGCGCAGCGCCGGCGACTACCTGCATGCCGGCATGGTGAATCTGCAGGCCCCGTTAGTGCTGCGGGTGGAAAAGGCTCAAGGCGAAAGATATGCCGATAAACTGGGTCTGCGCATGCTTGAGCTGTTCGGCGCGAAGTCCTCGACGTCAAAACTCGCCGAACAATTTGCCCGATGGCTACTTCCAGTGGCTGGCGCTATATCGCTGCTTGCGCTGACGCGCCACCTGTGGATGGGTATGGCCGTCGACCACGCATTACTAGCCTCGCTCTCGGTACTCGTCGCAGCTTGCCCCTGCGCCGTCGGGCTTGCCCTGCCGCTGGCATTCTCGGCAGGCAGTGCTCGCGCTTCACGCACCGGCATCCTGTTCAGGGATCCCGCCAGTGTCGAAGCCCTGGCGCGAGGCCGCACATTTGCCTTTGATAAGACGGGAACGCTCACGACGGGGCAATTGACAGTGGCGCGCCTGACAAGCGAGCACCTGGCGCCCGACGATCTCCTACGAGTCGTCGCGAATGCGGAAACAGGCGTTGCCCATCCCGTGGCCAACGCCATCGTCCAGCATGCCCGTTCTCGTGGAATCGAAGATCTGCCCCTGACGCCCCTTGTGGAGCGGCATCCGGCCGGCGTGCGTTATATCGCGCCCGATGGGGCGACATGGCTGATCGGAGCCGCCAAATGGCTGGAGCGGCAGGGTGTGCGCTGCACCGAGAAGGGGGAAGCAGCCGCTAATCCAGCAACAGGCCCAGCACCAAGCGCCACAGTGCATATTTCCCGTAACGGGCGATGGGAAGGGCAAATCGACCTGCAAGACAGCATTCGAGCCGATTCGCTGGTGTCCTTGGACTTCCTGCGTAAAGAAGGCTGTCGAACTCTGCTGGTAACAGGCGATCACGCCATGGCAGCAAACTGGGTGGGTGGAAAACTCGGCTTTGCGCCGCAACACGTTCACGCAGCCAGCAAGCCGGACGACAAAGTGCGAATCCTTCAGGAACATGGACGTAACACTGTTTTTGTCGGTGACGGCATCAACGACTCGCTCGTCCTGGCTGCAGCCGACTGTGGCGTGGCCATTAATGGCGCAAATGCTATCGCGGTTTCAGCGTCAGGTGTGGTGATCACGCACGGCGGCTTGAGCCAAGTGGTCCTGGCACGTCGCATGGCCCGCCAAATCATGCGGCGAATCCATCAAAACCTCTTTTTCTCAATCATCTACAACGTTGCAATCGTTGCGTTGTTCTTGCATATCGGCGTCGCCCCCGGTGCAGCCGCCGTCGCCATGCTTCTGAGCAGCATGACGGTCCTCGGTAATTCTGCTCGTCCATTTCGGTCCAACGGTCTGGTCTAGACGCTCATTGAACCGCACCGCCAAACCTTTATCCCTCTCGCTTGGAAACTTATTCATGATCAAAGAACTCACCTCCGAAAATTTTGACACTGCCATAGGCCTATCCGGCGTACACGTTGTACGCTTCTGGGCTGAATGGTGTGGACCGTGTCGGGCTATGTCACCCACATTCAAGCAATCCGCCAGTGACATGGCTGAAGACGCCCAATTCGGCGAGATCAACGTTGATCACGCACCAGAATTGGCGCATCGCTTCGAGGTTCAGAGCATACCTGCAGTGCTGGTATTCAAGAATGGTTCGCTCGTTGACAGAACAGTAGGAGCGATTGGAAAGGTGCAATTGAACAACTTCGTCAAGCAACACTTGGAGTGATCGAATGAGCACGCACCGTTCACTCATTATCCTTGGTTCAGGTCCAGCGGGATGGACCGCCGCCGTCTATGCTGCACGAGCCAATCTTAGGCCCATGGTCATTACTGGCTTGCAGCAAGGTGGTCAATTGATGACTACAACAGAGGTCGATAATTGGCCTGGCGATGCAGACGGCTTGGTGGGGCCGGAGTTGATGAGCCGCATGCAGGCGCATGCCGAGCGCTTTGATACGGAAGTGGTGTTCGATCATATCCACACCAGCGACCTGTCGCGACGCCCCTTTAAGCTTGTCGGTGACAGTGGCGAGTACACTTGTGACGCCCTCATCATCGCGACGGGCGCAACAGCTAAGTACCTGGGTCTTGAGTCAGAGAAAAAATTTATGGGACGCGGCGTGTCAGCCTGTGCCACCTGCGACGGCTTCTTCTACAAGGAGCAGGACGTGGTAGTGGTCGGCGGCGGCAACACGGCAGTCGAGGAAGCACTATATCTGTCCAACATTGCCCGCAAGGTCTATCTAATCCATCGCCGCGATACCTTACGCGCCGAGAAGATCATTCAGAATAAGCTGTTCGAGAAAGCTGACATGGGAAAGATTGAGACCGTCTGGCATCACACCATTGATAAAGTGCTGGGCAACGATACGGGCGTTACCGGCGTGCGAATCAAGTCGGTATTCGACGGCGGCACTCGCGACATCAATGCACAGGGTTTCTTCGTGGCTATCGGCCATCATCCTAATACCGCGCTATTCGAGGGCCAGTTAGCCATGAACAACGGCTACCTGGAAATCAATTCTGGACTCGGCGGAAATGTGACACAGACGTCGGTGGAAGGGGTGTTCGCCGCTGGCGATGTAACCGATCAACATTACCGTCAAGCCATCACGTCCGCCGGATTCGGCTGCATGGCGGCGCTAGACGCTGAACGGTTTCTGGATCAGCCACCTTTCGCGTGACTCCGCGAATAAAAGCCCGCCAGACAGCCTCTGCCCATTCAAAGCGGCCCAAAGGCTAAAACCCGAATTAGATACGGCCACTGCGCCCTTAACGTTGACTTAATCGAGTTGGCGTATCGTGCGTAATGACTGGCCCAATCGAATGCGTCATTGCCCATACGAATGCGCCCGGCAACGTGTGTGAATCAACCCATGCAATCTGCGCTTTTCCCGATTAGGAGTAATCCCGTAAATAGAGGTGAATTTGCTCAAAGCTCTCAACCTAGAATGTGTACGCGGTGATCGCAGTTTGTTCAATGGCCTGAACTTTCATCTCAAGGCCGGCGAATGCCTGGTGATTCATGGCGACAACGGTAGTGGAAAAACGAGTTTGCTCCGCGTGCTTGTGGGGCTGGCAGCCCCCGCTGCCGGCGCACTGTACTGGCATGGGCGCAAGATCAAGCCTTTGGATGAAGAATACCGATGTCAGCTCATTTACGCGGGCCACCTCTCAGGATTGAAGGAAGAGCTTAATGCAGAGGAAAACCTGAAGTTTGCCTTGACCCTGGCGAATGAAACGTCCAGCGCAAGTGCGATACACACGGCATTACATCAGGTGGGATTACAAGGCAAGGAAAATCTCCCAACGCGGCTCTTGTCTCAAGGGCAGAAGCGTCGAGTGAACCTGGCCAGATTAATACTGCAAAAACGCCCTTTGTGGGTATTGGACGAACCTTTGACCGCCTTGGACAGCAAAGCCACCCAATGGGTGACGGAAACGATAGATCGGCACCTGTGCCGTGGTGGAATAGCCGCCGTCACAACGCATCATGAGATGAAACTGAAGCATGCGACGCATCACATGCGGATAAGCATATGAGTGCCCCCCTCGGGCTGGCTTCTTTCCATGGAGTGATCAAATATGATTTAAAAGTCGCCATGCGTTGCAAGTCCGAAGTCCTGACTTCGCTTTCATTCTTTGTCATCGTGGTCAGCTTGATTCCATTGGGCGTTGGCGCAGAACGAGACATGCTCAGACAGATTGCACCCGGCATTCTCTGGATTGCCGCATTGCTGGCCACCTTGATCTCGTTGAATCGCCTGTTTGAACGGGATTATCTGGACGGGACCCTGGAGCAACTGCTCCTGTCCTCCGCTCCGTTAGGCGTATTGATATTGGGCAAAGTCATCGCGTACTGGCTATTGACCGGCCTGCCGCTGACATTGCTGGCGCCATTTTTGGCACTGCAATTCGGCCTGCCGCCTTCATCTCTATACACGCTGACAGCCTCGTTATTGCTCGGCACCCCGGTGCTCAGCTTGCTTGGAGCGATTGGAGCCAGCCTGACATTGGGCTTGCGCAGCAACAGCGTGCTGCTGACACTGCTGATTTTGCCGCTTTACGTACCTGTGTTGATTTTTGGCACGGCCGCTGTTGACGTCGCCACCGGGGGGGCACGCACAGGCGCGAATATTTCGCTGCTGGGAGCGATGTTGGTGCTGGCCGCGTTTTTTGCTCCTTGGGCGACGGCTGCCGCGCTGAAGATTGCGCTGGAGTAATGAAAAGCAGATGATCAACTGGTTCAAATATGCATCGCCAAGAACGTTTTATCCGCTTTCCGGACGCCTGATCCCGTGGTTTGGCACAGCCGCCGTCCTGTTGACAGCGGCGGGGTTATACGCAGGTTTCTTCATGGCGCCCACCGACGCCCAGCAAGGCGAGGGATACCGCATTATCTTCGTGCATGTGCCCGCCTCATGGATGTCGATGTTCATCTATTTGGTGATGGCTTTCTGGGCCGCAGTGGGGCTGGTTTTCAACAGCCGCCTGTCGGCCATGATGGCATCGGCCCTGGCCCCCACCGGCGCCATGTTCACCTTTCTCTCCCTATGGACCGGCGCCTTGTGGGGCAAGCCAATGTGGGGAGCCTGGTGGGTGTGGGATGCGCGCCTGACCTCAGAGCTGATTCTGTTCTTCTTGTACATGGCCTTCATTGCGCTCCAGTCGGCCGTGGACGACCCTCGGCGCGGCGACAAGGCCGCTGCCGTGCTGGCTCTCGTCGGCGTGGTGAACATTCCGATTATCTATTTCTCGGTCCAGTGGTGGAGCACCTTGCATCAGGGGGCCTCGGTCTCGCTGACACGCGCCCCGTCCATGGCAACGCTCATGCTGGCCGGCATGCTGCTCATGGCCCTGGCCGCATGGGCGTACACCATCGCCGCCGCACTAAGACGTATGCGCTGCATCATTCTGGAACGCGAGCGCCATGCCGGGTGGCTGAACGAATTGAAGGAGATGAAAGAATGACATGGTCAAGTCCAACTGAATTCCTGGCCATGGGCGGCTATGGTGCATACGTATGGGGTGCCATGGGAATGTCCATCATCGCTGTGTGCGTCGAACAGATGCTTCTTGGACGGCGCCGTAGATCAGCGCTGCTGCAAGCAGTTCGCGAGCAGCGCATGCGAAAAGAGACAGTCCAATGAAGAAGCGCCATCAACGCATCCTACTTATTGGAGGCGGGCTGGCCGCCATCGCCATTGCGACAGCGCTCGTCCTCAATGCATTCCAGAATAATCTTGTGTTCTTCTTTACGCCTACGCAGGTCAATGCGGGCGAGGCTCCTCAGGAACGCCTCTTCCGCGTCGGGGGGATCGTGCAAGCGGGCAGCGTACGACGTGACGGCCTGACAGTGCAGTTCGTCGTGACCGACAACGCCAAGACGGTACCCGTCAGCTACACGGGCATACTCCCTGACCTATTCAGCGAAGGCAAGGGCGTAGTGGCACAAGGCAGGCTTGAGTCAGGCGGCCGGTTCCTGGCCCAGGAGGTACTGGCAAAGCACGATGAAAACTACATGCCTCCCGAAGCCCAACACGCCTTGAACGAAGCCGAGAAAGCCACCAATGCAGGGAGGCTATGATCGCCATGCTTCCCGAGATCGGACATTTCTCACTAATCCTTGCACTATTCGTGGCGCTGACGCAGGCCAGCCTGGCCCTTGCGGGCGCCGCGCGTGGCAATGCCGCCTGGATCGCCTTCGCGCGTCCCGCCACGCGCGCTCAGCTTCTATTGGTGGCCATCAGCTTCATCGCGCTCGGCGGATCGTTCTTCGCCAACGACTTTTCAGTTCTCTACGTGGCGCAGAACTCCAACTCCCAACTGCCCTGGTTCTATCGAATCGCCGCGACATGGGGCGGGCACGAAGGCTCGCTGCTGTTGTGGCTGCTGATGCAAACCGGATGGGCCTGTGCTGTAAGCTTTTTTTCAAGACAACTGCCCGAGGCCATGGTGGCGCGCGTACTGGGCGTGCTGGGCTTGGTCACCGCCGGGTTCCTGCTGTTTGTACTGGCAACCTCCAATCCGTTCGAGCGGCTTATGCCTCCCGCCATGGAGGGGATGGACTTGAATCCGCTACTGCAGGATATCGGCCTGATACTTCATCCACCACTGCTGTATATGGGGTATGTCGGGTTCTCGGTGGCTTTCGCATTTGCCGTGGCCGCCTTGCTGGCCGGGCAGCTGGATTCTGCCTGGGCGCGATGGTCCCGACCCTGGGCCACGGCCGCCTGGCTGTTCCTGACACTGGGCATCGCCTTGGGTAGCTGGTGGGCCTATTACGAGCTCGGCTGGGGCGGATGGTGGTTCTGGGATCCGGTGGAAAACTCATCCTTCATCCCCTGGCTCGTAGGCACTGCCCTGATTCACTCCTTGGCCGTGACAGAAAAACGCGGCAGTTTCAAGAACTGGACGGTGCTCCTTGCGATCAGCACGTTCTCGTTTTCCCTATTGGGGGCCTTTCTGGTGCGCTCGGGTGTGCTGACGTCCGTGCATGCTTTTGCCACCGATCCCCGGCGAGGCGTGTTCCTGCTCATCCTTTTCACTGTCGTGGTGGGTGCATCATTAATGCTCTTTGCGTTGCGCGCCCCCAAGGTAAGCACAGGGGGCCAATTCTCATTGGTGTCGCGCGAGTCTCTCTTGCTGGTGAACAATGTGCTGCTGGCCGCTGCGGCCGGCGCCGTGACCCTCGGAACCCTGTATCCGCTACTGCTCGACGCCTTCAACCTGGGCAAGATTTCGGTCGGCCCCCCGTACTTCAATGCCATTTTCGTACCGCTGATGGTTCCCGCCCTGCTGCTCATGGCCATAGGGCCCGCAGCCAACTGGAAATCGGCAAAGCTCGCAGCCTTGACGAAGCAGCTTCTGCATCCCGCGTGGATAGCGCTTTTTGTCGGCATCGGCGCACCGCTCTTGCTGGGGCGGTGGTCTGTGCTGATAGCGCTGGGACTGGGCCTGGCGGCCTGGATCGCGGCGTCGGTGGCCATCGGCGTGATGCAACGTGTGCGCGCCACCCGCAGCGGTCCGCTGAAGCAGCCGCGCAGTTGGCTGGGAATGCATCTGGCCCATATGGGCATCGCCGTATTCGTCACGGGCGTCACGCTGGTCATGGGTTATGAAACCGAACAAGACCTGCGCATGGAACCCGGCGCTACGGTGCAGGCGGGAAGCTATGACTTGACGTTCCGCGGGGTCGCCAAGGCAACAGGCCCCAACTACGCGGCGGAAATCGGTGACGTGCTGCTTTCAAAGAACGGCAAAACCCTGCGCACACTTTATCTCGAGAAACGCGATTATTTTTCGTTGGACATGCGGATGACGGAAGCGGCCATTGACGCCAACGGCCTGCGGCACGTGTACGTCTCCCTGGGTGAACCTCTGGGCAATGGGTCATGGAGCGTGCGGGTCTACTACAAGCCGTTTGTCGACTGGATTTGGATCGGCTGTATCTTGATGGCGCTTGGCGGGCTGCTGGCCATCAGTGATCGCCGCTACCGGCTTAAACGCCGCCGGCGCCAAACAGACATGGCGGCCCATGGAGCCGGTGCATGAATCGTTTTTTATGGCCTTTGGCCGGACTACTGTTGCTGATAGGCTTATTGGCCATCGGCTTGACGTTGAAGCCCAGCGAAGTGCCTTCTCCGCTTATCGGCAAACCGGCCCCCGTCTTTAGCTTGCCCAAGTTGGCGGCCCCGGACGAAACATTCTCGCCACAATCCATGGACGGCAAGGTGTGGCTGCTGAATGTCTGGGCATCGTGGTGCCCGCCCTGCCTTGAAGAGCACCCCGTCATTACCGATTTGTCCACCACCCACGGATTGTCGATTGTCGGCCTGAATTACAAGGATACAGCCGATGATGCAATCGCCTGGCTACAGCGTCATGGCAATGCCTATGAAGCAGTGATCACAGATTCCGAAGGAGTCGTCGGTATCGACTATGGCGTTTATGGAGTGCCGGAAACGTATGTCATCGATAAACAGGGTGTCATCCGCTACAAGCATATCGGCGCGGTCAGCTTCGGCGATGCACGCGATACCATTCTGCCCCTGGTTCGGGAGCTGCAGAAATGAAGCGTATATGGCTGTTGTTGCTTTGCGCACTGGTTTGCCAGCCCGCCTGGGGCAACGACAGCGCGGTTGAGGCGCGCATGCTGGATATCGCCACCGAGTTGCGCTGCCTGGTGTGCCAGAACGAATCGGTTGCCGCCTCGCGCGCCGACTTTGCGGTAGACATACGGGAACTGATTCGTAATCAGATCAAGGCGGGACGATCAGACACTCAGATTCAGGACTTCCTGGTGGCGCGGTATGGCGACTTCATACTCTATCGGCCGCCATTGAAAGCTACCACGCTTTTTCTGTGGCTAGGGCCTATGCTGCTTATGGTGGGCGGACTCCTGGTGCTCGCCATGACACTGCGGCGCCGAAATAGAAACGCCGCGCCTAACCCGCTTGACGACGGCGAACAAAGCATGGCCGACGCCCTTTTACGGGGCAACGCCCACGAAAGCCATTCAAAAGGACATTCATCATGAGCTTGCTCTTCGCCGGCATTGTGTCGTTGCTCAGTGCAACGGTGGCATTGTGGCTGGGCCGCGCTCTTTGGCGCGGCCCAGGCCAAGATGATGAGATCGGGCATCACGCGGTCAACGCAACGGTTTTGCGCGATCAATTGGCTGAATTGGAAGAAGACGTCGCAAACCGTACACTATCCGGTCACGATTTTGCCGTGGCCAAGCAAGAGTTGCAGCGCCGCGCTCTGGATGAGGCGATACCTGGCTCGGCTCCCCCTATCGACACGCATAACAGCCGACGAACAGCTGCGGTAATAGGCATCGTCTTGCCTGTGGCCGCCCTGCTGCTGTACGCATACCTTGGCAGCCCGGCCGCGACGCTGCCCGCCCCACCCCCCGATGCTGCCACAATGACTCAGGCTGATGTGCAGAATATGGTGGAGTCTCTAGAGGCGCGCCTGACAGAAAACCCGGACAATCCCGAGGGCTGGCTGATGTTGGGCCGCTCTTATCGATACTTTGGAAGATATGCAGATGCAGCCCATGCTTTTTCCAACGCTGCTCCCATCATCCAGACGGACCCGCTTTCCCTGGCGGAATATGCCGAAGTAATCGCACGCAGCAGCGCAAGCGGATTTACCCAGGAAGCCACGCGACTACTCAATCGCGCCCTTACCCTCGACCCCGGCGAACCATTCGCTCTCACCTTGGCAGGAAGGGCTGCATTCGAGCGTGGCGATTATCAGGCGGCCATTGACTACTGGCAACAATTACTGGAACAGCTCCCGGCTAATTCGGAAGCGGCCCAGGCGGTACTGACTGGCATTGATATGGCTCGTCGGAGTATTGATGACGCCTCTCCATAATCTCTCAGCATACTTCGAACTCGCTTGAAAATCGCTTTCAACCCAACTAATCGGTTACTCGCATATAAGCCCGGGGGCTGCACTTCATCTCGGTTCTGAACGCATACGTGAAAGCCGATACAGAACGGTATCCGAGCTCCATTGCCGTTCTGGTGACCCCCATGCCGCTCTCCAGAAGCTCGATAGCCCTGAACAGCCTGAGGCGGCGGCGCCAGGAACGCAGGGAGCTTCCTGTTTCGGCATGGAAACGGCGTGCAAGCGTGCGGCCCGACATGCTCAAAGCCGCGCCCCACTCTTCGATGCCACGCGGGTCTGCCGGATTTTCAAAGAGTTCTTGACACAGTTTCGCCAGCCCTTCGCTTACCGGCCATGGAAGCGCACTGGCAACGGAATCCGCCCTGCGTAACTGATCGATAATCAATCGGAAAACCCGGTCACCATAACCGTCGGCATCCTGCTTTCCGTCAAACCCTGCCGCTTCAATAATGAGTGCCTTCAACAGAGGAGACACTGTGAAAACTGCCACTCCACCTGAAAAAAGACGTTCGCCTAGGTCATCGTGAACCCATACGCTTCGGAACTCCGCACCCAGATGCGAACCGACCCTGTGCACGTTGCCCGTTGGCAGCCACGCAGCCTGATTCGGTGAAATCAAAAAAGAACGCCCTTCCGCAACAACGGTAAGGACACCGGAAATCGCGTAGACCATCTGATTCCAATGATGAAAATGGTCAGCAAATTGATGGCGGGGCGGAATGGACTGCACCCGCATCGTCATCGGGTTCGGAGGCAGCACATTCGAAGGGGTGGCAAGAGATATCCATTGCATAGGCTTAACTTTCTGTCATTTATTCTATGGTAATGAGTATTTTATCGACAGACAACATGATGTTTATACGCTGAAATAACATATGACTTCAATAAGCAATCCTTCTTTCGTTCTGCCCGAGAAAACCCAGCGGGCAAACATATGGCGGCTCTCCGTCGCCCAGGCATTGGCAGGCGCCAACTCGGTGGTGGTCTATGCCACCGGATCCATTGTGGGCAACATGCTCGCTCCCACAGCCATGCTGGCGACACTGCCCATTTCCATTTTTGTGGTAGGTATGGCCGCATGCACCCTCCCTGTGGGCGCTTTCGCACGACGCCATGGCCGTCGGGCTGCTTTCCTGCTGGGGACGGGGGCGGGCGTGCTCACCGGCTTGCTGGCCATGATCGCCGTCATCATCCAAGGATTCTGGCTTTTCTGCCTGGCCACGTTCTTTGGCGGCGTCTATGCCGCCGTCGTGCTGTCCTTTCGCTTCGCCGCGGCCGACGGCGTAGCGCCTGAGCGACGGGCCCGTGCGCTATCGCTGGTGATGGCCGGCGGAGTCGCCGCCGGGGTCGTGGGCCCGCAACTCGTCAGCGGGACGATGGATCTCTGGCCGCCCCACATGTTCGCGGCCACCTATCTGGCGCAGGCGGCCGTGGCGGCAATCTCGGCACTCATCCTGCTCGGCGTCCAGCTGCCCACTCCGACAGCGGCGGAAATCGCAGGTGGGCGGCCGCTCAAGGTGATTGCGCTGCAGCCGCGCTTTATTGCCGCGGTGATCGCCGGCGCTGTCTCCTACATGCTGATGAACTTCCTGATGACAGCGGCGCCATTGGCCATGCATATGTGCGGCCATTCGCAGGAATCGGCAAATCTGGGCCTGCAATGGCATGTGATTGCCATGTATGCCCCGAGCTTCTTCACGGGCAACCTGATTTCACGCTTTGGCGCAGGGCGAATCGCGGCTGTTGGCCTGGGCTTGATTGGCCTGTCTGCCGCCGTTGGACTAGGCGGCATCCAGATCATGCATTTCTGGTGGTCGCTGATCCTGCTTGGCGTCGGTTGGAACTTCGGCTTCCTGGGGGCATCTGCTCTGGTGCTGGAGTGCCATCGGCCGGAGGAGAAAACGCGTGTCCAATCGCTCAACGACTTCATTGTCTTCGGTCTGATGGCCATTGGATCATTCCTGTCCGGCGGGCTGCTGTCCGCCTACGGCTGGGATACAGTCCTCTGGGTGTCCTTTGTTCCTCTTGTTCTGTCGGTTCTCGCACTTGGGTTAGCCACCCGCAAGAAAACGCCCGCTTTGGCTAAATGAAGCCACGAACCGACCAAAGACCGTCGGCCAGTTCGCAACATCGGAGAACCGTTTTGTCATCTGGATCCATTCAACAGACCCAAGGCAAGGCTGGCGATCACTCCGAGAGTGCTTTTAGGCACTCCGATGCAATGCGCGTGATCGCCGGAGTCATTCTTTGCATACTCCTGGCGGCGCTCGATCAAACGGTGGTCATCCCCGCCCTGCCCGCGATTGCGAGTGATTTCGGTACCTATGAACAACTTTCCTGGGTCATTGCCGCTTATCTTTTAACGTCGACCATCAGCACGCCTATCTATGGAAAGCTCTCCGATACCTATGGCCGTCGGCGTCTGCTTCTGACTTGCATCAGTATCTTCATTGCAACGTCGATATTGTGTGCACTCGCCCAGACACTCCCCCAATTGATCTGGTTCCGGGCCCTGCAAGGCCTGGGAGGCGGCGGCCTGATGGCCCTGGCGCAGTCAGCCATTGCAGACGTGGTCCCGCCTCGTGAGCGAGGCCGATACCAGGGATATCTATCTGCCGTGTGGGCCATCGCGTCAGTCAGCGGCCCCGTCATTGGCGGTTTGGTCGCGGAACACTGGTCTTGGCAATGGATCTTCTGGATAAACCTGCCTCTTGGCGCCGTGGCCATGTGGGCCTGCAATAAGGGTTTAAAACGTTTGAATCCTTCTGAAAAAAAGGACTCCGCCCGCATAGACCTTCTGGGAATGTTGATACTGACTGGAGCCATCTCTTGTCTTCTTCTGGCACTGGGATGGGGCGGACATGAATATGAATGGCTATCCTTTCATATCTTAGGCCTGTTCGGACTAGGCTGCGTGCTAACGCTCCTCCTGGTGGAGCAGGAGAAGCGGGCGCATGATCCCGTACTGCCACCACCCGTTTTCGCAAACTCCAGCTATGTTTCCAGCGTCTTGGTATCCACACTCGCGGCGATACTGCTTTTCCTGTGCCTTTTCTCTATCCCGCTGTATTTCCAACTGGTTCGCGGCGCGACGGCTGCTCAATCCGGCCTGTACGTTGCTCCTTTCTTGCTAGCAAACGTCGGCGGCAACCTCCTTGGAAGCATATACGTACGACGCTACGGCACGATACGTGGCGTGTTGCGCGCCGCTACCGCCCTTACCTTCACAGGACTAGTTCTGCTGGCGGCCATGCCGCTTAATGCGCCGCTATGGGTGTTGATTGCCGCCATGATCGTTACCGCGCCGGGGATAGGTGTATGCCTCCTCGGCACTATCATCAGCGCGCAGAATGCAGTGTCCGCAAAAGACGTCGGCGCTGGAACTGGCGCATTGCTCGTTCTACGTTCAATCGGAGGAGCTGGCGGATCAACGCTAGCGGGTGCATTAATTGCGTCCGGCTTGGCTATATCTAGCGATGCTATACACCACGACGGTACACTCTCTTACTCCAGTAACGAACTAGCACAAAACACAGCAACACTGACATCGAATTTCGGATTCACGTTTGCTGCGGCGGCGTTCATCTGCGCACTCGCGTTCCTGGTCACACTGCGCATGCCGAACATAACGTTAGGGGGCTCCTCTTCTACCTCATCCATTGTTTCGGAGTAGAGGATGACACACCACTTTACTGGATCTCTTACGGCCGCGTGAATGTGAGAGCATGCCGACCATCATACTTTTTCTGATCTTCGTCGCACTCGCCGTTTATGCTCAGAACCTGACGGGATTTGCACTAGCGCTAGTACTACTTGGCCTGGTAGGCGCAACAGACCTTTTTCCGCTACCCGACGTTGTCAACGCCGTATCCATCATCGTGCTGGTCAATGCAACATTGTTTCTGTACAAACGTCGGGCGCTGCGATGGGAGCGGGCGTTGTGGCCCGTCCTGCTTTCCAGCATGGTGGGCACGGCGCTCGGTGTAGCGGCGCTAGCTTGGATCATAGGCAATGCGTACGAGATACTTCGCCTCTTGCTAGGATTGAGCATCGTATACTGCGCATGGATGCTGTGGCGACGCACCGCGCCGCTTGCCGCTCCATCATCGCCAGCCTCGTTTATGTCAGTCGGCCTTCTTTCGGGCTTGATGAATGGTCTGTTCGCAGCAGGCGGTTCGCCGCTCGTATTCTTAATCTATAGGCAGCCCTGGCCTATGGCGCGAATCCAGGAATCCTTAATCTTCTTGAATGGAGCTGCAGCGCTACTGCGGATCGCCCTCACCATGCCTACGGTCGGTTTCAATCGACAGTCTTTGGAACTTTCGGTGATCGCTATACCCATCGTCCTGTTGATCACCGCTGTAACAGCGCGTAGAGCCCCGCCACTACCCCCCCGGGCTCTCAGGCTGATCGTGTGTATGCTCCTCGTGGCAACGGGTGCCACCATGGCCCACAAATCGATTTCTTTCTTGATATAGGCATAACCATCAACGTATGCCGTACCCAATGCATGAAACCGTTCAGAAGCAATTCATGCAATATGCATGTTTTCGGTTGAGCATACCGCGTGTCTGAGCAGCTCTCGGCATCCCCCTACTAAATCACCTCAACAAAAATTTACACAGGTAGCATCCTTATCTATTCATGAGGAAACAATTAATTCTAAGATTGCTACTGTTCCATAGTCAGTACGATACGAAATTTCGCTTTTCCGGACTTCATACGCTGATAAGCATCGTTGGCTTTTACCAATGGCATGGTCTCGATCTGCGGACGCACATCGGTCAGCACACTAAACTGCAGCGCCCGCTCATTTTCGTATGGCGTGCCGGTGATCGAACCCAGTAGTCCGCGCTCCCCACCCACGACAAAACCGGCAGGCATGGATAATGAATCCTTGCCTGCGCCGAGCACCACCAGGCGCCCCTGCGGGGCGAGGCCTGCCAGGGCACTGGACACCGCTGCGGCGTTGCTGATGGTTGTCACGATGGCGGCAGCGCCCCCGAGACCTTTGAGTGCTTCACCGGCATCATCCCGGTTCACGTCGATATAGACATGCGCTCCAAGGTTCAAGGCATCCTCAGCAATGTCTTCCCCGCGCCCCACAGCCACAACTTTGAACCCCATCTTGCGCGCATACTGCAGCGCCATGTGCCCCAATCCACCGATCCCCAATATGGCGACCAGATCACCCGGCTGTGCACCGCACTTTCTGAGTGCGTTAAAGGTGGCGATGCCCGCACAGAGGATCGGTGCAGCCTCCTCTGAACTCAGTTCATCGGGAATCGCCACCAAGCCTGTATGGCGCACCAACATCATTTCAGCATAGCCGCCGTCGCAGGTGCTACCGACGACCGGCTGGTTCAAGCAAAGTTGGAAATGGCCTTGCCGACATTGAATGCATTCGTTGCAGTGGCCGCCAAGGCGGCCCACCCCTACACGCTGACCGAGCCTCCAGGTCGAAGGCACGCTGGTACCCAGCGCCGCAATGCGCCCGACCACTTCGTGGCCAGGCACCCGAGGCGATCGCGCAGCGCGATCGGCCTTATCGATGTCGGAGATATCCGCCCCGCAGATGCCGCAAGCTTCTATTGCAATCAGGACCTGCTCCAAGCCCGGCACGGGGATTGGACGCTCCACCAGCTCCAGCTCACCCGAGCGGCCAACCTGCATGGCTCGATAGGTTGTGCGATCAGTAGCATTCATGTCTTTACCTCCGTCAGATTTGGCAACAGCGCCTGCACCCCACGCTCAGCCGCATCAATAGCACCCGCAACATAACCCGGGAACTGTGTTGACCATTCGCTGGCAATGCCCACGATCCGGTTACGCCATTCGCCTTCCTGCACGGTGGCGATAGGTGCATTAGCGTGATGGGTCGCCGCCTCTGCGTCGAGCGGGGTCGCTGTGCAAGGGTCCGCGGCCCAGTCCTTGATGAAATCCGCTTTGGGCGTCGATGCTTCCGCCCCGAACAGGCGTGCAAATTGGGCACGGCAATGCGCGCGCAACACTTCCTCGGGAACACCGCGACGTACGTGCGCCGGTACGCCGAAGAAGCCGAACAATGCGGCACTGCCGCCAGGGATCGAGGCGTCATGAATCTCGCCCAGCGGGCCCTTGGCACTGCGAGCCTCTCCGGACAGGCCTTGGTCACGCCAGAACGGTTCGTCATAGATGGCGATGTACTTGGCGTGCGGCGCCATCCATGTCGCGGTGTCGCGCCAGGCATGCGTCACCGCCTCAGGCTGCGCAGGAGAAAAATCGATGGTAGCTGCGGCAAGGCGTGGCGGAACAGCCAGAAGCACATGTTCTGTACGATAGGAGGTGGAGTGGCCTTGATCGTCCTCGGCATCCAGCTCCACATGCACGCCATTGCACCTCAGGCGTCGCACAGACTGACCAGAGATCAAGTTGCTTGAGTCCAGGCCGGTACGTATGGCATCGATCAGCGCGCCCATGCCACCCGCCAGTCGCACGGACGGCGGTTCAGAACCATAACCCCGCACACGCTTGGGCCTTGCGTCCGCATATTCGACGACCATATCGCCCTCTTCGTGTTGTGCAAAGCACTTGAGGCCAAGGCTGTCGATAAGGCGCCCGAGTTCCCGCTGATAGACTGGCCAGAACCATGTCGGCCCCAGATCGAAACGGTCAAGCAGCGGGCTGCCCGTGGTCGGAGCAATGGAAGCAATTCGGCCGCCCCAGGCAGGGCGCGCTTCAAGCACCACATAGTCATGGATGCCATGTTGCTCAAGCAGCCGAGCCGCATACAGTCCGGCCAGACCGCCGCCTATGATAGCGATGCGTACCGTCCGCACATTCATTCCCCTGCCGTTCCGGCCAAATGGCCGGTTTTGAGATAGAAAGTAGCACCATGTGCCTCTTCTGCAGCGATTTCCGGGCACTGGCCCAGCGGCACACGCATCCAACTACCGCGTTCATAGCGTTGGCCGTCCATCACCACGACGCCAGCCAGCACCAAAAACTCGCCGCCTTTTTGCGGGTCGATAAAAAGGACTTCACCCGGCGCCAGCCGTTGCAGGCTGACCTGCTCGGTTTCATCGGAGAACAGAGGACAGATTTCACGATTGCCCTGACGGTGCCAGGCGGATGCCGCCTGCGTGTCAATCCGCAGCACGCGCTGTTCGTTTGCTTGCATCTGCTGCAGTTTGACGAAAATGGTGCACCCTTCCCGGCTGGAGGGCTGGTGGCCCGAGCCTGGGGGGCTGCGCAGGTACCAACCCGCCGGGTAATGCATACCGTCCTCGGAGAAGGTGCCGGACAGCACCAAGATCTCTTCACCGCCTGGATGCTGATGACGCGGGAAATAGGACTCGGGGGCATATCGCACAATACTGGTTGCGCGAGCTTGCTCCCCGCCCACCCGGTCGAGCATCACCCGCTCGACGCCCCCTTGTGGCGAAGGCACCCATTCATATTGCTGCGGCGTTACGCTAGCGCGCTGCGAAAAATCTGCGTTGATAAGCATGGACATTATTCCTATCGCGGCAGTAACAGAGAGTGTCCCGGATCAAGGGATATTCCGCCAGTCGTCGAGTAACTCATCTGTTGGGTAGCTGTGCGTGAGCGTCAAGCACACGAGCCGAATAGGTCAGCGCGGCGCCCGCATTCAGTGCGATGGCAACACCCAACGCCTCGGAAATCTCCTCCAAGGTGGCGCCGAATTCCGCCGCTTTTTTTGTATGCACGGCAATGCAGCCGTCACAACGGGTGGTCACCGCCACAGCCAGCGCGATCAACTCGTGCATCTTGGGCGTCAGGTGACCGCCCTGTTCAACGACTCCACTAAGAGTCGATAGCGCCTGCATCACCGTCGGGCTTTGCTGAGCATAGTCACCAATGCGCGCGACCAGTGAGTCGCGATAGGCATTCCAGTCTTGCATCATAAGATCACAACCTTGCAGTGTAAAGAAAATGCCAGGTGAACGGTTTGTACACCCGGCCATGATGAATATCACGCAACCTGGTAGATGCGCACGTCGGGATCAGCATCAAGCAGCGGCTTCAGACCGGCAACCACGTCAGCAGTGAACATATCGCTTTGTAGATACGCGCTCGCATGCTCTTTAGTATCGAAGCCGTGCAGCACCTGTACGTCTTCGTCGCGCACCAACAGTTCTTTCGATCTGGCGCCTGCAATGGAATCAAGAAACGGAGCCTTGTATTGCTGGTAGACGCCGGCTGCAGCCGCGCGATTTTCTTCAGTAATCTTGAGGGTTATCTGTAGATAGACCATGTGAATTTCTCCTTGCAAGGTCGGTTAATGAAATAGAGGCAGGAAGGGGAAAGCGCCAAGCTCTTGCCCACCATGCGTTAGTTGCGGCCGGCCATCACGCCGCCGTCCACGTCCCAGATGGCGCCCGTGACCCAACCCGCCTTGTCGGAAAGCAGGAAAGTGACAGCTTCAGCAATGTCCCGGGGAGTACCGATACGGCCGATGGGATGAAACGCGTTAAAACCTTGCAACGCGCCGTGCACTTCTTCTTTGGGAATGAAACCTTCGTAGATGGGAGTCTCTACCACGGCCGGTGACACGGCATTGACTCGAATTCGCTTCGATGCCAATTCCATTGCGAGGTGCTGCGTTAGCGAATGCAAGCCGGCCTTGGCCATCGAATATGCCGAAGATGGCGTGGCCGCAACGGCTTGTTTGGCCCACATTGAACCGATATTGACAATCGTGCCAGGCTTTTCCTTGGCAACCAAATTGCCAGCGACCTTCTGAGTAATGAAGAAGAGCGCCTTGTTCAACCTCATATAGCTGTCGTAATCGGCTTCCGAATGCTCCAGGAAAGGCCTGGGTACAAACACGCCCGCGGCATTCACCAGAAGATCGATATCGGAGTGCTGCTCGTCGATGGTCTTGAGCAGTGTCGCCACGCCCTCATCGCTGGCCAGGTCGGCCGTCAATGCCCAGACCTCGCCCAACGCGGCCAATTCCTTACGCGCGTCCTCGGTCTTCTCCGGACGGCTACCCACGATGACTGCGCTACCTCCGTCGGCAAGGACCATGCGTGCGGTCTCCAGGCCTATCCCGCTGGTGCCGCCGACGACCAATAACTTCTTATCCTTGAATTGATTACTCATCTGAAAAACCTCTATTGGTCTGTAAATTTGCAAAAAAATGAAACGCGCTGCATTGACGTTCGGTATCGACAACCGACAATGGGTAAGACCCCCTGATCAGACGACAAAACCATGCTGTTGAATACGTATCTTGAGACAAAGAAAAACTATTATTTCTGAAAGCTTTTCAATGTTTGTTTGATAAGCAAGCCTTGGTCGATACATGTCTTTGAACCAGGCATCATTTTTCTCTTCATTCGCTCTGGTGACAAATGAGATAAAGTATCAATTACTGAAAGAAAATATTTATCGCCATGAAGTCGCCTGTCTATCTGAACGCCTTGCGAGCATTTGAAGCCAGTGCCCGCCACCAGAGCTTTTCCGCAGCAGCGGCCGAACTGAACGTCACGCCCGCAGCTGTGGGCCAACTCGTTCGCACGCTGGAAGACTGGCTGGGTACGCCGCTGTTCGTGCGGGTCAACAGCGGGAAGGTGCGGCTGAGCCCGACCGAGGTGGCTGAACGTGCGCTGCCAGACATACGGGCCGGTTTCGACCGGTTGAGGTTGGGCATGGAACGGCTACAAGAGGGATCAACCAGCGGGATACTCACCGTAACGGTGAGTCCGGCATTTGCTGCCAAGTGGCTACTGCCGCGGATAGATAGATTCCAGACCGCTTGTCCAGACATTGATGTACGCTTGGACACCAATCACAAATCGGTGGACTTCGCAGCCCAGCGCATCGATATCGGTGTGCGCTACGGGATGGGAAACTGGCCAGGCCTGCAGGCCGACAAGCTCATGGATGAAGAGGCTTTTCCCGTATGCTCCCCTGAGCTGCTGCGTCAGCGCAGGCAACTACGAAAGCCAGGTGATCTAATTCGCG
>LNAP01002512.1_pt2 | contig 32933 bp, 39 predicted proteins | sample 602601 | NCBI WGS metagenome assembly LNAP01 (sample SAMN02440304, study PRJNA202911) | soil metagenome | biome: Subtropical and temperate rainforests or woodlands; isolation source: soil samples (1 kg each in a 20% v/v slurry with milli Q water) were... ...
TGGGCAAGCCAATACCGTAATTGGCAATTAATGCCGGTATAGCCTGCAAATAAATAAGTGGCTCCGTGGAGCCACCGAGAGTTACTTAGAAGTCAGCGACTTACGCTGTTCGTGATAAAGCTTGATGGTCTGGTTCATGTCGTGCATGAGTTTGCGCAGAGGTTTAACGTAACGATCTTCGCGTTTCTTCCAATCCTTTTTGCTAATCGCGCCTTTGAAGTGAAGCTCTTTCAAACTGGCTACAATCAAATCTGCAATAACGAAAAGGCGAACGAATGCGTTCACAAGAGGCGTGCCCTTCCCTTCCTTAATGGTCAGGGGGTATTCAGTTTGCGCAGGCGTGACAATATCCATTGCCTTGATAAGCGGATCAGTGAGTTCTTCAGTAAGCACGACGAGACTTTGTTTCATGTCATCCTCAACCGCCTTGAGGTTTTCACTGAGTACCGGCCTTACTTTTTCTGCCAATGCCTGGGCGATGGCATATTCAGGTTTTGAATTGCTGGCAAAAGCCTCGATTGAAAACAAGCTATCGGCAATACGCACGCCGCAAATTCTTTTGCTCTCTTCATGCCCTGGGAAATAGTTGGTATCCCAAAGAATAATTAAGTACAGGTCATGTACCTTTATTCGGACGTCAAACCGTGGTTCATCCTTGTCAGTCATAATCAACTACCTGTATGAGATTCTGTAGCTGCATTACCTGGGCAGCGGCTAACAGTTGAATCTGTGTTTTGAGAAAAGCTAATTCGTACCGGTAGCCAAGCCCCGGCTCGGCATAATCTTTATTGTTGAATTCAAGCCCTACTTCATAACCACCGTCACGGTTTGCCTTAACCAGTTCTTTTGCCAGTCTCACCCTATCGGGTGATTCATTCGTTAAGCACCAATGGACAATCACGGCCAGCTTTTCAGCTGGTCCCGGCAAGTTATCTAAACCCGCCGCAACTGCGCATTGCCATTCATTGAATAGCTCAAGCCCTTCGCGGGGGTCTTCAGTGGGGCTTCCAGGGCAAAGCGTGGGGCACCACGTTATTTTGAACATGGTGCGTCCCAGCACAACTACCGACTCATAGTCATTTAGGTTCGCCAGACGCACCAGGGCCATTACTCAGCGCCTTCTGTTGCATCTGGAGCCAGAGCTTTGATAGCTGCAATAAGGGCAGCTTGCATGGCTTTAGGGGCTAGGTCTGGCGATACGTCGAGCAGTGCGGCTAGTGCCTTAGCTGCATCGAGGCCAACGGTCAAAGATACAAAACTTTCCGATTCGGAAAGTCCTGCATTGTTTGAATCATTCGCATTATCGCCGGTTTTGTTGTTTGCGTCTGGATCGCTGTCGCCATTTTCATTAGCAGCGTCAGGGGTCTTGGCACCCTCTTTCGGCGGTTTTGGATCCTTTGGCGTCAGAGCTTTGATTGCTTGCTGAATTGATTCACCCTTGCCAATGCGTTTTTCGAGCTTGGTCAACTGGTCGTCATCAAGCTTTTTCAGCTCGTAGACCAAGTTAACGTCCTGGAAAGTGCCCGAGCGCACCAACTCTTTTGCACGGTCACTGAGCTTATGAATTGCCTTGTACTTGCTCAGTGCTGTTTGGTTTGGCAGACCGTGAACAGCGATAATTTCTTCAGTGGTGAGCCCGAATTCCTTTTCGTCTCGTTGAATAGACATAGCGGTCTGAAACAGGGTCAGACCTTTACGTGCGCCGTTGGAAGCTGTGTGGTCAAGGCGTTGCTCTTTCTTGCTACCGGTACGGACAATACATGGCAGCATTTGGAGTTCTTCAGGCAGGTTATCAACCGCACGCCACCGGCATTCCCCGTCGATAATAGGGAAGTTACCGTGTTCGTCCGGTGAGCCAACAAACAGCGGATAACGGATGCCAAAATAACGGCCGTCATCAATTTTGATTTGGGCGGATTTGCGAATGGATTGAATGTTCGCAATGGTTTCAGGATTGTCCCAATCGTCGCGATCCTGCCCTTCCGTTGGAACCACTTTCGAGCGGTGAATCAGTGTAATTGCTTCGCCGGTGATTGGGTCATTGTCGCCGCTACGCAGAAGTTCTTCGATAGTGCCAGCCATTAGATTTTCTCCATCAGTTTCTTGCAAAAGTTTTCAAATTCATAGGATGCATCTTGTGCAGAGCCATCTTTACCGCTAATCCACTTGCCGCTGCTGATCGAGGCTTTGATTGGATCGCGTAGTCCAATAACGCCAAGTAGGGCAATATCACCATAAGCGCTTACCAAACTTTCATAGATCGCTCTGTCACCAAGTGAGTGCGGGACCTTCTTGCCCAGGACGCTAACGAGCGTCTTCACGCGATTGATAACGGTTTTTATTCAGCCCGCGTTTTACAGGTTTCAAAACCTTCGTCAGCTCTTTCAATGACCCGATTGCGTTATGGTCCAAGTCAATAGGCGAGTAGATCAAATCGGCACAAATCAAAGTTGCCAGCAGCGTGTTGCCATTACCGGCAGGCGTATCAATCAAGATGTAGTCGTAGCTTTCGATGTTCGGCACCTTCATATGAAGGTTGTCTTTCAACGCGGTCACAATCGTCAAATCGTTAGAGCGGTTAATCTCGCTAACGCTTGAATCGCCTTGGATCAAATGAATATTGTCCGAGATAACGCTTACCGTGATTGGAGCTGCTTGTTCATCTTCAGGATCTTTGAACAAATGGGTAACGTTACTCAAATGCTCGTAACGTACTTCGGCCCCTTGCAGGTTGTTCGTCAGGCTTGCGATGTTGTCCAGGTCGATAAATAAAACCTTCTTGCCCTGGAGACTCAGCCACAGGCCTAAGCCAGTGATGGTCGTTGATTTGCCTACACCACCTTTAGGGGTGCTGACGCCAATAACTTTCGGGAACGGCGCTTCATTAACCATTATTAGATTCCTTCGATATCGTCCAGGGAGGACAGATCCACCGGAGCGGCGGGTTTTGGTTTAGGCGGTCGTGGGCTTGTGATAGCAAGTCCTGCCGCCTCAATTGCTGCCAATTGGTCAGCGGTCAGCTTAGCTTTCCCGGCTGGCTTTTGCGGCAGTGGTTCTGGTGTAAATCGTTCGTCCTCATCTGCGGTTGTTTGAGCAAACGGGTCATCAGAAGGCCCGGTAATGTTGTTTGTGTCAATGCTGGAAAAAGGATCATCTTCAGCGCTTGCGAGCGCAGCGAATGGGTCATCCTCGGTGTGATTTTCCAGGCTTGCAAATGGATCATCAGTAGCCGCAACAGACGACGCGAATGGGTCATCCTCAGCAATTTCGCTAGTCGGTGTGAGGGCCGTAGTTGCGACTGGAGCGATGATCGCTTGCGGGGTAGGGGGCTGCGCAGCGTTACGTGGTGGAAGGCCCTTAAATTCTTTAACGTCGATCCAGCAGGTATAGATAATTACGGCTAGATGATTCGGTCGAATAAGCGCGCTCACCCTTGCAGGAAGTGCGAGAAGCTGATTGGTGGTCACGGTTGTTTCTTCTACCTGACCCACTGAACGCTCATCACCCCATACCTCGGCGCCGCCTTTATTAACCTCAACCTTTTCCATCTTCGTGACGGTTTTTTGTGCTTTCCCCGTCAGGCTTGCCAGCCACTCTGCCGTTTCAAAGTCGTTTGCGCGGTAGGTCAAAGTAATTTGGGTATTGATATCAATCCCCCCCTTAATTGACTGCGCATTGAGGGTTTTATCCGGGTCAATGCTTGATAAGTCAGAGCCATGAACACATTTTTTGAAAGCACAGTAGCCAGAGCGTCTGCCAGTGTCTGCGACACGATAAATCTGATTTCATCCAGGACAAGATATGTTGGGTGTGCAAGCGGCTTTTTAAGGGCGATTTGGACTAGCTCATCCAGAAGGGCAATACACGCTTTTCTGACGATAGTGTCATTGATGTTTGAGCGAACATATACGACCGCACCGGAGCGCAACGCTTCCTCAACCTTGAAGCTTTCTTCCACCGTTGCGCGAAGAGTATCAAGCTGCATGAACTCACTTACGTTCGATTCAATGCTTCCGTTTTTTTCTTTAACCCAGCTCTTCATTTGTTCGTTGATTTCAGGGTGATTACCCTTCACTAACTTCGCAAGCTGGCCCAGTGTGCCGTCCCAAAGAGGCATAAGATAGTCCAACACTTTACGTTCTTCACGTTTGAAGAAATCCGCGTTTGTGCCGTTATCAGCCATGCCGAAAGTCTTTACAACGCGCTCCCTTCTTTCGCGGCGGTTGCCGCCAATGAAGGGGCCGTATGAGCCTGGGCCAACACCGTTCAAGTCAAGAACAAGCGGGGCAGGGCGCCCGTGCCGCTCACAGCTTTCGCGCATAATGTCGTAGATAAAATCATCCGGCTTTTGGTCTACAAACCACGCACCCCAACCCTTCATAATTGCTTGGTCAAGCAGCACGCCGAGCATGATGCCTTTACCAGTTTGCGAAGGACCAATGACCTTTGAATGGTTCTTCCTGAACAGTTCGTCGGCCATATAGATGCCTGCGCCTGTGTCGTCCAAACCTAAAAACATCTGCCCTTCAAGGTAAAAATCTTGCGGGTTGAAGTCTTTCGCTTTGAGCTTATCCATGTCTACGCGGATATCGCTCAGTGCATCGCCGCTAGCCTGAACCCGAAATTTACGCAGCCAGCTATTAATTTTCGGGCGTACCCAGCGCAGCATAATCATGCGTAAAAACATCGGTGCAGAAAGCACCACCAGGAAGCACCACCACAGGTCCTCAATGGATTTTCTAAACTCGCCGTACCAGAGCTGCATAAACTGGGTAGCTCTGTCGCCATCGTAGCCGTAGACGGCATACGCATAGATATACAGACCGACAACCAGTAAAGGCCCGCAGGCGCATAGCAATATCATTGTGCAGCGGGCAAGATCCATAACCGTTGCGTCATCCGATTCCTTCACTGCACCCGTGACGGCGAGCAAAAGAAGTACGCCGATCAATACGCAAAACACGGTCGTTAAGCCTGGGTTCGTGTTGAGCAAAATAAAACGCAGAATTTCCATTTGCTATCCTCTAGCGACTTCCTATAACCCGAGCATCATTGCTTGCTTTCAGAACTTTCCGAATCGGAAAGTTCTTGTCCCTTCGCAAGTTCTTTCCGATTCGGAAAGAAATCCACCGACTTTCCGAATCGGAAAGTTTTTGGCCTGCCTTGGATCCAACTTTTCGAACCGGAAAGATTCTACCGACTTTCCGAATCGGAAAGTTACGTCATTACAGATTTTGTGGATTGCTCCCCTAAACCAGTATTCACGTAATGCGCATATCACTGCGCATTATCCTATTGCCTTTCTATTGCATAAGCAATAGTCTAAACAATAGAAAAACCAATAGAACTAGGCATAGAAAAAGAATGCTTTTTCTACAAATCACAAGCCTTAAAATCCGCCATCCGATGGATGACGTGGGCGTCCTGACGGACACCCATAGACCTCCGGGGGAGCGCCCCGTCGATCTTTTAGGGTTCCAGCTCGCTGCGCGAGCTTCCACCCTCTTTCGCATCCTGCGCCCTGGACGGGCTTGTCTACGAAATTCACCAGCGCGGGCGTCCGGTGAAACCGGACCAACCGCCTTCCTGCCATTGCGCGACGCTTCGGTGCGAGACTTCGTCTCTTCCTCAGCTGCTTCATGGCGCAAGGCGGTTGGTCCGGTTTCACCGGACGCCCGCGCCGCTTTCGCTAACGGATGCTTCGCACCCTGCCTCCGCCCTGAACGGGCTGCGTCAGGGCAGACCGGGAAAATTGGCCTGGGGGCCATTTCCCCTCACCACCCTCGTGGGCTCGGGTGGCGTCTGTCCTTCTCGCTGTTTAACGCACCTCTCTTCGCTTCGCTCATCGCTGTGCTATTGAAAAGCAGCCAGCCCCGTGCCGGGCCTGGCGCCTCCCTTCGGTCGACAGAAGCAGGCGAGCGCTCCCGCGCTGCCCACAGCAAGCAACGACTTTTGGTCGTTTGCCTCAAGCCCGCTTCCCTACGGTCAGCAGAAGCAGGCAGACGCTTTCGCGCTGCCCAGGGCAAGCAACGACTTTTGGTCGTTTGCCTAAAGCGGCCAGCGGCTTTTGGCCGTTGGCGGCGTTTGCAACGCCTAGCCCCTCATGCGGGGCTAAAGGCCTCGCGGAGTCAGTTCGCCTCTTTCCTGAGCGCATGCGTTGGCCTCGCCCTACCTTCGGTGGGCTGGCCTTGCATGCTTTCAGGAAAGGGCTCGTTCTGCGCTCGGAAGCCGATGCAGTCTCATGCCTTCGCGTTGCCCTACCTTCGGTGGGCTCGCTGGCATGATCCAGCAACGGCTTGTTTCGCTCCGCTGGTTTGACCAGCCTCCGCCCGCCCTTCGGCGTGCGTGGCTGGTCTGCCCAGAGGCGAACCAAAAAAACAGAGTCTCCGCGCCTATCGGTCGGAGCCTTGTGCAATGTAATTGGTGGAGAATGATTTTGGACGAAGGGAAAACCACTAACGCTGTGAGTGGCTGGGGCCGCTCAGCAGCGATAAGCCGGAGCCGGGAAAAGCTCGAGTCGGTAGTTAAATGGCTTGCATGGTTTGACTACTCCGACAGGTCAACCATTGCAGCGATGCTGGGTGTTGATGCTGATGGCCAGCGCGCCTTTTTCAAGCGGCTGGAGGAATCCGGTTTTCTGTTGGTGGAACGTGCGCCTGGGATCGACAGGAAAATCTACAGCCTCGGTGAAGCCGGGTTTGAATACGCGCTCATGCTTGCGCCTGAGCTCAATCTGAAGCGGCGGCGCAGGCTGCCTTCGTGGGTGTCAATGATTCACAGTTTTTCGGTTCAGGCGGCAATCATTACGCGCATGCCGGATATCGAAACGCTGCGGCCTGAGAAGACTCTGAAGCACCTTCGCACCGTGCGATTGCCCGACGCAATCTTGACTATGAAGGACGGCACAACCGTCGCCCTTGAGGTCGAGTTGAACCATAAATCGAGCCCCCGGGTTTACAACATTTTTCTCTCACACCTGAAAAATATTCGCGGCGGTCATTACGACAAGGTGCTGTATCTCTTTCCAAATGCAGGCTTATGCAACCTGTATCTGGAGAAGTACGACCAGCCAATGTGGCCGATCTATCGGCCACTCCCAGGAACAACGCGATTGATCCAGGACAAAGACCGGAGCTTTACAGCTAGCCCCGTGCATGAAAGCAAACTGATGCAATTTCAAGTCGAGGTCATGTACACGCTATGAGCTATGAAGATACCGTTTTCGGGCTTGTGCCCGTGAAAGAAGCTGGAAGCTGGGAATTGCTTGAGCACTTCCTTCAACCGGTTCTGCCTCATTTCAATAACCCATTGGTCACTGAGATTTGTGTTAACCGATATGACGAAATGTACGTTGAAATAAACAACGTGCTTGAGCGAGTGGATAGCGGTTTTGCCTCAGAGCAAAAGCTTGTCGAATTCATTCGTCAGCTGGGGATTGTTCTAAAACAGCCTGTCGGCCCTGATAACCCTGAGCTTGATGCACGTTTTCCAAACGGGGCGCGGATAAGCTGCACCCTGTCTTTAATGACTCCTGCCGGTGCAACATTTAGCCTTCGCTGCAAGCCAGCGAAAGCCTTCACCATGGCCGAGCTGGTCGGGTTGGGCGCGCTGACAAGTGAAATGGCCGACTACATCGCAGGGCGTGTTCGTGGGGCCGCGACAATGCTTGTCACCGGCAATACCGGTAGTGGGAAAACCGCGATGTTGCGGGCTTGTGGCGGGTTCATCGACAAGCGTGAACGGTTGTGTACGGCAGAAGATACCCTTGAGCTGGGTATGCGCGAAATGCTGCCAAATGTCGTGGCGTTTGAGGCTCCTTACAGGGAGCCAAAAACGGGCGTGCGGGTTATCAACTTGGCGTCATGTATCCGCAAATTCCTACGGTATCGACCAGACCGCGGCTGGGTAGGTGAAATTCGTGATGCGGCGGCGTGTGACGCTTTCTTTCAGTTCATCTACACCGGGCATAGAGGGTCTGCTGCGTCGCTGCACACGAACGGGCCTGACGATACCGTGCCTCGATTGCAGTACCTCATGTCGTCGGCTGGCCTTATAAGTTACGACCTTGCCGGAAGGATGATCCTGGGCGTTCTCGATCTGATGATTCATTGCTCGCGTGATCCGCGCTACGGTCGGAAGGTCACGGATATTGTCGAAGTGCGCAACGGCGAGCTGCATCCAATCTTTGTGTATGACGTAGAAGCGGGGAAACATCGGCGGGTTGGGTAGCGCCGCTGGCAGCCAGGGGGAGCCCCCTGGACGGCAGACCAAAGCAACACCAAGGGCGCTGCCCTTGTAAACCAGCTCTTGCCGCCGAGGGCTCAGGTGCGCGGGGTGGTGAAGCAACCCCACACACCCGAGCGGAGGCTTGGGGCACTGCGCACCGTCAAGCAGAATGCGCCTGCGGCGGTCCTGCGGACGCGGAACCCACCCCCCCGCCATTCAACTTGACCGCGCTTCGTTCAACGGCCTGGATCCTTGGAAGCTGGGACGGGGGAGGGTGACTGGTCGCCCAAGCCGGGGCCAGCCAGCAAGCCAGCGGCGCGGTAGGCACTTGCTATCATTTTTCGGTGGCCAGCTGCGGCACCAGGTCGAGAAGTGATAGCAAAACCCCTCACTATTGCCGTCATTCAATCGGCAGTTTGATAGCAAATCACCTGTACAAATAGGATCAAAGATCCTATAATGATTGCGAAAGCCGGGCGAATTGCTCAGCTCCAGCCGGAGAATTCCGACATGACCGCAACAGAACAAACCACTCCCGCAGAAACCATTTTCGAACTACCTGAATCGTGGACTGGAAAGCTCCAGATTCGCGGTTGCATCGAAAAAGAGGATGGCGTCACACAGGCTGAAGATTCTGATTCGGAATTCTTCGGCGTGTATGCGCAGGACGCCGAAGGGTTGCATATGTGGGTTGAGGATTGCGACACCCGAGAGCAGGCCGAAGATCTGGTGAAGTACCTCAAATCCGCATGCTCATTGAGCTTCGCTTAAACCCTTTCGCCCGGTTCGCCGGGCATCTATCCTCATTGTGGGAGCAAGTATGAAGCTCATCGACAACTGCAAAAAAACTCAGGCTGCTGGCATCGTTCTCAAAAAAATGAAGCGCATGCAAGGCTTGGATGGCTGGGTGTGGTCCTGTGATGTGCATCTAAATGGGGTCAAGATTGGCAGCGTGTTTGATGATGGAAACGGCGGGTGTCTCAGCGTCGACATGACCGCTATAGATCAGTCCAAGTTGGTCGTTGCCTTGAAGGGCGTTGACTACCCGCTGGGTTTGACTTTTGAGGGTGATGATTTTGTTGAGCCAGACTCTGATTATGGGTACATCGAGTGGGTTCTACCGTCGATTGCTGACGAGCTTGAAAGCCTCAAAAAATTGCAGCGTGCAGCCAAAACCAAAACCCTGTACCAACTGCATGACGACAAAGAAGGTGAGCATTGGGTTATTAAACAGGTCTACTCGACGGCCTTGGTTGCAGCGCTCCAGAAGAAGCACGGAAGCAACTTGAAGGAGGTTTTGAACGAGGCTATCGCAGGGCTTTAATTAGCCCGGCCCGCCAAAAGGCGGGCCATTGGCCCTACCAAGGACGCGGCCCCTTGCCCTTAACTGGAAAACCTTTCCCCCTGAAAGGAGTCCCCGCCATGAACAAGTCACCCCCCGTGGTCGATGCCGAAGTGTTCTGGCTGCGCCTGGAAAACTCCATAGCTAAGCTTCGGCAAAAAATGATGCTTAGCGCCGCGCCCGACCGCCAGGTGTTTTACGGCATGGCCCTCGGCATGCTTTCAGCGCTGCGCCAGGCCGAACTGATTAGCGAAGCCGATTTCATCCGGCGTAGTGACGAAATTGCGGCCGAGCTGGGTGCCGAAGGGTAGGCCGATCCGTTACGAGTAACGAACCGAAGTAGAAACCCCCACTTCGCCCAACGAAAAAGGAACCCCCTTCATGCCGATGATCGACAGTACGAGGTTCAAGGCTCGGCTCGATGCAGTGCACTCCGCACGGTTGGCGTATGAAGCGGCCGAGGAACGGCTTGGGTTGGCGACCCTGACGGATCCGCCGTCAGTGTCCGAGTATGTCCTTGGGCAACTGCTGGAGCGCCGCAACGAAGCCTATTCAGCGTATGCCTTGAAGGCGGTGGAGTTGAGCAAGCGATTGGTGCAGATGGTCGACGAGGCGTGACCCGTTCAACGGCCTGGATGCTGGGGCGGGGGAGGGTGACTGGTCGGACTGTTAAAAAATTACTTGACTATAAATTATGAATAGTTGTCATCGATGGTCTTGATTTAGACTAAATTTAGTGTACAATGGTCGGGACAGCCACTTTCGTGGCTGCAACAGTGAGCAGGGTTCTGAGCGGTTATGCCGCCAGAAAATACCCAAGATTGGCGCCTGACTATGTGTACGGCGTCACTAAAGATGGAGTGTTTTCACTCATGAGAGTTGAAACGATTAGCTTTTTAAAACGATACGCATCCGACCTGCCTTTAGATGAGCCGATGGTCGTCACGCAAAACGGTGTACCTGTTACGCAGAGCGTAAACGTCGCGACGAGGCAATCGCCCTTGTGAAATTACTCGCAATGAGTTCCCGCGAGTATGCCCAGGGCAAGCATTGTTCTACTGATGAACTGAAAGCGCGTTTGAGCAGGAGGTTTGCCCATAAATGAGATAGGAGTCTGAATGACAACGCTAACAATCCGCTACACCGACACCGCGCAACAAAGCATCGAAGACCAGATTGAATATCTGGCCGCCTATCACGGTTTTGAATCCGCCTTCCAGCGGGTTGACGCCGTAATTGACGTCATCCAGGACAAGCTTTTGTCTGCACCCCTCGGTTATCCCGTAAGCCCCCAGGCAAGCGAACTGGGCGTTCTGCAATACCGTGAACTCAATACAGATGGATACCGCGTCTTCTACGAAGTCATAGAGGCGGATCAGGCCATTGTCGTGGGTTTAGTCTTGAGGGGTAAACAGAGTGTCGAGCAGGCGTTAATCCGCTTCTGTTTGCTTCGCGCCTTGTAGCCTTGTTAGCGAGGCACCGCTGATGTGATCGCGCTTGCCAGCTCTGACGTTCCCCACCAGGAGCAGGCTTGCTGTAATTCGAGCCCCGGCCTTTAGCGCTGGGATCGATCTTGTCCGCTTCATTCTCCCAAGCCTCGGCATCTCCAGCATGCTTTCGTGCGTGCTATCAAATTGCGGTGGCCAGCTGCGGCACCAGGTCGAGTATTGATAGCATTTTTCGCCCTGGGCGCGGATCCTCGATCTTCGGATTGATAGCAGAAAGGACCGCGGGCGCCGGCGATCGATCGGCAAATTGATAGCAAAATAGCTGTACGGATAGGATCAATGATCCTATAATGATTGCGAAAGCCGGGCGAATTGCTCAGCTCCAGCCGGAGAATTCCGACATGACCGCAACAAAGCAGACCACCCCCGTTGTCACCGCCAGTCTTGTGCCCGAGCATCGGCGCATGAGCTGCGTATTTCGCTACTTTGGCCGCTTCTCGGTCGAGGTTGAGCAGTACACCCAAGCCACCATGCGCGAGTCGTGCGAAGCCTACACAGGCGGCGTATGGGATTACTACGAGCTATCCAATGGTGGGTTTTACATGGCACCTAACGGAGCCGAAACCTACAGCGTTTCCCGTACAAACTACTTTGAGGGTGAGCTTAGCGCCGAAGCAGTAGGGATCATGACCACCCTGGCGGGGCTCATGATCACGTGGGGCCGGTACGAGGTAGACATGCTGGGCTTGCGTTATGAAAGCCTTAGTGACTACGCACGAAGCCATGCGGAATGGTCTTTGATTCGCGCAGCCCTGGACTAATAACCGCACCCTGGCTAAGCCAGGGTCATTCAATCAGCCTGGGCGAATGCCCAGGCGCTACCCGGAGAATTCCGTCATGACCGCAACAACAGCCGCCGCGATCCGCAAGCCACAAACGAACCTAAGCGTAGTCACCGATATTATGGAATATTCGCGCTTTGGCGCGTTGTCCCAGGCGTTTGTCATGGCCGCGCTGGAGAGCTACAGCGAGCAGGTAATTGCAACACCAGACGAGCAGGTATCTAACGGATTGCTTCCTGCAGGAGTCTGGAAGGGCATTGCTGAAGAAACACTTCAGAAGCTGGAGGCGACTGGGTATCGTCCCGTAGAGCCCAAGACGTAGCGGTATGAGAGGCCCAGCGCTTAGCGCTGGGTCATTGCGCTGACAGGCTCAGCAATCAATGTGTGCATGCCTGGAGAGCGTATGAGTGAGAGTAAACCGAACGGCGTGCGCGCCGAGTGTATGAACGACGCGCCGAGTTGGCAGCCGCCATCCAGTGACGAGCTACGCAGTCTGATCGATTCAATGGGGCTATCGCCGCGTGAAGTAGGCGAGTTCCTGGGGGTATCGCGCAAAGCGGTCAACCGTTGGACCGTGGGCCAGGAATCCATTCCCTTTGCAAGCTGGGTGCTTCTATGTCGGCGGGCAGGTTGGGGTTTTTCGGCATATTGAGGTAGCGGCGGAATGCCGCTACTGTATTTGTTGCAGCTTTCTATGCCTCTTCAGTGTCCTTAGCTGACCAAACGAGCTGTTTGGGGGTCATAGGCAACATCGGTAATCGATCCATCCCGAATACGCTCAACCGCTTCGTCAATCACATGAAGCGGCACCAGGAACCACTCCCTCGGTTTAACTGGATGACCGAAGCGGTCTTCTATCGTCAAGTCGAGTTGAGCTGCGCCGAACACGCGATGGAAGATGTTTTCTAGCCTGGTGCGGTTCAGGTTGTGGAGCTTGTAGGTCGCGACCACCTCCACATCGGCCAACAGATAGGTAGCATCTTTTTCCGAGCTTGCGATGCGAGTCTCCACCTTGCCGCCGGTCACGCCGATCTTGTGGATCAGCTCGCGGTGCTCGGCAACGAATGGGTGGCTAGACAGGCTGCGCAGTACATAGATGGTTCCGCTTTCAATATCGTCAGGCTCTGGCGCATCGCCAAAAAGCGGCCCCATGTCCGGGTCGGTCAAGCGGCGGCCGGTGTCGTCCTTGTACAGTGCTCGTTGTAGCGAGCGGCGCAGCAAGTTGCTTTCCGTGCCGTTGGCGTAGATGACGCGCAGGCGTGCATCGCTTTCGCCATTGGGAGCCTTGATGGTTTCGCCGATTTCGGCCACATAGGCAAGCTGCCCACCCACGATGAAGTAGTTCCCGGTTTCAATGCTGGTATCGCGTCCAAAACGAAGAGTTTTGCGAACGCCAGACTTCAGATCCCGCTCCACTTGCTCGAACAGAGGTTGGAACTGGTCAAAGTCCGCACAAGGCGTACGGTCGGCTATTTCCTCAGCTGCACGCTTTTCAGTGCTAGAACGTACATGGCGCAGCACGGTGATGTCGTTCGGGTCGGCGGGCTCATCGCCAACACCCAGCTCGGCCAGCAAGGCGTCTTCGTCCATATCATCCATGTCTGTCGAGGCCGCTGCGGCACCAGATAGCAGGCCGGAGCCATCCAGCCCGGCCAGCAGGGTTTGTGCTTCTGGCAACTTGCGTAGCTGATCCAGGCGCACTGCGTAGAGGCGCTCGAAGATGTCGCAGTCCTCGCCATGCAGCGGAGCGCGGCCATGGGTCTGATGAAAGCGCAGAATGTCCTCGAAGCCGGCGATGATACGTTCCTCGCGTGGGGTTCGGGTTGCTGCCTTGAGCGGGGTGACTTCTACACCCAGCGCGTCGAGCAGTTCGTCATCGTTCATATCAGCCATTGCCGGACTCTCCTAGCGCCTGTGTCGCCTTGGCTTGGGCGCGGTAACGTGCCAGCGCGGCCACGCCTTCAGCCATGCGCTTTTCCCATGCATCGGCGGAATTGATATCTGGCAGGCGACCACGCTCGTTCTTGAACTGCAAAGCGCGTTTTGCCAGCTCGCGGGCTTCGTCTTCGGGAATGCTCACCTTCTTGGCGGCAATGCTGGCCTGCACCTGGCGCAGTGATTTCTCATCCATCGCTTTCGCTAGCACCGCATAGGCGGCATCGAAGGGGTTGATGCGGTCGATCAGGTCAATGTCCAGGTCGCGCACATTAACGAACTTGCGCACACCGTCCAGCAACGCCGTGCTGCCTTGAGGCATGCCGTCGTCGTTGGCATCTGCATGCGCCAAGGCCAGCTTGGCTTGTTGGGTGATGTTCATGGCGGCGATAGCGTGCTGTCGGATGGCTTCCTGGTCGACCTCGCTCAAGTCCGGGTAACGCTCCCGCACGATCTTGCCCATGCGTAGCTGGGTCAGCTCTTCGGGCAGGGTGTTTTCCTTGTCGAACAAGCCCCGCTCCAGCGCGGTTTTGTCCTGCAAGAAACTGGTGACGACTTCGTTCAAGTCTTCCTTGCAGATGCGCGTAGCCTCCGGGCTTTGCGGCGTGGTCAGTCCGTTGATTTCCACATGAATCTGGCCGGTGTCTTTGTTCACGCCGATGTTGTGCCCGTCGTTTTTGTAGCCTTCCTCGCCGTACTCGAAGCCTTCCTTCGGGCCAGTGTTTTTGGGGGTGAACTCATAGCGTGGGGCTAGCACTTGTTCCATCAGCAGGCTGGCGGAAATGGCCTTGAGCATGTCGTTCACCGCCTCGGCTACGGCGGTTTGTTCGGCCGCAGGTTCGGCGATTAGGTTGGTGAAGCGCGATCGTTCCTTGCCCTCGGCATCACGGGTAGCGCGGCCAATGATCTGCACGATTTCGGTCAGGCTGCTGCGGTAGCCGATGGTCAGTGCATGTTCGCACCAGATCCAGTCAAAGCCTTCCTTCGCCATGCCCAGCGCAATGATGACATCCACGCTGTCGCGGTTGTTCTTCTGCGCCGGGTCTTTCAACGAAGCGAGCACTTTGGAGCGCTGGACCGGATCACTGTCATCCACCAAGTCCGCTACTTTCAAGGTACGGCCATCACGGGCCTTCATCAGATGGAAGCCGGTAGCCGGGTCAACGCCTTTCCATTCGCCCAAGCCGTGCATGATTTCATCCACCTCGCGCTGCTTGTCTTTGAGGCTTTCGCGGGAATTTACATTAGGAATATGGACGATGGTTTTCAGGGCAGGGTCCAATACCTTGGAGATGGCATTAACGTAAGAGCCTGTGTAGAAAAAGTAGCCGATGTCCAGCGATTTAAGCCAGCGGTAACCGTTGAGCTGCTCGTAGTAGGTGTAAGTGACCGTCTCGAACCTGGCCTCATCCACCGGCCCCAACACTGCCTCACTGTCGCCACGGAAGTAGGAGCCAGTCATGGCCACCAGATGCACCTTATCGCGAGTGATGAATTCCCCCAATTGGCTGCCCAGCTTGTTGTCCGGGTTGCTGGAGACGTGATGGAACTCGTCGATGGCGATCAGGCGGTTGTCGAACGCTTCGATGCCTAACGCTTCTACCGCAAAGCGGAAGGTGGCATGGGTACAGACCAGCGTCTTATCAGTGCTTTCCAAGAACTTGCGTACCGCGTCGACCTTGGACTTCGCCACGCGTGGCTCGTCTATTCCAGGGGCATTGCACAGGTTCCACTGCGGAGCGACCTGCCAATCCCAAAAGAAGCCGTACTGGCTCAGGGGCTCATCAGCAAAGCTGCCACCAATGGAACGCTCCGGCACCACGATGATGGCCTGCTGCAAGCCCTGGTTATGGAGCTTATCCAGAGCGATGAACATCAGTGCGCGGGATTTTCCAGAGGCCGGTGGTGATTTGATCAACAGGTACTGCTCGCCGCGCTTGGCATAGGCGCGCTCCTGCATGGCGCGCATGCCAAGCTGGTTAGCCTTGCTGGATGCGCCCGTGCGCGCAGTGGTGATGGACACCGACGGCACGGTGTAGGCATTGGTCGGGTTGCTGGCTGGCTCCGTCATGCTTTCTTTCCCTTTTGTGCTTTGAGTGCGGCTTTGGCCGCGCCTACCGTCATTTTGGTGTAGAGGTCAAACAATTTTCCCAGCCGCTCGGTATCGTTTTTGAAACGGCGGCCTATGTAAATACGCTCCAGCACTTCATCGTTGCGTTCATGGGCGCGGCGCAGGTTGTCCGGCATTTTGTCCGGGGCGTACAAGTCGGCGATGGTGGCGGGGAAATGGGTTTCGCGGGCCAGCAGGATGTCCTCGGCGCAGCTGGTCAGGTCGGCCTTGTTCTGCTCGGTTAGCAGCGGCACGGGGAAGGTGTTCCAGCCAAGGGTGTTGGAGTATGAATAATCAGTTCGTAACCTGCCACACACCGAAGCCACCCAAGCCAAGTGCAATTTTGAAGATAGCAAGGACAGGCACCAAAGCGGCGCTCCACTCATAAAGAATGCCTTGTTGGTGGGCACTACGCTGTCATCGGCAATTCCAGCCGGAAAGTATTCTCTGTTCTCGGATGAAACGATTGGAACGAAGATTTTGAATGAGCTATCGCCCTTTCTCTCTCGAAACTGATGAGGGCGACCTGCCAACTTGTTAACCGCCGCATCATCGGTCGCAAGACGATCTCGCCGAACCGAGTCGAATCGGAGTCGCACGTTTTCAATTCGGCTGGACGCCTCCAGCTCGTCATCATTTATCCAAAGGCAATATCGTTCTAGCCCATTAATAAATTCAGTAGAGCCGAGAAATCTCTTTATATTTCGCGAGGGCAACCCACTGCGAAGTAAAGTTTCTTTTTCGTCGGAGTCGAGAATTAGGCCAGCAGATTTTGAATAATAGACACCATAGTCCATTCCTACATCAATGCAGATTGGATAACGAGATGCTTCAACAATGTCAACCTTGTGCTCGGTCAAGTAGGGGTTGATATTTTCAACGGCGCGTTTGTTATCTCCGTCATACAAATACCGTTCACCACTGGATGCGGTGTCGAGCCCTACGACGATAACGGTCACGCCGGCCTTGCTGCGAGCGAGATTGGCCCACTTGAAAGAGGCATGGGCAAATCGAATGCGGCACCCTAGACTTTCTAGAATTGCCCAAGTGATCGGCACTTGCTGTCCTTGGCAAAGGCTATTTGTAGCAACAAATGCAAACCTTGAGTTGCACGACTTGTTGTAAAGCGCCGCTTTTAGTAGCCAGGCCCCAACGTAGTCGACATTCTTCCATTTCTTAGTGATCCTCGCGAAGACCAGCTCAAGGTCACTTTTTTGCTCTTCAGATTGCTTTCGAGTGCCCGTAAAAGGGGGGTTGCCGCAGATATACGTCTCACCGCCTTCGTTCTCAAAATCGATTTCCGACTGATCGAGCGGCGAGCTAAACAAGTCATCGGCGAGAACTTTTACGCCCGTGCCCGTGGGCGGGCAGATGTTCAACCAATCCAAGCGCAGCGCATTACCGCAAACAATCCAGTTTTGCGCATCAAGAGGTAGAAACTCCGCCAAAGCGTCCTTCTGCCCGCGATACAGCACGTCGCACTGGAACTCGGCAATGATAAGCGCCAGGCGGGCTATCTCTGCCGGGAAGTCGCGCAGCTCGATACCCCGGAAATTGGTCAACGGAATCTCACTACCCAGATGCGGCTCGCCACGGCGGCGATTAATTTCCGCCTCGATCTCGCGCATCTGTTTGTAGGCAATAACCAGGAAATTGCCGGAGCCACAGGCAGGGTCGAACACGCGAATGCGGGCCATGCGCTTACGCAGGTTCAGTAGCTTGCGTTCGTTATCAGCGGCATCAGCCAACTGCGCACGCAGGTCGTCCAAGAACAGTGGGTTCAAAACCTTCAGGATGTTAGGCACGCTGGTGTAGTGCATGCCCAATGCGCCGCGCTCTTCATCATCGGCCACGGCCTGGATCATGCTGCCGAAGATATCCGGGTTGATCTGTTGCCAATTCAAGCCGCCCGCGTGCAGCAGGTAGGTGCGTGCCATGCGTGTAAAGCGTGGCACTTCCGTGCTGCCAGAGAACAGGCCGCCATTCACATAGGGGAAGCCATTGGCCCAGTTCGGCAGCCGAGGCTCAGCATTTGCGCGCTCGGCAATCTTGATGTTCATGGCGCGGAAGATTTCGGACAGCACCTGATGGGTATTGGAGCCATCGCGCTCGCTGTACTGGTCCACTGTCCGGGTGAACATGCTCTCTCCATCGAAGATGTCGGTGTCTTCGGCAAAGAAGCAGAACACCAGCCGGGCCATGAAGTGGTTCATGTCGGCGCGGCGCTCGTCCTTGGACCAGTCCGGATTGTCACTCAGCAGTTCGACGTACAGCTTGTTCAGGCGGCTGGTGGCGCGCACATCAATGGGGTTGTCCTTGATCTCCTTGATGGTGGAGATGCCGGCCAGAGGCAGTAGAAAGCCGAAGTGGTTAGGGAAGTCCGAATAGGCGCAGGTGATGGTTTCACCGCCGATCACCTCTTCGGCCTCAAGGGTTTGGCCGTCGGTGGCGAGGATGAACTTGGCTTTGGCTTTTGTGGTGGCCGGGCTGGCGCGTAATGCCTTGAGGGTTTCGCTCACGGTGCCGGCTTCGCACACGGCGATATGGATGTTGTTGCGCAGTAGCTGGCCGCCGGACACATCCGAGGCGTTGTTGTTGCCTGCTCGCAGGCGCTTGAGGGCCGTATCCTTGTTGCCGAAAGCGGCCAGAAAGGCGAACGGGAACTCCGCCGTGTCGAAGGGCTGGAGGGCCAGCTCCGAGATTGCGGACTCAATTTCTACTGCATTCATGGTTTACCACTGTCCTGATCACTCATGAGCGAGTGCGGCGACTTTAGCCGTAAATTTGTGGGTTGGTGGCTAGAACACTGAGGGCTTCTGCATCTTGTCGGCCACATACTGGCGTTTTGAATCCAGTGAATCAAAAATTTGTCATATTTTGGATCCACAACGGAACGGACCTGTTACATGAGAGTCACACATGCGGCTCAGTAGAGTTGCGGATGTGTACATTCGCGTTTGTGAACACGGAGGTTCGTGGTTAGAAGTTAAGAATTCTGTGAAAAGGTCGCCTTTTGGACGCAAAAAGTGTTGGCCTGAACCGTTTAAGCGGGTAATTTCGCGCATTCTTTTCGATAGATGCCCATAGCGGCATCAGATTAAACCTCCGTGCGATCCTTCAGGATCCGGCGCATTTCTACCTTGAAACTCTCGTAATCACGGGCATTTTCGGGACGAAACAAAGCGCCGTTCTCAAGTGCGATTTCAAGCAAAGCCCTTATGACCATCGACCGCGATGGTCTGCCGAAAAATTCTTCGGCCTTTAGGGGCTCCACAAATCTAATTTCAGTGTTTTCCAGCACCTTGCCTGGAAGCGTGATGTTGGTCGGGACGGTCTTAATGGCTTTGGTCATTTGGTCGCCCCGGCAGGCAAAGGCATTGCCTCTGCATTCGATATGTGTATATATATGCGCATAACGTTGTGCATTTCTTTATAGGGAGTTGTAAATAAATGGGCGAGCATAGAAACCCGGACCTAGAAAATAAAGCGGTATTTACATCCCGCTCTATGAAGTTCGGCATCCCCACGCGCGTTTTCGTTGCGATTGTGGTTGTGGTTGCCTTCAGCTCCTTCGTTTGCTGGTCATACCTTCCAAAGCTCATCGGGATCCCGGTCAGCATCGTTCTAGCCCTTGTGATCTTCATTCCGGCCTACCTCGCTCACAAGGTAGACCCGGACGCTTACGTCCTTTGGATCAGAAGCCTATGGGCGGATTCCCGCCTTACCACGCTCAGAAGCCATAAGCGTCCCATGCTCGTTCTCGTTCCCGGCCCCGGGGGCGAATACATCGCACAACCCACCTCAACAGGATCCACCCGATGAAAAACCGTTACTTGTCACTCCTGGCGCTGTTCGGCGCGGCCACTGCAAAAGCAGCGGATAACAACGTCGATATTGGCGCAGAGAGCGATGGCCCGTTTGCGCTGGTCGGTGACCTGCTGCAACAGGTCGTCGATTTCGGCGGCGGCCCAGCCGTTACCTTCGTCGTCTTCATTTCCAGCGTAGCTGCTGTCGGCCTTTGGATGATGGTTCCTAAAGAGGCATCCAAGGCCGTGGGTTGGTTCTTCCGCGTGTGTATCGGCGCAATCGTGATTCTGAACATCGCGCTTCTTATCACTTGGTGGAAAGGCTTCTAAACATGGCGAACCAGGGCAGTCCTATCAACAAGGCGCTTTATCCAGCTGGTCTGTGGGATAACTTCATCCTGTCCCACGTAGGCACGCTGATAGGTGCGTTAGAGCTCTCTGGTGTCGATCCACAGGGCTACAGCGCAGCGGACCTTGCCAGCGCAACCACGGTGATGCGCAACCTTGTTCAATCGCAACACCCGGCCACGTCGCTGACCCAGTATTACTGGCACTACGAGGGGGCCAAGGTCGCGCTCAAGGAAAGGTCCAACCCGCGTAGCCGCATGCTTTCTGAGCGCCGCGAGCAGTTTTTGAACGAAAGCAGAACCCTTTGCACCAGTCGCCTGTTTTGGATGCTGGATGTTCCTACAGAGGCGAATCTGAATAAGCTCATGTCTGCCTCGGCGCTCAAGATGATTTTTTCTGCGCCTTTCGAGCCTTCTGCACGCGCAGCGCTCAAAGCGCGCATCAGTCACTGGGGATCCTGGCTAGTCGAGCGCAGCGAGCTGCGCCGTCAGGTCGATCTATTGGAAAGCGCCCTGGACGATTTGAACGTTCGGTTGCAGGTCATTTCCCCTACAAACAAGGTTCAATCTCCTGAACAGCTTTGGGCGCTGTGCAGAGCAGCGGTCAACCTTCGACCGGAGTACCTGGACACCGCACAGACCGAAGCAATCCCATCTGATGATTGGGACCGTCTACTAGCAGACGGCGACATTAGCGCGGTCAATATTGACGGCGTGGACATGCTGAAAATAGAGGGGCCTGAGCCCGTCTATGCACGTATCGCGTCCGTGATTGGCTACGGTGCCAGACAGACCCCTTACGGCATGTGGGGTGCTGGTGAAACAAGCCCAATCATGCAGAAGGGCAACTACCTAGTAGTCGCTCGCGCTCGGCCTATGTCGACGCTGGACAAAGCCATGATGCTCAAGGGCAAGTCCGATGAGCTATCACGCAGCCAGATCAAAATCACCCAATTGCTGAAGGGTGAGGACGTGACCGGCGAGATTGAAAAGAAGATCAATGACAGCCCGATTCTGAAGAAAAAGCTGATGGAGCTTGAGGACGCGGCCAACTCCCCGGATCGGTCCTACTACTACCATTCGCATGTCATCGTTTTCGAGAAGGATGCAACGAAACTCAAAGCGGCTTGCCGCCAGATGCACACGGCCCTGACTCAAAGTGATTTCAATGTGGTGTGGGAGTCGGTTGGAATGGCCGACCTGTTTCCTATGTTGCTCCCGGCTTATCCGAAGCGCTGTTTCCGTAGCGTCGAGTTCACATCCTCCCAGGTAGGTGCTTGCTCGCTGGGTTTCAGAGCCCACAACGGTATCCCAACCTGGGGCGACCACCAGGAAGAAGCCGTTTACATCCTGGAGAACGAGGACGGAACACCGTTTTACTACAGCCCATATATCGGTGATAAGGCGCTGACTCTGGCCGTTGGCCCGAGTCGTTCGGGCAAGTCGTTTACAAAGAACATCATTGCAGGCCACTTCCTGAAATTCGGTTCTACAACGGCGGCGGATCCTCATAGCGTGACCGCTGCGCTGGCGTCCCTGTACCACTCTGTTGATGTTGATCCAGGTACAGAAGGCGTTGCCAAATTTTTTGGTGATGAAGGTGGGATTTTCCGAATCGAGGATCCTGCAACAGATCGTGGTTTTAGCCTGTTTTGCAGCTCGCGTGGGCAAAACGACAGTGATTTCGTACACCACGCGCTTTCGCAAATTCGCATCATGCTCAGCCTGAACGACAGTAAAGAACTTCAGATGTTGTTGCCGCACGAACAGATTGAACTTGACGCTGCGATTGTGTCGGTCCAGTCGGACGATATGCCGGTGAACCTGAAAACCATGTCCACTTTGTACGACATGGTAGGCGAATCCCTAAAGCTGAAGCTTCAGCGTTGGGTTAGAAAAACCAGCGGCATGTATGAAAACCTTTTCGACAACGTTGAAGACGGTATCGGCAACCTGACCAAGCGTATCGCCGTTTACAACTTGGCCGGAGTAAAGGACAAGCCCGCGCTTGCCCAGTTGGTCACGAACGAGATTTTCTTTCGTGTATCGCGACTATTTGAGGACCGCGCTTATCGCAGCGTTCCTAAAATGATGTCGATTGACGAGGCTCAATACTTCTTCAGCATCCCTGGCGCTGTCGAACTCGCCGTTGCAAAAGCGCGGACATGGTTCAAGCACAACGGCGGCATGGAATTCTGGACCCAGGATGTTGACCACTTTGGCAACATTCCAGGTTGGAACACTTTGCGTTCATCCGCTTCAACATGGTTGTTCATGGCAGACCAAGCTATGAACAAAGAATCCTATCAGCGGGTTTTCCCGGACCTTACAGACGGGGAGTGCGCCGCTATCGCACGCCTGAAGCCACGTCAGCAGTTCTACATAATTCAACGCGAGGCAGGAATCTCCAAAGTGGTAAACGTGTTTACCGCGCCGGAAGAATACGTGTTGGCTACCAGTCGCCCAAGTGAGGCCATCATTGTTCGTGAAATGCTTGATCGTTATTCAGATATTGATGAAGCAACCTCTGAAATGGTTAAGCGCATATTCCCAAAGAAAGGAAACTAGGAAAATGAAGCCAACTATGAAGTTTCGTTTAAAAAAATTGTGCGCTGCCATTGTCATTGCAGTTACTGCAATGGGGCCAGCATATGCACCCGCGAGCGGGTTTCCCGTGGTCGATATCGCGTCTATTGCCCAGGCGGTAGCTGATTACTCCAACCAGCTGTTGCAGTACACAGAGCAGATGCAGCAAACAATCCTTGAGCAGAGTCAGCTGGCCCAGCTTATTGCAACGTATGAACAAACCATGACCAGTTACTACCACATGCTTTCACAAATGCAGGGGTTGCAGCGTTTGATAAGTAAACGCGACTACATGGCGATCATGAGTAAGTTTTCAAACGTCGTTGATATGTACCCTGGTAACACGCCAAATTTCCAGTCCAAGGAATGGATTGCCAAAGGTAAAGACCTTTCCAGGATGTATAACCGGGTAGCAGATGCCCGCGACCTGGAAACCGCAATCAGGGCAATTCCTTTTGATGGCAAGTCCGCAGAACTTCAGGAAACTGCCGCCGCGCAAGCTAATACGATGGATCAAATGGCAGTGGGGCAGAGCCTGTTTTCTGAATCGATGAATGACGAACTCCTTACAAACGTAGAGCGTGCAGGAGAAGTAGCCGATAAACGTAGATCGTTAGGCCCTGAAGATCATTTGGCGACATTGCAACTGATGGCAGAGCAAAACGAACTGACTATTGAGTCGGATCAACAAGCTAACGCTATTGCCAACGCTCAGCTCCAATACTCGAACCAACTGCCCGCACACTTTTTTGCGCGGCAGAATCTAGCGCGTCAAGCAACATTGGAGTCAACCAAGGAACAACTCAGCACTGAGATTGTTATTGATAACTCCAAGCTATCTGATTACTAAGGAGTAAATTCTATGAAAAATGTAATTGTTCTGGTGTTGGCTCTAATGTCGAGTGCCGCCTTCGCGGCGTCGGACGTTGCCCACCTTCAACAAATGCAAGAGGCTACCAAAGCTTGTAAAGCCAAGGGCTTTAAAACTGTGGGGGAACAGGAAGATTGTGTTCATGCCGCTTATGTGAAGATCAAAAGCGGTGTGCCGGACCGTGGCGCTTTGTACGCTGAAAAGAACTACAAAGGTTTGAGCAAAGCACAAGCCGAAGGGAAGTTGATTTCTCTGCAAAAAGAGTACGACAAAGCGCCGAAGGGAACGTATTTCAAAGCCAGCAAAAAAGCCGGTGAAGTAGATCGAATTAGCATCATGAACGAAGGCTGGTGGATTCAGAAAAACATTCTTGGCGCTCGCCAAACCCAGGGCGATCCATGGTTCATGGAGTGCAAGGACGGCGCTCACTCGTTGAACACTGTCAACCGCTGCCCGCTCGGAAAAGGAGGCGCTAAGTAATGTCAGCCGTCCTGATAACCGTTCTAATGGGCTTGGGCACGTTGTTTTCACTCGGCGGCCTCCTGGTGCTGCACCTGCATCGCAAACAACGTCGCCTGCAAGCTTTGGAGCTTCAGGACGCACCCGCTCAACAGTACACCTACGATCCGGCGACAAACCTTTACACCCTGATCGACGCTCAGCCAAAGGCGCACGTCTACAAGGTGGGGCTTTTAAGCGATAAGAAGCGCCAGGTTATCGCCCTTGCCCTGGGCATGTTCGCAGTATTCCTGTCGCCGTTGCTGCTTATGCCACCGGCAGAAGCGGCCCTGTCGGACTCCATGCGCAACGTATTCAGTGGCGAGCTGAAAACGTTCGTTACCGGAATTATGAGTGGCTCTGACAATCCGGTATCTAATTTCGCCTGGATGATCTTTGCAGCGTTCTCTTTCATCTTGTTTGTCATAGAGGTTATTAAGTTTATTTGGCAAGGGAACCAAACCGAATCCCATATGATTGCGCTATGTATGTTTTTCATAACCTTCATGATTATGGGTTCTTACGACGGTTTCACCTCGGGCATTTGGGGTATCGCAGTCGGTATATCCGATGGATACCAAGAACAATTAGTTGGCAACACTGATAACTTTTTTCTTTCTCAATGGATGCACAAGACCTTTGCAGCAGTGGTTGTCGAAGACTTGAGCATGTGGGACTCGTTGAAGCTACTCAGTTATATGACTATGTGGACGGCTGCCGGTGTTCTTTTGGATGCGGTTGCATATCTTGCCGCAATGTGGGCAGACTTTGGTTACGCAGTTGGTAAAGTTGTCGGGTTTGTTTTTATTCCGTGCTTGCTGTTGCCTGCTACTAGGAATCTGTTTGACGGATGGTTCAAATTCTTCACCGGCTTCGGTTTCTTGCTCATCGTACTAAAAGCCACAATGGTTGTAGCTGCCATTGCCGTTAAAGCAATTGTGGGTACGCTGGGCGTTAAGTACGCCGGAGCGGGCTTTGCTGGCGAGCCGACAGCCGTAACTATCGGTGTCAATGAACTTTATAAGTTGGCCGACGCAGCCGCAATGCTATTTATCGCTGCACTCTTTGTTCTGTCATCGTTTGCATTTGCCTCTGCGCTTGCTGGTGGTCTTGGGAACATTAGTGGCGGGCTGGGTACGGCGGCCGGTCTGGCAGTTAAGAAAGTTCTTAAATAACGGGGTGTTTTATGTCTGTCGTAATGGATGAAGCTGCACAAAAACGAGCTGACAGTAACAGTAAGCTCCCTGCTGAAAAAGCCGCTTGGCGCGTGCTGAACAATAAGTTGTGGATTTTTGCAATATTCCTGCTGCTGGTATGTGTATTCCAAAACTGGAACAACCGTCAGGCATTCAAGGAAGCGATGCACACAAAAGAACTGGTGTGGATCAAGATGGGACCGGACGGCAGCGCAACGGTCGATGAATTCACCCCAGGCGATAAACCGATTTTTTACCGGGCTTCGGTGGACGGAGTTTTAGAGAAGTACCTGACCGCCCGTTACGGGGTACAGCCTGAGACGATCAGGAAGGATTATGGCGTTGCAGGCGTGTTTATGTCTGAGCCTATGTACACAGAGTTCCTTAGCACTCAACCAGGGGGCTTTAACGCTTTGCAAAGGGCTGTTGATATTCAGGCCAATACCAATAGCGTTCCGCGTGTAGAAGTGAAGTGGGGTTTCCCTGACCACTACGACAGCGTGCCGGGTGTATTTGGGAAACAGAAGGGCGAAGTCTTCCGTTCAAACATCTATTTCACCACTACGACCAAAAGTCCAAGCGGACTTGTTATGAAAGATGGCGTTAAGAAAATGATTTGGCGCGGCCAATGGCGTTTGCTTCCAAAAGAAGCATTGGAAAAGAAATCTACGGCGTGGTTGCGAGCGAACCCAATCGGATTAGAGATTATCCAGGCTGATGTTATTGAAGACCCAGCCGGATACAAAAGTGAAGAGGCTAAATGACCATGAACAACATTATTTCCAAAGCCGCAGTCGGCGCAATGCTCTTTGCTGGTGCTGTATCCGTGCAGGCGGCAAGCTGCCGTGTCATCCACTGGAAACCAGATGCAGTTTTAACGATCAACAGCGCGTTGTATCTCGGCACGCGAGTTGAATTGCCTGCTGACAATTTGATTCCTCCAGTTTCCAGTTCAGAGCTTTGGAATGCTGAAGGTGCAGCGAACCAGGTCATGATTAAGCCCAACAGCGACACGGAGCAGGGCAAGTCAGGGATCATCCGTATGTGGACCACAGACGGCAGTTCCTACGACGTTGTAGCAAACCGCGTTGGTGCAGCTGCGCAAAATGACGTATGCGTGAAGATCGTTGCCGATGGCATGTTCTTCACCCCTGGAGCGCGTGAAGCGCTCAACGGTCAGTCTTCAAACATTGCGCGTGGCGCGGCGGCATCCGGTCAACAGGTACAGGTTCTGCAACAGCAACTCGCCAAGCAGCGACTTGAAGCCAAGGCCCAATCGGATAAGGCCGTATACGAAGCGCTGCGCCGCTTTCGTTATCACGTGTACACCGGCTACACCTGGAATCAAGGTAAGGGCTTTGAAGCTGAAGGCTTAGTCACTGACGTTTACGACGATGGCCGGTTTACTTACATCCGTCTGGATAAGCCTAATCGCGGCCTAATGTCGGTTGAAACTGTCGTCGGGGGAAAAACAGCAGTTGTTCCAACCAAGTACGACGACTCTTATGGCATGTATGTTGTTTCGGGAATCTATCCAAGCTTTAAGTTGAAGATGGATGAATCTGAAATGAGCATTTCGCGCAATAACAATAAAACTCTTGGCGAGTTTTAAGGGGGGGCTATGACTGAAGAATCCTCACCTCGCATTGACGAACGGCCCTCGACCCACAAGAAGAAAATGCAGGCTTATTTAATGGCTGCGCTGGGTGTTGTGTTCTTCGTCCTTCTGTTCATGGTCGTCTGGAATGTTTATTCCAAGATGCAAGAACGCAAAGCACCGCCGAAGGAAGCAGACGCAACACCGTTGGCTGCGCCACCTACCGCTGACCGGCAAACTCAGTTTGACGCGCTGGCCCAAAATCGTACTGCCCGCCCAACTACCCAGGGCGAGGCAGGCAGCACCAATGAGCTTTTCGACAAGATCAGCGAAGGCATGACCCCTGCGCAGCGCCGTAGCGCTGCATCGGGTCGGGGCGCGCAAGCCGTTGAGCCAGAGGAATCAGTTGAGTCGAAAGAAGTTCGTCAGTGGAAGTCCCGCGAGGAGCTGAGAGCGCTGAAAGCCGCCAATAAGGATTGGGGTTTGCCTAAGGCCACAAAAACAGGGCAGGGCGCTTTGAGCATGACTCCAGGCTCCCCAGGATCGCGTAGCGACGTGCAAGCAGCACCGGCAAACATGAACGATCAGATTGCACATTTGAACCGGCCAATGAACGAAAACGCTAGCCTTGATGAGCGCCGGGCCGAAGTGAAACGCCGGATTGCTGAAGCACAGCAGCTTCGGTTGTCGCTGCAACAGAATGGTGCCGCTGGACTGCCGGAGGCTGCTGGGCGACCTGGGGCCACTTCGTCGGCTCCAGGCTCAGCACCGCCGATGCTTAGCCCGCAAATGGCCCCTGCGGCCCCACAGCGCGCTCAAGCCCCGGCAAATGTTGTTGGCTACCCGAAGAAGAACCAATACGACGCGGATACCGCTGGGAAAATCAAAGTGCCGCCAGGAACTGAGATCCTAACTACCTTGATGAAAAAAGGTATTTCGGATTACCCAGGTACATCTTTGAAAGCTATCGCCAATCGTGATGTTTACGACACAACTCGCCAGTTCGTAATTATTCCGAAAGGCACAGAATTCAATATCAAAATGGTCAGGACTCGGAACGTCAACGAAGCTATTTCTAATCGTGTCGGATTCTTGGTTAAAGAGGCTGTATTGCCTAACGGCAACTCCATTGACTTTTCCACTGCCGCAGTTGCGGATAGGGAAGGGGTGGGAGCCATTGAAGACCAAACCGACTATCACTTAGTGGCGCAGTTCCTGGGCGTTGCCGCTTACGCATTGATTGGCTCGCAAACCAGTCGCTCGGGCACTGGTGATGATGAAGGTAGTTACGCTGGCGATGTTGGTGAAAATTCAAGAAGTCAATTTGCGCCATTGGCTGAGAAATATCTGAACATTGTGCCGACGCAAACCATTCGCCCTGGGCAGAGTTTCCAAATTGTCACTGAACAAGAAATGTTTATCGAACCTTGGAGCGATCTTTATGCGAAATATGTTGATTAAAGCCATCTTGGTTGCGTTGATGCTGCCTGCTATCGCATTCGCCCAGGACGAGAAACCATATCCACTCGATCCACTCGCAGTATGGGTTCGGACTGTTTACCCCGAGGATGTCAATACAGTGGGTGAAGCAATCCGTTACTTGTTGGAGCCAACTGGATACCGCGTAGTTGTTGCTTACCCTGCGCCGAGCGATGCAATCACAATCGTTAACAGCCGTGTACCTGCAATTGCAAAGGTTCATCGGACAATGCCGGTTATGGATGCTTTGCAACTGTTAATCGGCAACGACAATTGGATTGTGGTTGATCGTAACCACAAGCTGATTTCCTTTTCGGAGAAGAAATCGTGAAGCATTTAATCTTGTTGTTCGCAACGGTCGTGGTTGTTAGGCATGTTTCAGGTTCGGGTGAGTTTTTCAGCTTGAGCAGTCGTAACGTTGTTTATCGCGATTTGACTCGCCCTATTGCTGTCGATAACGAGCCGGAGCAAAAAAACTATGCCGTACTTCCAGCCCCGACTAAATAAGGCACTCAGTGCTGCTGCATTCGTCCTGGGCCTGATGGCCCACGCGAATGCGGCTGAGCCAAGTGCCCCGGATGAACAGGAACTCTACGAGTACCTGTTTCCCGAGGCCGGAAAGGCGCGGGCACTGTCGAGCTCTAAAGACATGGCTATCCAGTCAGCCCCGACCGAGCGCGTGCGCTCGGCCTGGGGTAATGACCGGGCTCAAGCGTGGTCCGAAGATCAAAAACAGGCTATGCAGGAGGCGTTTAAGCCCAAGCCTAAAGCGGTCGAGCCGCCTGCGCTGTTATCCGTGCCGGACGACAGCGGGCCGTTCCACTACGCGCCTATTGCCGTTGACGGTCAGCCATACGCTGACCTGATTCAGACTTACTCGAAAAAGCGCAACCTGAGTCCGTTGCTAGTGCAACAGATCATTGCGCAGGAATCGAAGTTCGATCCAAACATTGTAAGCCCGAAGGGCGCTAGCGGACTTATGCAGCTCATGCCAAGCCTGGCTGCGGAATTCAATATTGACCCATTTGATCCTGAAATGAATATCAATGTAGGTACACAGTATTTCGCGCAGATGCTCGCGAAATATAAGCGAGTTGATTATGCGCTTGCTGCTTACAACGCTGGCCCAGGTGCTGTAGACAAATACGGCGGCATTCCGCCTTATCCAGAAACTCAGAACTACGTCAGCAAAATCATGGCGGGTGTAGCACGGCTGGAGGCGAGCAACTAATGAAACGCTTAATTCTGATTGGCATGTTGTTTTCTGGCGTTGCGGTCGCGGGTAGTGAGTATGATTTCGACTACGACGACAAGAACGACATGCGCGGCGCTTACCAAGCGTGCGCAACAACGGGCTTCACTCAAGGCGACTGCCCGAAGGTTAAGGTGAAGTGCTGGCAGCCACCAATGATTTACCGCAAAAAGCATAAGACAAAAACTTACTGTGTCGATGCGCCGAATTTTACCTCCAATGAGAGTGACAAAGATCGCGCTCTAGATGAAGGCTCAAAGCGAGCAAAAGAGATGTACGGGGAGTAATAGATTTTGCAAGGGACTGCTCGCAGATTATGCCCAGCAGTTGCGTCACCTGCTTAGTGGTGAGCTGGCCGGGGCATCTGGCACCAAATTTGGATTAACCAGGAGGAAACATGCCGACGAAAGACCGCCAATGGCTGGAGCAACGTGGCCCGATCTGGTTAGGCCGCTCGATCCAGTTAGGCCATACGACCAAGCTAGGCGATTCGACCAGATTAGGTAACACGGTTGAGCTGGATAAACTGCTTGATCTTATTGATGAAAGGCTTAGCGAATTTGCAGCCCAGGATAACGGTCATTTAGGGACCGTATTACTAAATGATGTTGCGGCCCGCCTCTTAGCTTTGCAGCTGCAAACGAACGTTTTATTGGGGACTAATTCCCCGCAAGCATTTATTTCTTAATAAGGAACATAAACATGGCTACTGAAACCAAAACTCCTAAAGTCCGTTATGACGCTCTTATCGCGCACGAATACCTCGTTGGTGAAGAAAAACGCACGTCCTGGACCAAGATCGGCGCAGCGTTCCCGACTCAGGATGGCAAGGGCTTCAATCTGGAAATCACCCCAAATATTTCGGTCAGTGGCCGAGTTGTATTGCGTCAGTACGAGCCCAAACCAGCAGCCTCGGAATAACCCAAATGGAGAGCGGTCAAGGGGTTGGTGCGGCCCACAGGCGCGCAGCGCCGAGGACTCGGCCCCTTGACGGCGCGGAATGCCCCCAAGCCTCCGCTCGGGTGTGTGGGGTGCACCTGAGCCCTCGGCGGCAAGAGCGGGTTTACAAGGGCAGCGCCCTTGGTTTGCTCCTGATGCCGGTAGCAACCGCGTAGTCGCGGTGAAGAATAAGGACAGAACGTGCGTTTAAAGATGTTGAAAGAGCTATTCAGCGCGGGTGTGCTTAGCGGCGCGACCGTCGTTCCCAACGGCCTGGACCAAGGGTCCTGGAAGCTCATGGTTCACAGGCTGAACGGTGAGTCTGTCGCCGTGACCGTTGCAGCTAAGCCGGAAGACAAAATCTATATCCGTCTGAATGCCGCGCTGATGGATGCCCATCGCCTGGGCTTTCGAGACGTGGCGGTCCAACTGCCCGACGAGTTTGAGCGAGAAGACAGCCAACGTATCGGCCAAATTCGCTAAGTTTTCGCATAACAAATTCAGCCGTAAGGGCTGAATTGCTATCAGAACAAAGCCCGGGCCTAGGTTGGCCAGGCTAAAAATGCTGTCATTCCGAATCAGAAAACCGGCGACAAGGACAGCGGCGCAACATCTGAATTGCTATCAAAAACCGCCGGCCGCGCCGGCGATCGAGGACCAGAATGCTGTCATTCTGGTTTCCGAAAAGGAACGTATGGCTGTTGATTGGAAGAACATAGGTTTGCCCAGGTGGTATGACTGCAAGCTGGGTCGCATCAAAGATCAGCCATTGGCGAAATTGGTCGGTACGTCGAAGAATCGAATCCGGTACCGGCGAATGGCGTTTGGTATCGCGGCCTGTACGGTCGATCAGGTGATTGAGCCGTTTCGTGATTTGCTGGGGGTTGAGTCGGATCGAGTTATCGCCGGTCGCTGTGGTGCTTCGGTGGCCAGCGTTAAGACTTATCGGGAGTCGCTTGGCATTGCGGCCAAGCCGCGACCGGTACCACTCCAGCGAAAGCAGCGGATACCGGCGAGCCATCCAGTCAGACCTTTCAAGGCCCTGTTGGGCCTTGTCTCTGATGAGGACGTGGCCCAACTGTCAGGCGTTCCAGTTGTGACCGTCAAAGCGTTGCGTGAGGCGTTCGGTTACGAGCCTGCACCACCGTTGCCAGAACCTGAGAAGCAGGCCCCAATTCAGGACTACCCAGGCCCTTGGCTTGGCTATGAATCACTGTTCGGCACAATGTCTGCGGCAAAGATCAGTCGTGCCGTGGGGGTGCCGTTCTCCGTTGTCGAACGGCGGCAGGAGGCTTTGGGCGTCGCACCCTATAAGCGAGTGTCGCGGGTTGCTCGTTACGGACATCTACTCGAGATTGTTTCTGATGGTGTCTTGGCAAAGCTTGCAGGTGTATCGACAAGCCGAGTCGCGGACTTTCGTAAGCAGAAGGCTTTAGATCGTGATTCCTAAGTGACTGAAATTTATTGTGACCTTGAAAAATACTGACCACGGCATAGCCGTAATCTCTCCCCCTTTGGTGGCTGCGGCCACCGGCAGACTGATAGGAATCAGAGCATGGACAGCAACCTGAAAGAACGTCTGATACGCATCGCTGCAATCGGTCGGCAACTGATCGAAAGCGAGCATGACCGGGATTTGGTCGGCAGGCTTGAAGAGTTGGGTAAGGAGCTGTGCGACCTGAGCGGCGTTTGTGGCGTGTGTGACGGCAACGGCATCCATCCCGGAGAAGATCCCGAGGACTTCGACGGAGAGACACCGCTTGCACGGTGCCCTTGCTGCTTCGGTAAAGGATTTTCGCAAGAGCTGGTGTGCTTAGCGTACTGCAAAATCCCTTTTCTGAGGCGACCCCTGGTGGACGAGGCGTAGCCGTAATCTCTCCCCCTTTGTTGGCTATGGCCACCGGCAGGCGTGCAGCAGATCGAGCGTGAGCGTGGCGGTCCGCCCAGGTGCGGAGGTTACGGCGTAGCCGTAATCTCTCCCCCTTTGGTGGCTATGGCCACCGGCAGGCGTGCAGCAGGTCGAGCGTGAGCGTGGCGATCCGCCCAGGTGCGGAGGTTACGGCGTAGCCGTAATCTCTCCCCCTTTGGTGGCTGTGGCCACCGGCAGGCGTGCAGCAGATCGAGCGTGAGCGTGGCGATCCGCCCAGGTGCGGAGGTTACGGCGTAGCCGTAATCTCTCCCCCTTTGGTGGCTATGGCCACCGGCAGGCGTGCAGCAGATCGAGTGTGAGCGTGGCGATCCGCCCAGGTGCGGAGGTTACGGCGTAGCCGGAATCTCTCCCCCTTTGGTGGCTATGGCCACCGGCAGGCGTACAGCAGATCGAGCGTGAGCGTGGCGATCCGCCCAGGTGCGGAGGTTACGGGGTCATGCCGAGATAAGGGAAAATTAGGACATTTTCGCTGTAACAAAAGGATTTTTCAGGATTTTTTATACTTTGAAATCACCGCGCCAGAAGGCTC
>LNAP01000973.1_pt1 | contig 32927 bp, 31 predicted proteins | sample 602601 | NCBI WGS metagenome assembly LNAP01 (sample SAMN02440304, study PRJNA202911) | soil metagenome | biome: Subtropical and temperate rainforests or woodlands; isolation source: soil samples (1 kg each in a 20% v/v slurry with milli Q water) were... ...
TCCCCGAACTGGGTTCGAACCAGTGACCTGCGGATTAACAGTCCGTCGCTCTACCGACTGAGCTATCGGGGAATTGGAGAAGCGAAACTATAGCACATTCATTTCACCCCCTGCAAATCGACCTCGGTAACCGCGGATGCAGAGCCCCGGACTTGGTGTCTGCAGAACGCTAATCCAGTAAGTCTTTCATGTCGTCGGCATGTTCTTCTTCCACGGCCATGATGTCGATCAATAGGTGCTTAGTGGTAGGGTCGGTGTCGCCTATGCGCTCTATCATCTGTCGATAAGACTCAATTGCTATGCGTTCGGCAATCAGATTGGCCGTGATCATGCCTTTGATGTCGCGGCATTCGTCATACTCGGCGTGGCTGCGCTGGACAATAGTCGATGGATTGAAATCTGGTTCGCCGTTCAGTTGCACGATACGCTCCGCGATCCGGCCGGCATGGTCTTCCTCTTCCTGGGCGTGCTGCAGGAACTCAGCTTTTATTGGCTCGTTGACCAGACCCGTGGCGGTGTAGTAATGGCGCTTGTAGCGCAAGGCACAGACAAGCTCTGTCGCCAAAGCGGCATTGAGCATTTCTATGATTTCTTCGCGGTTACCCTGATAGCCCGACGGCACAGCTCCGCTTTGCAGATCTCTGGCCGCACTACGGATCGCGGCTACATCCATGGGGGCGTGCAGGGGAGCGCTGGGATTGGGTGAGTTCATGGGCATCCTTTATATTGAATGAACGGCGGACTCGCCGTAAACGCATTTTTAAAGCAAGCCTCATGCCTGATGGATCTGAAATCGTGGTGTTTTTTTGAAGCTACTGGCGCGCGCGATATGCCCCTATGTCTGTAACGTAAAATCAGTGCAGCAACGTACCAGTCCGATTTCTTCCTTCATTCTTGTGACTCCATGAATTCCTCTCCTGCCGGTACCTATACAACAACGAAGAAAGAATTTTGGATCGGATTTTTACTGGCGGGGATAGGCGCCATACTCTTTTCCGCCAAGGCGATCGTGGTCAAGCTTACGTATCGCTACGGGGTCGATGCGCTGACCATCATCGGCTTCCGCATGATGTTGTCGCTGCCGTTCTTTGTAATGGTGGGCTGCTACCAGGCACGCCGGGCGCGACAGGGCAAGATTCCGCGCCTGACGATGAAGGAAAGAGGGCAGATCATTTTTTTGGGTTTCATCGGCTATTACTTGTCGAGCTATCTGGATTTTTTGGGTTTACAGTACATCACTGCCGGGCTCGAACGCTTGATTCTCTTCCTGTCTCCCACTTTTGTGCTCGTGCTGACGGCCCTGTATCTGAAGCGGCCCATACCCGGTAAACAATGGTTTGCTTTGGGTATGGCTTATCTAGGTGTGGTGCTGGTTTTTCTGCAGGATTTATCGCTCAGCGGCAGCAACGTCATGTTGGGATCGGCGTTCGTACTCGGTTCGGCCTTGACCTATGCCGTCTACATCATCAGCTCGGGTGAACTCATTAAGCATGTGGGCGCGACGCGGCTGGTCGCCTACGCCATGTCAGTGTCCGCGGTAATAAGCCTGGCTCACTTCTTCGGCATGCATTCCTGGGAAGGCCTTCAGCAACCTCTACCGGTGTACCAGCTGTCATTGGTGCACGCTGTCGTCAATACCGTGGCGCCTACCTTCATGATCATGTGGTCGGTGGCACGCATCGGTGCGCCAATGACTTCCCAGTTGGGGCTGCTTGGCCCAGTCTCGGTATTGTTCCTGGCAGGATGGCTACTGGATGAACCCATTACAATGCTGCAACTGGTCGGTACCGCATTCGTACTGGCTGGTGCGGTGGTGCTGGGACGCCGACGCTAGGCTTTCCGGGTCCGCGCGTGTCGGGTGCGGGGCTGCATTCTAAGCTCCAGTTCTTCGCGGTGGACGTCGTGGGTGACAAAGCCGGACACATCTTCAGGCATCGCCAGACGATCAGGCTCCTGCAGCGTCGAGCGGATGTCTTCCTGGCCGCCTTCCCAGTGTTCACGCATGGCCGCCAGGCCGAACTGATAGTCTTTGTAATGCTGTTCGTAGGGTTTGTTGCGGTAGATCAGGTGTATGACGTTATAGCGTTTGCTGCAGGCCAGGTCTTCAACGAGCCGATAATACGCTTTCTTGCTGTCACGGACTTCCGCAGGGATGTCCTCCAGCATGCTCATCAAAGTATGTCGCAAGTATTGAGACCAGCGCAACTGTTCGGTCACCAGTCGCGTACGGCTGGAGTATTGAATGTCCTTGATACGGTCAGACACCTCGCTCATATTGGTGGGCACACCGCCGCGCGCACTCCACAGGTCGACCTGAAATGCCAGCGTGTCGCGCATTGGACGGGATTCCAGCACGTGCGCGAGCGGGGTGTTCGACACCAACCCCCCGTCCCAATAGTAGTCGCCATCGATTTCAACCGGTGCGAATGCCGGTGGCAGCGCGCCTGAGGCCATGAAGTGTTCGGCGCGCAAGCGGATCTTGGTGTTCTCAAAATACACGAAGTTTCCGGTGCGTACGTTCACCGCACCCACCGATACGTCATGTTCGCCGGAATTGATGCGATCGAAGTCGCACAGACTTTCCAGTGTGGTTTTCAGCGCGCTGGTGTCGTAGTAGCTGGCGTTTCCCGGTGTGCCCGGCGTAATTTGCGGAGCAGGAGGAAACCGGGGCGTGAAAAAACCCTTCTGTCCGTTCATCATGGCGCTGGCAGCATGCCAGGCGCTCATTGATTGTCGTACCAGGTCATTCAGATTGAAAAGCGACTGCTCGACGAAGGGATGCAGCGCGACGCCAACGTTAGGCTGGCAAATGGTTTCCCAGAACTCCTTCAACCTGGCAATGCGCTTCTCTGGCGGATTTCCGGCAATGATGGCGATATTGAGCGCTCCGATCGATATTCCGGACAGGCAGGTCAGCTGAATGCCGGCTTCATGCAGACCCTGGTAGACACCAGCCTGGTAGGCGCCCAGTGCGCCACCGCCTTGCAATACCAGTGCCACTGTCTCATAGGGCGGGAGCGCGGGATCCGCGTTCAACGGCGCTACAGCGGTGTGTGCGCCCGGTCGGGGCGTGGCAGCCGCATCGGGCGGGGTGGTGGGGTCGGCTTGCTGGGTGCCGCTTAGCGGGGGCGTCGGTCGTTTCTGAATCATTGAGTCCTATATGGTCGGGAAATGGCGTGCAATCACAATAACATCTTCATTCTTGTGGGACAGGAATGACGCTTTCAACGAAGGCGTCGATCAGCGCCCCACGGTATTTGGATTTATGGAGAACCAGCGCGAGGCGCCGTTGCAGGTTCAAGAAAGGTGTGTCGAGGATCTTGAGCCTTCCTACCGCCACGGAATCCAGTGTGGCCGCATAGGGCAGGCAGGCGATACCCAGGCCCGCAATGACAGCCTGTTTGATTGCTTCGACCTGTCCAAGTTCCAGGAGTATGCGTCCAGGCGGCAGGTGATTCAACGCCTGTTCGGCGAGCGCGCGCATCGCCGACCCATGTTCGCGCAATATCCAGAGGGCGTCCTTGAAATGACGCGCTTTCAGGTCCATGCGCAGTGCCAGGGGATGAGACGGAGCTGCGCATACCACCAGCGCATCTTCGCGCCAGGGAATGACGTCAAGCTGCGGGTGATTTACCGGGCCTTCGACGCACGCGACGTCAATGCGGTGCTCGAGCAGCGCCGCGGTGATCTGGTCGGTATTCTCGACACTTACCTGCAGGGCAACGTGAGGATGCCGGGTGATGAAGGGCCCCAGCAAGGCCCCCACCAGGTAATTGCCAACGGTGTTGCTGGTGCCCACGCGCAGCTCGCCAGTGAGCACCGAAGGATGGTCGCCAGTCTGGCGCATTATTTCGTGTATGCGTTCAAGGACCTCCTGCGCCATGGGTAAGAGTTCTTTTCCGCGTGAGCTCAGGCGTAACCGTCCCCGCTCCCGATCGAAGAGCTGGGTATTCAATTGGCGCTCCAGTTCGGCCAGAGCCATGCTGACCGCTGGCTGCGTGACGGACAACTGCTGGGCAGCAGTGCCCACCGTGCCCGTGAGGGCGACCGACACAAATACTTCAAGCTGACGAACGCTGATTCCTATCATCAAAAAATTTTATATCATTTATAAGATTTAATGAATTTATTTATAATGCTTGGCAAACTAACATAACCACAAGTAATTAACATATGCAGAGTTCCCATGCGCTCCAGTGTTGTATCACGTCCTCGGCAGGCCAGTCGCCAGCGCCCGGTAACGGGCTCAAACCCGGCATCGCTCACAAGACACCGTTCTCCGCCCATGCTGCACGGGCTGGTTTTGGCGGTTGTCGTCGCTATTTTTGCAATGATGCTGGGAAAGATGTTTCCAATCATTGGCGGCCCGGTATTCGCCATTTTGCTCGGCATGGCTATTCGGAACTCAGTCGGCATCGGGCCGACATTCAAACCCGGTCTGCAATTCGCCTCCCGACAGGTGCTGCAGTGGTCGATCGTGGCGCTGGGGTTTGGACTCAGCATCCAGCAGGTAGCCAAGACAGGCATGGAGTCTCTGTCTGTCACTGCTGTTACAGTGGCTGTGGCGTTCGGCTCCGCGTGGTTGCTGGGCAGGTGGCTTGATATCCCCTCGAAGTTGCAAACCCTTATCGGCGTGGGAACTGCCATCTGCGGGGGGTCTGCCATCGCCGCGGTGACGCCCATCATCAAACCTGAAGAACATGAGACGGCTTATGCCATCTCTACAATATTCATTTTCAATATCGTCGCCGTCCTGGCATTTCCGCTTATGGGTCATTGGCTGGGCATGTCGGATCAGGGTTTCGGCATGTGGGCGGGCACGGCGATCAACGATACGTCTTCGGTAGTCGCTGCCGGCTACAGCTACAGCGAATCGGCGGGCGACTATGCCACGATCGTCAAGCTTACGCGCGCCACGCTTATCATCCCCGTTTGCCTGATCCTGGTCGGCATTCAGGCATGGCAACACAAGAAGCAAGGCGTCGGCAGCTTCAGCCTGGCGCGCATCTTTCCCTGGTTCATTTTGTGGTTCCTGCTGGCCTCGGCAATACGCTCCACCGGTTATATTCCCGAAGCGTGGCTGGCACCCCTGCAGCTGACGGCGCAATTTCTCATTGTGGTCGCCTTGGCAGCCATCGGACTGTCATCGGACCTCAGGCGCATGGTCACCGCCGGCATGCGTCCAGTCCTGCTGGGACTGGGCGTCTGGCTGGCGGTGTGTGTCAGCAGTCTGGCCGTACAGCACGTCATGGGAACTTGGTAACCCTGTGTTCGCGGGGCGGCCTGGGCAGGAATGGTCCGGGATTCAGCGCGGGGCAACGTGCCGCGATCAGGCGAACCACGATGCTGGGTGGTGATTAATGGCCACGCCCACGATATAAGCAAAGATCGCAATGGCAATGATCGCGGCAATGCCCCGGCTTTGAACAGTCTTGCCGCGCTTGATGGCGATGGTGCCGACACCGATGTAAGCGATAAGCAGCACGATCTTGGTCAGCACCCAAGGCTGCATGCCGGCAGCGCCCAACATGATGGACAAGGCCACGGCACAGACCAGGAGAACGGTGTCGACGACGTGAGGCACGATCTTGACAGCGCGGCGTTGAAGCATGGCGGACCCCGTCACCGACCAGTAAGCGCGAATGATGAAAAGCAGGATGCTCAGGCCGGCTGCTGTCATGTGCAGGTGTTTGATAGCTAAGTAATTCATGGTGAAAAGTCAGGTGCTCAAAAAAAGTTAGTGTAGTGGCGGCATCGTCCTGGACAGGTGGTGTCAAAGATGCGGGGGCCGCCGCTATCGTAGCAGGTCGAGGCATACCGGCTAGTCAGGATACGTTGGCCAACGCCCACGCCCCAGTGCCCTTGCCCTTGAGTATCAGTTGGCGGGCATGGTGCCTCGATAAGGTGCTGCGATGTCCCACGCTTACCAGTCGGGTATGTGGCAATTGCTCGCGAACCAGACGGTACAGGGCGTCTTCCAGACCTTCATCCATGGCTGACGTCGCTTCGTCAAGGAAGGCCGCCACTGGTGCGGCCAGCAGCAGGCGACCGAATGCCAGGCGCTGTTGTTCACCCAGTGACAGAATGCGACCCCAGTCGGCGACCTGGTCGAGCTTGCCTACAAGATGCCCCATCTGCACCAGATGCAGGACTTCTTCGGCCCGACCGCCGCCGCCAGCAGGCGTTTCCAATTCACCATTATGGGCAACAGGCAACGCATCGAGGTTAATGGGTGCTCCGTGCGCACTGTCGACGGAGGCTTTTTGTTGTTGATGTATATCAGCATGCAGGGCCGTTACCTGGCCGGGCAGACGCTGCGGATAGTACAAGGCATCACGCAGGCTACCTAATGGCAGATAGGGTTTCTGCGATAGGAAAAGCACATTTTCTTCCGGTCGAATGATGGTGCCATCGCAATACGGCCAAAGCCCGGCGATTGCCCGCAGCAACGTTGTCTTGCCCGACCCCGATGGGCCTTGTATCAGTAGCGGCGCATCCGGCAAGACATCGAGCGCGAGATTGTCGATCAGCAGGCCACCGGCAGGCGTGCGTATGGTGAGCTGTTCCACCGCTAAACGTGTGCCTTGCGCACGGATGACGGGCTCGGGCAACTCGCGGGATTCCGCGATGGCTCGGGTAAAACCGTTCAAACGATCCAGCGTGGCACGATACGTGGCGAAACTGTCGTACGCAGTGCGAAAGAACGAGAGATTGTCCTGCAAGCGCCCGAAGGCTTGCGCTGTCTGCATCAGGTCGCCAAGACTGATCTGGTTGGAAAAAAATCGTTGCGCCTGGATGATGAAAGGGAAAACGACAGCAGCCTGGCTTACCGAGAGGTTAAAGCCCTGGAACTTGATGGATCGATAGACAATCGCCCATGCGTTGCTGATGACGTGAGCAAAACGGTTACGCAATAAGGCGCCTTCCACTTTCTCGCCTGCGTAGAAAGCAATGCTTTCGGAATATTCACGCAGCCGTACCAAAGCATAGCGGTAATCGGCGTTGAAGCGCTCATTCAGGAAGTTCAGCATGATCAACGGACGGCCAATCTTGACGGCAAAGACCGTGGCGATAATCACGTAGGCGAACACCAGGAAAACCATGCCACGGGGCAGTTCGATCCCCAGGGCGGAAAGAGGTCCCGAAAGAGTCCATAGAATCAATGTAAAGGCGAAGGTGGAAACCAGGGCATTGACAACACCCATGGACAAGACCAGCGACATCTCCACGAATGTGGCGACGTCTTGCTGGATACGCTGATCGGGGTTGTCGATGGGGCTGTCCAGATATTGGGTGCGATAGTAGGTTTGCCGGGCTAGCCACCGACCAAGCAGGTCTTCGTTCAACCAGACACGCCATCGTATGGTGAAGGCCTGCTGTACGTAAAACTCGATCAGCACGCGCAGGACGTGGACAGTGGCCAATATGGCGAACAACACCATGGCTGCCCAAAAACCCGCAGAGTCCTGCTTCTGCAGCGAGGTATACATGGTGTTGCTCCACTCGGACAGCAACACGTCGAGGCGGACCGCGCACAGCGTGAGGAAAAGTATCAGCAGCAAGGTACCCAAGGGGCGCCAGTCACGCCTGGGTAAAAAGTAGACGGCCGTGAGGTTCCAGAATTGGCGGCCCCATATTGTGAATTTTGCAAGGCTCCAAATAGTGGCGGCGGATAGTGCGATGGTGATCAGATAGGCCTGTGCAAGCCATATGCCACTTTCCAAAAGCGCCTTGTTCAGGTTCAATCAGTTCTCCAGGAATACGCGCGGCGCCGGCGCGCCGAAAAACGCATTCTCGGCGAAATATCGATATCGCGCCAGCGCGCCGATGCATTCCATCCCGCCTCCCTCTTGTGGGCGGCTGGATGTTGGATTATGGTGTGCAGTCTTCCAATTAAACAGAGGTCTTATGCCGTACGTCACGATTTCCGCCTCCAAAGGCTTGTCGGCCGAGCAAACCAGGCAGTTGTTGCTGCGCGCCAGTGAATCCGTAGTGCAAAGCATAGGCGCACCGCTGTCCAGCGTGCGCGTAATGCTGCATGAACTGGGCGACGGGCATTATCTGAACGCCGGTCAGTTCGATACACAAGCGCTGATGTTCGTCGTAGAGCTCATCGAAGGACGCAGCGATGAGCTGAAGGAAGCATTGATTGCATCGTTGAGCCGGGCGGGCGCAGAGACCGCCGGAATTCCAGAAGACCAGGTTCGGGTCCGGCTTATCGATTTCCCCAAATCCAATATGGGAATGGCGGGCGGTGTCAGCGCCCGTGCCATGGGTCGCTAGTCCGCAGCCGGCTACATGCTGCTTAGATCGGCGATAGCATCAACGACCATTCCGGTGCCAACGGCAAGCATAAGTATGTCGCTGGCAACGCGCACATAGCGGTATCCGCTGGGGGGCATGCCTATGTGTACCATCACGGAGGATGGGAGGTCGTAATACACCACATCGCGCGGCAGGGGGTGTCCGACTCTCCACTTTTTGGCTTGTCCCGGAGGCATACAGCCGTTGTTCTTTTTGGCCAGTCCGGGCGGGCAGTTACCGGAACGGAACTGTTCGCCGTAATATTCGCGCAGGTAGTTGCGCTGGCGGTCATCGAAGTGCACGTTCAGGCTGGATCCGCTGCGCACATCGCTGCGGGTGCCTCGGGTTTGATCGTTGCCGCCGCGATCGCTTTGGCCCTTACGGTCGTTCGCGTCGTTGCGTCTCTTTGTTTCAGACTTGTTTCCGTGCGAGGAACCTTTGGCTTGATCAGGTTTGGACGCCTTGTGGGGTGAGCCATTGGACTGCTGGTGTTTTGCGTTCCCGTTCCCGTTGCCGTTATTGCCTGCTCCTGGCGGTTTCTCAGCGAAGGCAGGCTGGAGCATGAACATTGCGGCTACTGCCGCGACCGCTACATGTTTTCGATGAATTACCATATAAGTTCCTTTTTTTCTAGGGATCTGGCTGACAGACTTCGGACGGCCCAGCGCGTGATTGGCTGTATGACCGTTGTACCCCTTTTTGGCGGATTGCGCCGGTTGCAATCATAGTCGCGTAATTCATTGAAATGACTTATGCGCCTTCCTATGGTCAGGATTCACTTCAGCCCCAGTTTTTTCGCCAGCTTGTGCAGATTGCTGGAATCCAGCTCAAGAGAGCGTGCGGCCTGCGACCAGTTATAGTTGCACGCGCCCAAGGCCTGCTGTATGGCCATACGTTGTGCCGTCTCAAGCGTCTGCCGCAGGGGTACGACTTTTTGTTGCGCGCCGTAGGGGCTTGCCGGATTGGCAAGCTGGGATGATCCGGGTCCGTAGAAGGGCTCGTTGTCATAGAGGCTTTCATCTTCCTGCGTCATAGCACCGATCATGAAACCGGATTCATTGTGGGGCCGGGATACGAGGATGTCTGGTTGACCGGCAATGGGTGCTGCTATGTCAAGGTCGAGCAGCTCCGGACCCAGGGTAAGAATCTGGTCGCGCGATGCACCCCGGCTTAACATTTTGAGTGCGCCGCGACTGATGACATGCTCGAGCTCGCGGACGTTGCCGGGCCAGCCGTAGCTCAACAAGGCGCGCTCGGCCGCATACGACAGGCGCACGCCTCGCAAGCCCAGGCGGGCGCGGTTGAATTCCAAAAAGTGGCCTGCCAGTAACAGAATGTCCTGGTCCCGTTCGCGCAAGGGCGGGATATGTACTGGATAAACTGATAGCCGGTGATAGAGGTCGGCCCGAAAATCGCCGGCAAGCGTGCTTTCTTTCAAGTGGCGATTGGTGGCGGCGATAATGCGCACGTCAGTTTTTATGGTTTCATCGGTACCCAGGCGCTGGATTTCGCCATTTTGCAAGGTGCGCAACAGCTTGGCCTGTATGGACAGCGACAGCTCGCCCACCTCATCCAGGAACAGGGTGCCGCCCTGCGCCGTTTCGAAACGGCCGGCCCGATCGCTGGTGGCGCCGGAGAATGCGCCTTTGGCGTGACCAAACAATTCGCTCTCCGCCAGCGATTCAGGGAGGGCGGCGCAATTGATGTGCACCATGGGTTTGGCGCTGCGTCGGGAGTGACGGTGTACGCGGCGGGCGAACAACTCCTTGCCCACCCCGGTTTCGCCCAATAACAGGACGGGCAGGTCGGAGTCTGCCACGACGTCAAGTTCGTGCAAGAGGCCTGAAATAGCCTCGCTCTCGCCCAGGATTTCATTCTCATCGATGATTTGCATGGAGCCGCTGACCGTGGTACCTAGCTGGCGCAGATTACGGTTTTCTTTTTCGAGCGCCGTGATGCGTATGGCCGCGGCCAATATCAAGCCGAAGCGCCGCAGTTCGAGTTGCGCTGCCGAATCAAAGGTACCCGTTTTCAATGCGTCCAGCGTAACGGCTCCCCATAGTCTTCCTTCCAGATACAAACTCATGCCCAGGCAATCATGCACTGGCAACGGAGAGCCCTTGCGGTCATCCAGCAGGCCGTCGTAAGGATCGGGTAGTACGCTGCCCGGCTCGAACCAGGTGGGTTCGCGGCGGGCGAGGATGGTGGCAAACCGCGGATGTTGGGCCACCACGAAGCGACGTCCCAGCGCTTCGTGCGCCAGGCCGGATGCGGCGACCAGCCTCAGACTGTCAGTGTCCAGGCTGAGCAGTCCCACCGCGTCGCAGCAGAAGCGTTCACGCATGGTGTGAACGGCGCGCTGCAAACGTACGGCGTTGGGCAGGTCGGTAACGAGATCGGCGAGTATGAGTTGGTCCATGTGGTGAATTATACCCATGGAGGGTTTCCCCTACCCTGAATGATGGGGTCTGTCTTACCCTGGCCTGCCTGATCTATTGAAATTAAACAATAAAAAAACTGGCACGAATTGTGCTTAAGGAACAAAAGCAATCCATATCACTTACAGGATGAAGCCATGAACAAGAATTTGCCGGACCAGACGCTGGGAACACTCGCCAGTGCCGTCCCCGGCGCGACCCGTGTATTTCACGAGTTTCAACTCGACTTTTGTTGCGGTGGCGACAAGACGCTGGCTGAAGCCGTGGCACAACAAGGTCTGGACCTTGACCGGATAGTTGCGGCCCTGGCCAAGCTATCAGAGGACCCTGCCGTCGGTATCGACTGGCGTCAGGCCCGCCCTGGTGAGCTCGTGGCACACATCGTCGCCCGTTTTCACGAGCGTCACCGTGTACAGCTTCCCGAGCTTATCCGCTTGGCGCGCCGTGTCGAACATGTGCATGCGGGCCGGCCGGCGTGTCCCAGCGGCTTGGCGGAAGCGCTGGAAGGCCTGCAACAGGAGCTGGAAAGCCACATGATGAAGGAAGAGCAAATGCTTTTCCCCATGCTGGCCAACGGCATGAACGGGCCGGCCCAGGGGCCTATCTCGGTGATGCGCTTTGAGCACGAGCAGCACGGCAACGCGCTGGCCAACATTCAGCGGCTCACCAACAATATTACGACTCCCGTCAATGCTTGCAATACCTGGCGCGCACTGTACGGCGGTCTCAACGCATTCAAGGAAGACTTGATGCAGCACATTCATCTTGAAAACAACGTGCTGTTCGTAAATGCCTCAATTGCAGCAGAAGGAGCTCATCATGGGTGAGTACAAGAAGTTATGGTGGTTATTACTGGCCGTTTTGGCAGTCACGTTCGGAATTCTTGGGTGGAGCGGTGTTGAAATCTATCGACAGGTTCCTCCCATACCGGCCCAAGTCGTTACCACCTCCGGCCAGGAGCTGATGACCAAAGAGCAGATTCTCGATGGTCAAACCGCCTGGCAAAGCACAGGCGGCATGCAGGTTGGTTCCATCTGGGGCCACGGGGCCTACCAGGCGCCCGACTGGAGCGCCGACTGGCTGCACCGCGAACTGCTGGCCTGGCTGGAAGTCGCCGCGCAAGAAACAGCAGGCGTACCATTTGCCCAGCTCAATGAAGATCAGCAAGCCACGCTGAAGAACCAGTTGAAAAACGAGTATCGGCGCAATACGTTGAATCCTGATACCGGTGTGGTCACCGTGTCGGAGCGCCGGGCCAAGGCCATGGCCACTACCGGCGATTACTACATCAGGCTTTACGGCAACGATCCCGAGCTGCAAAGCACACGCTCCAACTTCGCCATGAAAGAAGACACCTTGCCGGATGCCGCCCGTCGCGCAGACCTGGTCAAGTTCTACTTCTGGCTGTCCTGGGCGGCATCAACGGAGCGCCCCAACACAGACGTCACCTACACCAATAACTGGCCGCACGAACCCCTGGTCGATAACCATCCTTCCGGCGCCAACATCATGTGGTCGGTTGCCAGCGTGGTCATCCTCCTGGCGGGGATTGCCTTCCTGGTGTGGGGATGGGCGTTCCTGCATCGCGATCACCCGGAACCTGAATCACCTAAAGCCGATCCACTGACGTTAAGTGCCTTGACGCCGTCACAACGCGCGCTTGGCAAGTACTTGTTCCTGGTCGTTGCGCTCTTTATTGCACAGGTGTTGCTGGGCGGCTTGACGGCCCACTACACCGTTGAAGGACAGACCTTCTACGGCATTAATATTTCCGAATGGCTGCCGTATTCCCTGACGCGCACCTGGCACTTGCAAACTGCCTTGTTCTGGATTGCGTCCGGATTCCTGGCTGCCGGCTTGTTCCTCGCGCCGGTAGTCAACGGCGGCAAGGATCCCAAGTACCAGAAGCTAGGCGTGGACATCCTGTTCTGGGCCCTGGTGGTCCTGGTCATTGGCGCCTATGTGGGCAACTTCCTTGCCATCAAGCATATATTGCCCACCGAGTTCAATTTCTGGCTGGGTCACCAAGGGTATGAATACCTTGAACTCGGCCGTCTCTGGCAAATCGTGAAGTTCCTGGGCCTGGCATTCTGGTTGTTGCTGATGCTGCGCGGTATGTTGCCTGCCTTCAAGAAGGGCGGCGACAAGAACCTGCTTGCCTTGCTGGTCGCGTCGACCATTGCTATCGGCTTGTTCTACGGCACCGGCCTGTTCTACGGTGAACGCACGCACATCACCATTATGGAATACTGGCGCTGGTGGGTTGTCCACCTTTGGGTGGAAGGCTTCTTTGAAGTCTTTGCAACCACGGCCCTGGCATTCATCTTCGCGACCATGGGTCTTGTGTCCAAGCGCGGCGCAACCGTAGCCAGCCTGGCATCGGCCTCCCTGTTCATGCTGGGCGGCGTGCCCGGAACCCTGCACCATATGTACTTTTCGGGAACCACGACGCCCGTCATGGCCATTGGCGCAAGCTTCAGTGCTCTTGAAGTCGTACCCCTGATCATCCTCGGTTATGAAGCATGGGAAAACTGGCGCTTGAAAGAACGCGCTCCCTGGATGGAAGCAGTTCGGTGGCCCTTGATGTGCTTTGTCGCTGTCGCCTTCTGGAACATGCTGGGCGCAGGTGTATTCGGATTCATGGTCAATCCTCCCATCTCCCTGTACTACATTCAGGGCCTGAACACCACGCCGGTCCACGCTCACGCGGCCCTGTTCGGTGTATACGGCTTCCTGGCCATCGGCTTCACCTTGCTGGTGTTGCGCTACATCGTGCCGGGCTTCAAGTTCAATGATTCGCTCATGCGCACCGGTTTCTGGGGTTTGAATATCGGCCTGGTACTCATGATCGGTACAAGTCTGTTGCCCATCGGCATCATTCAGGCCTACGCAAGCATCACCGAAGGCATGTGGTATGCCCGTAGCGAAGAGTTCATGCAGCAACCCATTCTGCAAACGCTGCGCTGGGTTCGTACCTTCGGCGACGTAGTCTTCATCGTGGGTGCATTCGCCATATTCTGGCAAGTAGTGATAGGCGTATTCAGGCCGAAGAGCTACATCCGGCATGGCGTCTACGGTGCAACGGCGGCAGCCGAGTAAGCGAAACATGCGCCTGAAAGCGCATGTCCGTTGATGATGTATCCCGTCGTGGCAACGACGGGACCGGAATAAAGAAGGGGCTGCCTGGTGCAGCCCCTTCTTGCGTTCTACCCCAGATGAGATGCCGACGGAAGCTTTTCCTCTGTCTCCATGGCCGCCAGGCCATTGAGTATGCCGCAGTCCTCTACCGGTTGTGCGCTGGCGCATTGCTCTCGCAGGCGTAGTAATTGACCCCTTAAACGCTGTAGCTCGGCTATTCGTACATCGACATGGACAATGTGTTCGTCGAGCAGATGGTTGACGGGGCCGCAGTTATCGTGAGGCTGGTCGATGTAGCTGAGCAGGCTGCGGATCTCGTCATGTGCCATATCAAGCTTGCGGCAATTACGGATAAAACGCAGGCGCTCCACATGCTCGGCGCGATACGTCCTGTAGTTGCTGTCGCTACGATCGGGGGCGGGAAGCAAACCTTCCCTCTCGTAGAAGCGTATGGTTTCAGTACTGCAAGTGGCCGCCTTGGCCAGATCGCCGATTTTCATGCAGGCTCCTATGAGACGTTGACCTTATAGTTACTTTAAGGTGTTTACTGAGCTTACGCAACATGTCGGGCCGAACGTCTATGTCCAGTCACCATCACCATTGTCATGATCATATAGATCATTCTGTTCATCACGGACACTCACAGGCCGATCCCGGCCTGAACGCGATTGAGGCAACATCTGTTCCGGGTGCCGCGCGCACGGCAATGCGCATCAGCCAGATGGACTGTCCTACTGAAGAGGGATTGATCCGCAAGAAATTGGAACCCATGGCGGGTGTACTGGGCGTGCATTTCAACCTCATGCAACGCGTGCTGACGGTGGACCATGCCCCCTCGGCCTTGGCGGATATTCTTCAAGCGATACAGAGCCTTGGTTTTGAACCGGAACTTCCCGAACAGGGCAAGGTACTAGGCAAGGCCTTGGCCGCCCCCGCCAAATCATGGTGGCCAATGGTCGTCGCGGCAGTGGCGGCCCTCGGGGCTGAGGTGGTCCATTGGCTGGACTATCCCGGCTGGATTTCGATAATGCTTGCCATGCTCGCCATCGCGCTCAGCGGAACGGCCACCTATAAGAAAGGACTACTTGCCGTCCGCCATGGCAATCTAAATATCAATGCGTTGATGAGTATCGCAGTAACCGGCGCGCTCGCTCTGGGGCATTGGGCGGAGGGCGCCATGGTCATGGTCCTGTTTTCAATTGCCGAACTCCTGGAGGCTCGTTCGCTGGATCGCGCCCGCCATGCCATCACGCGACTCATGGAAGTGGCACCGGAAACCGTGTCCATGCAGGGCGCCGATGGTGGCTGGCTGACAGTGGCGGCGGCTTCGGTAGAGCCCGGGGCAATGTTGCGGGCCCGTCCGGGCGAGCGCATAGGCCTGGACGGGCGCATCGTCGGCGGTCGCACGACGGTCGACCAGGCTCCCATCACTGGCGAAAGCATGCCGGTTGAAAAGGGCGTGGGCGACATTGTCTTTGCCGGTAGCATCAACGGCATGGCCGAAATTGAGTATCGCGTGGAGGCTGCTTTCAGCGACACCATGTTGGCCCGTATCGTCCATGCTGTCGAGGCTGCACAGGCCAGCAAGGCACCCACCCAGCGCCTGGTTGACCGGTTTGCGAAGGTCTACACGCCCATCGTATGCGGCCTGGCCTTGCTGGTGGCGCTCATTCCGCCGCTGGTGCTCCAGGAACCCTGGCTCGACTGGTTCTACAAGGCACTGGTGCTGCTGGTCATTGCATGTCCTTGTGCACTGGTCATTTCCACGCCGGTAGCTATCGTCAGCGGGCTGGCAGCTGCTGCACGCCACGGCATTCTTATCAAAGGCGGAATCCATCTTGAGCAGGGCCGCCGGCTGGCGTGGTTGGCGCTGGATAAAACCGGAACGCTTACGGAAGGGCGGCCTCGACAAACCGACATTGTCGTTCTGGACCGTGAGATAGACAATGACGGGCACTATCAACGGTTGGCAGCCAGTCTGGCGGCCCGCTCCGATCATCCGGTTTCGCAGGCCATTTTGCAGGCCTATGGTTCTGATGATCTATTGGATGTTCACGACTCCGCGGCCGTGCTGGGGGGCGGCACCCAGGGGCGCGTGGAGGGTGTCCTGTACAGCCTCGGTAGCTTGCGTTGGGTCAACAGCCTGGCCACCGGCGCGCGTTCCGGTTCCGACCTTGAACATCGCGCCGCGGCCTTGCAAGACCAAGGCAAGACGGTGACGGTGTTGGCGAGCGCCGACCGGATACTGGCGCTTTTCGCGGTTGCTGATGCGGTAAAGCCCTCGTCGCAAGAGGCCATTGCGCAGCTGCATGGAATGGGCGTACAGACCGCAATGCTGTCAGGCGACAACCTACCCGCGGCACATGGCATTGCGCGTCAGGTCGGTATTGATAACGTCCATGCCGAACTCATGCCGGGCGATAAACTCGAGGCAATCCAGCGTTATGGCGGCCTGGGTGTTGTGGGAATGGTTGGTGATGGAATCAACGATGCGCCGGCGCTGGCGCGTGCCGATATTGGATTCGCCATGGGGGCGATGGGCAGCGATACGGCCATAGAAACGGCTGATGTGGCGCTCATGGACGACGATCTGCGCAAAATCCCGCGCTTTATCCGCTTGTCGAACGCCACGCATGCCGTGCTGGTTCAGAATATCTCGGTGGCGTTGGGTATCAAGGCCGTTTTTCTAATCTTGACGGTGTGGGGCATGGGTACCATGTGGATGGCGGTTTTCGCCGATGTCGGCGCCAGCCTTCTGGTTGTGGCAAACAGCTTACGCCTTCTGCGGAAATAGCCGACGTTACACTACTTTACAGTATACTAACGACTATATCGCGCTGGCTACACTGGAATCTTGATGTTTGCTCTTTTTGATGCGTACCGTGCCGGGATGTTTCATCGGTCACACTGGTTGCCCAATATTATCGCCGGACTAATCGTCGGCGTCGTGGCGCTGCCTCTTGCCATGGCGTTTGCCATCGCGTCAGGCGTCAAACCGGAACAGGGTATCTATACTGCCATCGTCGCGGGCATCATCGTGTCGCTGTTTGGCGGCAGCCGTGTGCAAATTGCCGGTCCCACAGGCGCATTCATCGTTATTTTGGCGGCCGTCGTCGCCGAGCATGGCGTCGATGGCTTGCAAATAGCCACCGCAATGGCTGGCATCATCCTGCTGCTGTTCGGTGTTGCACGCATGGGTGCTGTCATCAAATTCATTCCGGCACCTGTCATCGTCGGCTTTACGGCCGGCATTGGCGTGGTCATCTGGGTCGGCCAATGGAAGGATTTCTTCGGCCTGCCTCCTGTTGCTGGCGAACATTTCCATCAGAAGCTGTGGCATTTGCTGCAGGTCTTGCCGCAGCTCGATTGGGCAACGACCTTCCTGGCGTCCATCGCCCTGGCACTGCTGATTGCCGCGCCGCGCATACGCGTGCTGGCGCGGGTACCGGGTCCGCTGCTGGCCCTGGTTGTCGTTACCATCATCCAGGCCATATTCAATTTCGATAGCGTAGCGACCATAGGCAGCACGTACGGCGAGATACCGCGCGGCTTGCCCTCGTGGCAGGTTCCCGAAATTACGCTATCGCGCCTGGTTGAACTTATCGGCCCTGCCTTTGCCATTGCAATGTTGGGCGCCATCGAATCACTGCTTTCCGCCGTGGTGGCCGACGGAATGGCTGGCACGCGACACAACTCCAATCAGGAGCTCATAGGCCAGGGACTGGCCAATATCGTGGCGCCTTTGTTCGGCGGCATCGCCGCCACCGGCGCCATTGCGCGTACGGCTACAAATATTCGCAATGGCGGAACCAGCCCCCTCGCCGGCATTGTGCACGCATTGACCCTGGTCGTGGTTCTGCTTTTTCTGGCGCCGCTGGCCGCCAATATACCCTTGGCCTGCCTGGCTGCCATCCTTTTTGTGGTGGCCTGGAACATGAGCGAATTGCGCCATGTCATCAAGATGATAAAAGGCGCGCCGCGGGCTGACGTCATTATATTGTTGGTCACCTTTACACTCACGGTATTTGCCGATCTGGTTGTCGCGGTGAACATTGGCGTGGTGCTGGCCATGTTGCATTTCATGCGGCGCATGGCCGAAAGCGTGGTTGTGCGTCGCATGAATGGCCCCGCGCTGGATAAAGAATTGGCACAGGAAGGTGTGCACCAGTTGCCGCCCGGGGTGTTGGTCTATGCCGTGGAGGGGCCGTTCTTCTTTGCGGCGGTCGAGGCGTTCGAGCGTGCGCTGGCCGATACCCATACCGATCCCGAGGTCCTCGTGATTCGGCTGCGAAATGTGCCGTTCATCGATGCGACGGGCCTGCAGACCCTGGAAGAAGTGGTGCTGGATCTTCAGGCGCGCGGGATACGGGTGATGATCGTCGAGGCTAACTCCCGCGTTTCTGGAAAACTCGAGAAAATGGGTCTCACCGCCAAGCTTGGCTCGGGAAACATGGTCGCGACGCTCATCGAGGCCATCAAGCAGTTACAGACGCAACGGGATTCCACCGTGCCGGCCTAATGCATTGGTAAACACGCCCCGCATGGTCGCAACCATATCAGCCATATGGAACTTGCTGCGATTGCTTATCCCGGGAACAAGATCTGACGTTCCAGCGCAGTACGCAACGTGCCTGCGAAGCGAAGCCCGTCGGGGGCCGGCGTGGCGAGCAAATCGTGCAGGGAGGCAAGCTTGTCGCTGGAATATCGTTTTTCGGTACCCAAGGCCTGTTCGAAATGGTTGGCCGTCGCGGTCAGGGCCACAACGTCGACCTGCGCAAGTATGAGGCCGTGCACCAGTACGATCTGCAATCGGCCACCTCCCGCAGGGCCGGCCTGACTTCGCCACAACTGCGCCGTGCCAGCGACTTTCCTGGCACTGGTTTCGCCACCAACCGCAAGGTTATAGCGGCCATCGCAAAATGAACCTTCCACCGCCCGGGGATGGCTGTCGATCCCGAACTCACGCAAAGCGCCTGCGATTACCCCGCAGATCAGCAGATAGGCGTCGTCCGAATGATCTAGTGGCTTACCCTCCACCGCGTAAGCCAGGCTCAGATTGAGGATGCCGTCCCCCTGCGGAACAATGCCGCCACCAGATTGCCGGACTGTTACGGGCCAGCCCAATTGAGCAAACTCGGCGCAGCTGGCCTCGAACGAGGCATGGCGTTGGTATGTGCGGGGCACGACCAAGCCCTGATCGGACTGCCATAGACAGGCCGTGGGGCCATTTTCAGCGGCCAGGGCGATCAGGCATTCGTCGAACCGGGCATCCCGGTGCAAGCTGGTTGAAGGCAGCAACTGAAACAGCATCGGCCTGGCAGTCAATTGCTTGCGATCACGTACGAACCATGGCGAATTCTTCGTCGCTCATGAACATATAGCGCACCGCGTCGATAAGTCCCAGGATAATGACCAGCGGCGCGAAGAAATAGAAAATAGCCAGGTAGAAGATGCCCCAGCCGATCTGCCCCAAAAAAAACCGGTGCGCGCCCAGCCAGCCCAGGAAGATGGCCAGCACAATCGCTATCTTGCGATGATTGGTGGGTTTTTCCAGTTCGGAGCCTTTGCTTTTGATGATCCACAGACTGATGGGGACGGTAAGAAGCAGGGCGATGACAACTTTGGTGGCGTGGAGGGTGACGTAGTTTTTGGCCGCGTAGTACACATCGGAAAAATTATGAAACACCAACCCGGTCAAATGAGATATCCAGGCGAAGGCTTCGTACGCAATCGTTTCGCCAAAGGTCAGTGCGACCAGAATGATAATGAAAACGGCAATAGCCAGTATGATTTTTTGCAGCATGGTTCAGTGTGTCTCCGCACAAGGCGAGTGTAAGTGTAGGGCCAGTCGCCACAAGGACGTGGTCTCGGCGCTGCGCGCCGCATGCAGGGGGTCGGAGGTATCCGCAGCCTTGGAATGTTCGGGCCGTGCATCCAGTCGGTCTACGACCCGCAGACCGGCGGTGCTGATGGCATCCAGCAGGAACTCGCGACTGCGCAGTCCCAGGTGTTCGGCCAGGTCTGACATAATCAGCCAACCCTCGCCGCTGGGGGTGAGGTGGCTGGACAGCCCGTTCAGGAACCCGAGCAACATTATGTTATCCGGGTCGTAAATGGCGCGTTCGATGGGAATGGTAGGCTTGGCCGGCAACCATGGCGGGTTGCAGACGATCAGCCCGCTGCGACCCGGCGGAAACAGATTGACCTCCTGCACGGAAATGGAATCGTCCATGCCCAATAATGCGATGTTCTCACGTGCACACGCCAGCGCCCGCGGGTCTTGGTCAGTGGCAATGACTTTGCGTACCCCGCGGTGGGCCAGCACGGCGGCCAGGACCCCGCTACCGGTTCCAATGTCGAAGGCAAGGTCTCGCGTGGGCAGCGGTGCGCGTGCCACCAGGTCTATGTATTCGCCCCGATTGGGTGAGAAGACGCCATAGCCCACATGTATGCTGCGACCCAGCACAGGAACGGACACGCCTTTTTTCTTCCATTCATAGGCGCCGATAATTCCTTGCAAGGCCCTGAGGGGCAGCAGAAACGGTTCAGGCGTTTCGCCCAGGGCCGCAAAGCAGGCGTCGCGGACATTGGGTGCCCGGCGCAGCGCGATGCCGGCATCAGAGTCCAGTTCAATCAACAATTTGTTCAGCAATTGGCTACGTTGGGATTGGTGCAGCCGGTGTCGGTTGAAGGTGTCAATCGGCGACACGATGGCGTCGCGGCCGCGCACCGGCTTCTTTCGTTTGTCGACACGGCGCGTCAGCGCCTGCAGCAATTGCCTTGCATTCTGGAAGTCGCCTCGCCACAGCAAGGCCGTACCCTGGCTGATCAGGCGATAGGCCGCATCGGCGCTTAGCGTGTCGTCCGCAGTGATGATCCGTTTGGGTGGCGCACTGCTATTGTGTGCATACCATCGTGCCGAACGGGCTTGTTCATTTTCCGTCCACGTTACGTGGACGAGGTCGGCATTGAAGCGGGTGTCGGGCATGATTCGGCCATTTGTGCAATACCCTTATTGTAGGTCACCGGCAGTCAGGACATCGGCAGACAGGTTTGGCGTACCGCATGCTCCCACCGTTCCATCAGCGCCTGCGCATCGGCCCGGGCCAGCTGGGGTTCAAAACGTCGCTCGACCCGCCACAAGGTAGAGAGATGTTCTTTGTCCTTGTAGACGCCGCTGGTCAGGCCGGCGAGATACGCGGCGCCCAAGGCGGTGGTCTCTACCATGGTGGGGCGCAATACGGGGATGCCCAGCAGGTCGGCCTGGAATTGCATCAGCAAATCGTTTACGCAGGCTCCGCCGTCCACACGCAGCTCTGCCATAGGCTCGGATCCGGCAGCGACGGCGTCGCGGCTCATGGCTGACAGCAGCGCGGCACTTTGGTACGCAATACTTTCCAGGGCCGCTCGTGCGATGTGCGCCATGGTGCTGCCGCGTGTAAGTCCGGTAATGGTGCCACGCGCGTCGGGCTTCCAGTACGGCGCGCCCAGACCGGTAAACGCGGGCACCAGCATGACGCCGCCCGAATCCGGCACGCTTTGGGCAAGCTCTTCAATTTCGCTGCTTCTCTTGACGGCGTTGAGTCCATCGCGCAGCCATTGAACCACGGCGCCCGCCACGAATACGCTGCCTTCCATGGCAAATTCGGGTTGATTGCTGGTCTGGGCGGCGCTGGTGGTGACCAGGCCGTTCTGTGATGTTTGAAACTTGGTGCCGGTATGCATCAGCATGAAGCACCCTGTGCCATAGGTGTTTTTCGCCATGCCGGCAGTGAAGCAGGCCTGGCCGAACAAGGCGCTTTGCTGGTCGCCGGCTACACCGCAAATAGGAATGGGGTGCCCCAGGAGCTCGGCGTGTATGGCGCCAAATTCGGCAGCCGAGGGCAGGACTTGCGGCATGAGGGCGGGCTCGATATCCATGGCCTGCAGCAGTTCGTCGTCCCACTGGTTGTCGTGCACATTGAAAAGCATGGTGCGTGAGGCATTGCTGACGTCCGTGAGATGTTGCTGTCCCTTGGTCAGCTGCCAGATCAACCAGCTGTCAACCGTGCCAAAAGCCAGCTCGCCCCGACGGGCCTGCTCGCGCACGTCAGGCACATGGTCCAGTATCCATTTCAATTTGGTGCCCGAAAAATAGGCATCGACGCGTAATCCGGTTTTCTGAAGGATGGCACGATCCATCCCGCTTTCGCGCAGGGCCGCACAGGTCGGCTCGGCTCGTCTGTCCTGCCAGACGATGGCGTTGTACACCGGCCGACCCGTCTTGCGATTCCACACCAGGGTGGTTTCGCGCTGGTTGGTAATGCCGATAGCGCGGATATCGGTGGCGGCCAGTCCAGCGTTGACGATGGCTTCGCGAGCGGTTTCCAACTGCGTTGCCCAGATTTCCATGGGATCGTGCTCGACCCAGCCTGGCTTCGGATAGAGCTGGGTGATCTCCTTTTGCGCCAGTGCCACGATGCCTCCGGCTTCATCAAAGACAATGCTGCGTGTGCTGGAGGTTCCCTGGTCGAGTGCAAGTAGATAAGTCATGGCGGGTCGCTAGAAGGAGTAGGATGGTTTTTATCAGAGTGCGATATCGCATCGGACTTGCGCGCGAGCCAGCAGCTCCGGAAATGGTTCCGGGGGGACGTCGTCGGTAAAGAGTCGGTCGATCTGGCCCAGATGGGCGACCCGTACCATGGCAAGACGGTTGAACTTGCTGGCATCGGCCGCCAGCCAGACCTCGCGCGCGTTCGCAATGATAGCCTGGGATACCTTTACTTCACGATAGTCGAAATCGCGCAAGGACCCGTCCGCCTCGATGCCCGATATGCCGATCAGCGCGATATCGACTTTGAACTGGTGGATGAAATCGACTGTAGCCTCGCCGACGATACCCTGGTCGCGCGCCCGCACCACGCCGCCGGCCACGATGACCTCACTGTTCTGATTTCGGCTTAGTATGGCGGCAACATTGATGTTGTTGGTGATGACGCGCAACCCGGTGTGCTGCATCAGGGCCTTGGCAATGGCCTCGGTCGTGGTGCCGATATTGATAAGCAGCGAGCAGTCGTTCGGTACGGCTTGCGCAACTGCCTGGGCAATTCGGCGTTTGCCCTCCGCATGCAAATTCTCGCGTTGATGATGGGCAATATTTTCGATTGTGGAGTCAGGCAGCCGCGCACCGCCATGAAAGCGGGCCAGCAGCCCAGCTTCCGAGAGTCGGTGCACATCGCGGCGTACCGTCTGTACGCTGACGTCCAGATGGGCTGCCAACTCGTCGACCGTACTGGAATGATGCTTTTGCACATGCTGCATCAGTTTCAATTGGCGTGGGTTCGGATTCATGTTTCTGATCGGGGACAAAACAGAAACGACTGTACATCGAAAGAAAAGGAACCGACCCTAGGGTTTTCATCTAGGGATAATAGTCAATAAACGAACAATAATGCGCAGAATAGAACAAGTACAGCGAGATAAGACCATGCAGTTGGCGCTAGACGGCATCAGCAAGAAAATGGGAAGCGAAACTTGGCTTTATGAAATGAGCCTGCGTCCGCGAGCCGGTGCAGTGACTGTGTTGCTGGGCGCCACCCTCGCCGGCAAGACCAGCCTCATGCGGATCATGGCGGGACTCGACGCGCCCAGCGCTGGCAAGGTGCTGGTGGACGATAACGATGTAACAGGCAAGTCGGTACGCCATCGCAATGTTGCCATGGTTTACCAGCAATTCATCAATTACCCTTCGTTCACGGTCGCGCAAAATATTGCATCGCCGCTCAAATTGCGTGGTGAGAAAAACATTGCGGCACAGGTGCAGACGCTGGCCGACAAGTTGCACATCGGCATGTTCCTCGACCGCTTGCCAGCCGAGCTTTCCGGAGGACAGCAGCAGCGCGTGGCGTTGGCACGGGCCTTGGCAAAGAATGCTCCGCTCATGCTGCTGGACGAGCCTCTGGTCAATCTTGATTACAAGCTGCGCGAAGAGTTGCGCGAAGAACTCGGTTCATTGTTCGCATCGCGCGATTCGACGATAGTCTATGCCACGACGGAACCGGGCGAAGCCTTGCTGCTGGGCGGTTATACCGCAGTGCTCGATCGCGGCGAATTGCTGCAATACGGGCCTGCCACCGACGTGTTCAATTTTCCGAGTTCGGTCCGGGTCGCGCGTGCGTTCAGCGATCCGCCCATGAACTTCGTAAAGGCGTTGCGGACCGGTGCAGGCGTACAGCTTCCCTCCGGAGAGGTACTGTCGTTACCTTTGCCTGAAAGCGTCACGGGCGGGGCCTATCCCGGCGGGGCTGGTATCACGGTAGGTTTGCGCGCCAGTGCCTTGCGCCTGCAGGCACGTGAAGGTGACATTGCTTTGCACGGCAACGTCCAGTTGGCCGAGATTTCGGGATCCGATACCTTCGTGCACATGACGTCCGACATCGGCGATGTGGTGGCGCAGGTCACCGGCGTTCATCACTTCGATATCAATGCGCCGTTGGTGTTGTACTTCACCCCGGCCATGGCCTTCGTCTTCGATGCGGCCGATAGTCTGCTGTATGCACCGAAAAGGAAGCATTGATATGGCACGCATTGAACTGGACCTGTCTCATTCCTATCTGGAACATCCGAAAAGCGACGAGGACTACGCCTTGCTGCCAATGATGATGACATTTCGCGACGGCGGGGCGTATGCTTTGCTTGGACCCTCGGGGTGTGGCAAGACCACCATGCTCAATATCATTTCTGGATTGCTCAAACCCTCGCACGGAACGGTACACTTCGACGGCGTCGACAAGACGGGCGCCACGCCGCAGGCGCGCAATATCGCGCAGGTGTTCCAGTTCCCGGTGGTTTACGACACCATGACGGTGGGCGAGAATCTTGCATTTCCCCTGCGCAACCGCAATATGCCGGCGGCGCAGATCAAAGTTCGCGTCGGCCAGATCTCGGAAATGCTCGAATTGAATCATCAACTCGACCAGCGCGCCGCAGGGCTTTCAGCCGATGCCAAACAGAAGATCTCCCTGGGGCGAGGCCTGGTGAGGTCTGACGTGTCGGCGGTCTTGTTCGACGAACCGCTTACCGTTATTGACCCCCAGCTGAAGTGGCAATTGCGTCGCAAGCTCAAGCAGATACACCACGAGCTGAAACTAACGCTTATCTATGTCACCCATGATCAGGTTGAGGCGTTGACCTTTGCCGAACAGATCATGGTTATGTCACGCGGCAAGGTTGTGCAGGTCGGCACACCTGAAGATCTGTTCGAACGACCTGCCCATACCTTCGTAGGCCATTTCATCGGTTCGCCCGGCATGAATATCCTGCCCATCGAATCGGTCGATGGCGTGGTCAGGCTGGACGGGCAGTCAGTGCCGATGCCGGCCGGCATCGCACCCGCCCGTGGCCATATCAAATTGGGCATACGCCCCGAATATACGCAGTTGGCCGAGCCCGGCAAGCCGGGCGTCTTTACGGCTGTGGTCGAGAAGGTCCAGGACGTTGGTACGTACCAGTTGCTGACCGCGCGCGTGGGCTCGCATCTTGTACGCGCACGGCTGGATCTGGAACACGATCTTCCCAAGCCCGGCGCGCCGACGGGATTGGCGCTGCTGGACAGGCACTCCTGCTTTTATCGCGACGAGGAGCTGATTACATGAGCGTTTCGACTAAACCCGTGAACCAGAAAGCCTGGTGGCTGATAGTGCCGGTCGTGGTGTGTGTGGCGTTTTCCGCCATATTGCCGCTCATGACCGTTGTAAATTATTCGGTGCAGGATGTCATATCCCCGACGCGGGCTGTGTTCGTGGGCACCGAGTGGTTTACTGCGGTCATGCGGGACCAGGACCTGCACGGGGCGTTGCTGCGGCAACTGGTGTTTTCGTTCTCTGTGCTCGCCATAGAGATACCCTTGGGCATCATGCTTGCCCTGGCCATGCCCGCCACCGGCTGGAAGTCGTCCGCCGTGCTCGTGCTGATTGCCTTGTCGCTGCTTATTCCATGGAATGTTGTCGGCACGATCTGGCAGATATTCGGACGCCCCGACATTGGCCTGATGGGTCACGCCCTGCGGTCGATGGGCATCGAATTCAGCTACGCCAGCAACCCGACACACGCCTGGCTAACCGTACTGTTGATGGATGTATGGCATTGGACACCGCTGGTTGCCTTGCTGGCGTTCGCGGGCTTGCGATCCATTCCCGACGCATATTACCAGGCAGCCAGCATTGACGGCGCCAGCAAGTTTTCGATCTTTCGCTATATACAGTTGCCCAAGATGCGCGGGGTGCTGATGATTGCGGTATTGCTCAGGTTCATGGACAGTTTCATGATCTATACCGAGCCCTTTGTACTGACCGGCGGCGGCCCGGGCGATGCCACCACTTTCCTTAGCCAGTATCTGACGCAGAAGGCGGTCGGGCAATTCGATGTGGGTCCGGCGGCGGCATTCTCGCTGATCTATTTCCTGATCATCCTGTTGCTGTGTTTCATCCTGTACAGCTGGATGCTCCGCGTGGGAACACAAGACAAGGAGCCCGGTCATGAATGACAGCAGGCGCTTTCGCAAGCGCAGCATCTTCCTGGTTCTGTACCTGATATTTGCCATGTTGCCCATCTACTGGATGATCAACATGAGCTTCAAGACCAATCAGGGCATCTTGTCCAGCTTCGCGCTATGGCCCACAACGTTCACATGGGACAACTATAAAACTATCTTCACTGACCGCTCGTGGTATAGCGGATATATCAACAGCCTGATTTATGTGGTGCTCAACACGGTTATCTCCGTTACCGTGGCGTTGCCCGCTGCCTATGCGTTTTCACGCTACCGCTTCCTTGGCGACAAGCATGTGTTTTTCTGGCTGTTGACCAATCGCATGACGCCCCCGGCCGTATTTCTCTTGCCATTTTTTCAGCTGTACTCGACCTTGGGCCTGATGGACACGTATTGGGCGGTGGCCCTGGCACACCTGGTGTTCAACGTGCCGCTGGCGGTATGGATACTGGAGGGTTTCATGAGCGGGATCCCCCGTGAAATAGACGAAACCGCTTATATCGACGGCTATGGCTTCCCGCGTTTCTTTCTTACCATTTTTTTGCCGCTCATCAAGGCCGGCGTCGGCGTGGCAGCGTTTTTCTGTTTCATGTTCAGCTGGGTCGAGCTGCTGCTGGCTCGCACGCTGACCAGCGTGCATGCCAAGCCCATTGTTGCCACCATGACGCGGACGGTCTCGGCATCCGGCATGGACTGGGCCACTCTGGCGGCAGCGGGAACCCTCACCATTATTCCGGGCGCCATCGTGATCTGGTTCGTCCGGCACTACATTGCAAAGGGCTTTGCAATGGGACGCGTGTAAAGGAAGCGCCATGCTGGATTGGATGGTCTGGACCTTACCCACTGCCGTATTTTTCATTTGCATAGCACTGATGCTTGTGGGCATGACGCTGTGGGAAATAAAGCAGCCCACCACCGTGCGCAAAGGCTTCCTGCCCATGGCGACCACGCGCGGCGACCGCCTGTTCATGGGTTTGCTACTTGCCGCGTACATCAATTTGGGTTTCCTGGGACTGAGCGGCAAGCTGGCTCACTGGCTTGGGCTTTCCCAGGAACCCTCTGTCTGGATCAGTTTCGTGGTGTCCATGCTGGTTCTCGCGCTGGTCATGCGCAAGGGATAACGTTTATTTGTGGTTGCGCGCGGTTTTCTTATCCCCCGGATCAGCGCGGCAGGGCAATGGAATGAGCGGGGACATGATCCATCAAGGAGACGATAATGTTATTTCACCGTACCGCACTGGCATTCGCCGTAACCTGCCTGCTTTCCGGCCAGGCGTATGCAGGCGAAGCCGAAGCCCAGAAGTGGGTAGATAACGAGTTCCAGCCATCGACGCTGTCCAAGGATCAGCAAATGGCCGAAATGAAGTGGTTCATCGACGCTGCAGCGAAATTGAAGGAGCAGGGCGTCAACGAAATATCGGTCGTATCTGAAACGATTACGACGCATGAATACGAAGCCAAGACGCTGGCTAGGGCGTTTGCGGAAATCACCGGTATCAGAGTGAACCACGATCTCATCCAGGAGGGCGATGTTGTCGAGAAATTGCAGACATCCATGCAATCCGGCAGGTCCATCTACGATGGGTGGATTTCGGACTCCGACCTGATAGGAACACACTACCGTTATGGCGAAATGCTGTCGCTTACCGATTACATGAATGGCGAGGGCAAGCAGTGGACAAATCCTCAACTGGATATCAAGGATTTTATTGGCACTTCATTCACCACCGCGCCCGACGACAAGCTTTATCAACTTCCCGATCAACAGTTCGCAAACCTTTATTGGTTCCGTGCGGATCTGTTTGCGCGGCAAGACTTGAGAGACCAGTTCAAGGCCAAGTACGGCTACGACCTTGGCGTACCCGTCAACTGGACCGCTTACGAAGACATCGCCAGCTTCTTCACCAACGATGTCAAGACAATCGATGGTCAACCCATATATGGACATATGGACTACGGCAAGAAGGATCCATCGCTGGGATGGCGCTTCACGGATGCCTGGCTGTCCATGGCCGGCACTGCCGACAAGGGAACGCCCAATGGAATGCCTGTCGACGAATGGGGCATACGCGTTGCGGACGACAAATGCACGCCAGTGGGCGCTTCCGTATCGCGGGGCGGTGCCACCAATTCGCCCGCCGCCGTCTACGCCCTGACCAAATACATCGATTGGATGAAAAAGTACGCACCCAAACAGGCGCAAGGCATGACGTTCAGCGAATCGGGCCCGGTCCCGGCACAAGGCCAGATTGCCCAACAGATCTTCTGGTATACGGCCTTCACCGCTGACATGACCAAGAAAGGCCTTCCCGTGGTCAACGAAGACGGTACGCCAAAATGGCGCATGGCCCCCGCACCTCATGGTCCTTACTGGAAGGATGGCATGCAGAATGGTTACCAGGATGTCGGTTCCTGGAGTTTCTTCAAGAATCATGATCCGAAGAAAATTGCCGGGGCCTGGTTGTACGCGCAGTTCGTGACAGCCAAAACCACGTCGCTGAAGAAATCCATCGTGGGGCTGACCTTTATTCGCGATAGCGATATTCACAGCGAGTACTTTACGAAGAATGCCGACAAGTATGGCGGCCTCATCGAGTTTTATCGCAGTCCGGCGCGGGTCGCATGGACGCCCACTGGAACCAACGTACCCGATTACCCCAAGCTTGCCCAGCTATGGTGGAAAAACGTGGCCACGGCCATCACCGGCGAAACCACGCCTCAACAAGCCATGGATACCCTGGCAACAGAAATGGATGCTGTCATGGCCAGGCTGGAGCGGGCGGGTATGAGCCAATGCGCGCCAAAGCTGAACCCCAAGAGCGATCCGGAAAAATGGCTGAGCGACAAGCAGGCGCCATGGAAAAAGCTGGCTAACGAAAGCCCCAAAGGTGAAACCGTTGCCTACGACGCCTTGCTGAGTGCATGGAAGGAAGGTCGGGTACGCTGACGCCGGTGTTCTACACTTAGGCTGCCCCGTATTATTTGGTTTCGCTTATATGACAACACTTGTTACTCCCCCGCCGTCCAACAGGACGCAGCTTTTGGCCGCCTTGGCCAGCGTCGGCCAAGTCGACCTGGCAATCATCGGGGGCGGGGCTTCTGGCCTGGGCGTGGCGCTTGATGCCGCCTTGCGCGGTCTCTCAGTAGTCTTGTTGGAGTCCCATGACTTTGCCAAGGGTACATCGTCGCGCGCCACGAAACTGGTACATGGCGGGGTACGCTACCTGGCGCAAGGCAATATCGCGCTGGTGCGCGAAGCCCTGCATGAGCGAACCACCCTGTTGCACAACGCGCCGCACCTGGCGCGTCCGCTGCCTTTCGTCATGCCCAGCTACAAGTGCTGGGAAACGCCGTTCTATGGGGTGGGCCTGAAGATGTACGATGCCCTCGCGGGCAAGGCTGGCTTGGGCTCCACGCAGTTTCTCAGTGCCAGTCAGGCGGGCCAGTGCCTGCCCGGTGTCAAGACCCAGGGCCTCAAAGGAGGCGTGAAGTATTGGGATGGTCAATTCGACGACGCGCGCCTGGCCGTGACGCTGGCGCGAACGGCTGCCTCGCAGGGAGCCTTATTGCTGAATTACTGTCCTGTCACCGGGCTCGTTCATCAAGACGGCAAGGTGGCGGGGGTGGAGTGCGAAGACGCCGAAACCGGCACGCCCTACACGGTGCTGGCCAAATGCGTCGTCAATGCTACCGGTGTGTGGGTCGACCAGATACGCCAGAAAGATGGTGCCGCCATCGGCCGCGACACGCAGGCCATGGTCTCGCCCAGCCAGGGTGTGCATCTTGTTGTCGACAAAGAGTTCCTCCCAGGCGATCACGCCTTGCTGGTTCCCAAGACCCAGGACGGACGCGTATTGTTTGCAGTTCCATGGCTGGGGAAGGTCATCCTGGGCACCACCGATACGCCTCGCCAGGATCTGTCGCGCGAGCCGGATGCCTTTGCAGAGGAAGTCGCCTTCATTCTGGGCGAGGCCGGCAAATACCTGGACCGCGCACCACAACGCAGCGACGTTAGAAGCATATGGGTAGGATTGCGACCGCTCGTGCGACCGCCGGAAAACGAAGGAGGCGCCACCAAGAAGATCAGCCGCGAACATATCGTGCTGGTCAGTCCGAGCGGGCTGGTAACTGTTACTGGCGGGAAATGGACGACGTATCGCGCGATGGCCGAGGACGTCCTGGAAAAATGTGTCCAGAATGGATTGTTGCCTCGCCTGCCGCCGTCCGAGACCAGCGATTTCCTGCTGCTGGGCGCACAAGAAAACGGGCAGGCCCGCACGTCAATGGCAACGGTACCCGGGCTGGATGCCTATGGTAGCGAAGCGAAGTGCGTGCTGACCTTGCCCGGAAACGAAACGCTGCTCGCTCCGGGGCTGAGCGTTGCTATGCTGCGCTTTGCCGCACGCTACGAATACGCCCGCACAGTCGAAGATTTCCTGGCCCGACGCTCGCGTATATTGTTCCTGGATGCCAGATTGGCGGCCAGCCTTGCGCCGGCGGTGGCGGCGCTGATGCAAGAGGAAACTGGGGTGGATCCGCAACTGGATGCTTTCCTGCGGCTTACGGAGCAGTATCTGCGTTTGCCTTCCTGATACATCGGCGGCTGGACGCACGCGGACTAGCTATCGAACACGGTGCGGGCGGACTCGAAGCGTTTGGCGAAATAAGGATTGCCCAGCGAATCGATACGCACCCGACCGCCCGAAGACGGGGCGTTGATGAAGTTGCCGTCTCCCAGATAGATACCCATATGTGAGAAAGGCCGATTCAGCGTGTTGAAGAACACGAAGTCTCCGGCTTTGAGTTTTCTTCTGGCTATTGGGCGGCTCAGGCTGGCAATTGCGAGCGCCTGGCCGGCCGCATTGTTGAATACATAGGCGACCAGGCCGCTGCAGTCGAATCCGTTGATGGGTGCCGAGCCACCGTACTTATAGTGCGACTCCAGCAAGGCTAATGCTGTCATCACTACTTCGTTGCGATGCTCCGCGTCAACGACGACGGGTGGACGTGACGGGCGCTGACCCTGCTGTCCGCCTGAGCCGGCGCAGCCGCCCAGCACCAGTAACACGGTTACTGTCGCGATCAGTCGCAGTGGAAAGGAGATACGCAAGGCTATCGTCATCGTCGTATTATTCTCGCAAAACAGCCTGCATACAATGTAGTACTCGGGTTGGAGCGATACGGTTGTGTCTTTAAGACACAATTAGGTAAGCAAATATGGAAACTGCGACTAAAATTTGTAAAGTTTGACGTGCACAATGTAAATAGTTGTCGATTTTTGATACTATTTGCTTGCGGCTTTATTCATAAATCGCATGAAAAAGTTAGTAAGCCACCGTTTTGGAAAAACAAGCGGTCACATCCTAGGAGTTGGGCATGTCCATGTCGGAAAATTCATCGTTTCGTGATATTCACGAAGTTAATCTGTCGTATCTGATGTTGGCGCAACGACTTCTGCGGGAAAACTTCTCCGCCGGTATGTTTCGTCTTGGTTTCAACGCCGATGTGGCCGATATCGTACTTCGTTTGTCTCCGGCCCAGCTCGTAAAACTGGCAGGCTCCAGTTCATTGATATGCGGGTTCCGCCTTAACGATTACGACCTTCTGTCTTCATTGACGCAGGATGTGCTCGGGGGCGTATTGCAGCAGGCGCATTCCACCATATTGCTGGCCCAGCGTGCTGCCACACAGCCCGCTTAATCATTCGATCAGAAGACATACTCATGGCAAGCAAAAGTGTCGCCAAGGAAGCCAGCGAAATATTCTTGGCTTCGGAAATGATCACGCTGGGTGCGCGCCTGCAGGTACTGCAGGCTGAAACCAGCCTCAGCTACGATCGCCTCGCACGTTTGTATCGGGAAGTGAAAGGCTGCTCGCCACCGAAGGGCATGTTGCCATTTTCGGTTGACTGGTTCATGACCTGGCTGCCCAATATCCATTCAAGTGTGTTTCATAGCATCTATCAGTTTATGGATACCCGCAGTCCAGCCAAGAAGTCGCAGGCCCTGGTCGAGGCATATCGTCTCTACCTGGAGCAGGCGTCAACCGGCAGAGCCGACGAGCCATTTGGCGAGCCTGTGCTGAGTTTCACGCGCGCCTGGATGCTCGTTCGATTCTTTGACAGCAGCATGTTGCAGCTTTCGTATTGCGAACGATGCAAAGGCGGTTTCGTCGCCCATGCGCACGACCCTCAGAAGGGTTTCATTTGCGCGATTTGCCGTCCGCCACCACGGGCGGGCAAAACCCGCGCGCATGCCGCTGCTTGCAAAAAGGCGGTTGCCTCCGTCAACCCGGTTATCGACACAGAAGTCGTGGCCCAACTCGTCGCTGGAAAAGTGCGCCGTGTGACCAAGGTTCCGGCCGTGCACGCTATGGCGGTTCCCAGTCTGGCTTAGCCCGCGACAGGGCCTTCTTTACCATTTTCTGCCGCCTTGGAAATTTTCCGGGCGGTTTTTCGTAGCAGAGCCGGGATTTGGGCTTGAAAACACCCTTTGAAGGGCGCTTTTGGTAAGCAAAAA
>LNAP01001716.1_pt1 | contig 32924 bp, 19 predicted proteins | sample 602601 | NCBI WGS metagenome assembly LNAP01 (sample SAMN02440304, study PRJNA202911) | soil metagenome | biome: Subtropical and temperate rainforests or woodlands; isolation source: soil samples (1 kg each in a 20% v/v slurry with milli Q water) were... ...
GTACGCGCCTCTTCTGGAGGCACACCCAATGCCCGCAATACCAGTTCAGCGGTATCAGAGCCCGACTCGCGCCACGTCTTGTGACCTTCCAGTACCAGGAAAATCGAACCCAGGGTGCTGCTCGATATCAATGTCAGTACCGAGAGCAATTGCTCCTGCGCAAACTGGTAGCGCCCCGTTGAAAGCCCGTTCAGAAGATCCTTGGTCGCCTGGCTGCTGAACATTTCGCGCAACGCCGAATTGCTCATGGCGAATTTATGGATGAACGCGCCCCACTGGGAGTCTTCGTGCGCTCGACGAATGAAGAATCGAATGCCATTGGCAAGGAGCTGAGCCGGATCCGAGAGGGCATCGAAGCTCTTGTTGACGCGCTCATGCATCTCCTTTGCGAGATGGCTGGCGACCGCCTCGAACAGGCCTTCCATGCTGTCGATGTTGCTATAGACCGTTCCGCGCGCCACGCCTGCCTCTTGTGCGAGGTCGAGGATGTTCACTTGAGAAGTGCCTTTCTCGGCGAACAGGCGAAAAGCTGCCTGATGAATGCGACGCTGTGTTGGATTCAGGGATTGCACGGTTCTCTCTCCAGGATTACCTCATGTACCGATTGAACACTCGTGTTCACTTATCGTCAACCAAATTTTTCAACGCGTCACTTCTTTCCGTCTGAAACCGCCCTGAAGATCCAGATTCAATAAACAAGGTCAGCCGCCCGACAAATGCACTGCACATTGACACAATTGAACACGCATGTTCAATTATATTAACCGACTTTTATCTGCTGGAGGTCAGAACATGACCGACTCAAAACTCTTCAAACCGCTTCGATTGCCCAACGGCACGGTGATTCCCAACCGGATCGCCAAGGCTGCCATGGAGGAGAACCTTGCCGATGAGGATCACGCTCCAGGGCAAGCGCTGGTCCAGCTCTATCAAAGTTGGGCGCAGGGTGGCGCCGGCCTGATCATCACCGGCAACGTGATGGTTGACCGTTATGCCTTGACCGGACCCGCTGGTGTGGTGAACTCGGCGGACTTCCAGCGCGGCGGCCGGCGGCGTGCGCAGACAGGAGGTCGCCCAGCGAGTGGTGAGCGGCTCGGTGTCGATGGTTGGACTTGCCACTGCACTGGCGATCGAGCCAGCCCTGCCCAGGCAATGGATGGCAGGCCGGGACATCAGGGTTGAGCCTATCGTCGTCCGCTGGAAGAACAAAACGCTGGCATCGCTGGCAGTGGCATCGGTGATCAAGAAGCAGCTCGGCTTGCTGAGCCAAGGGAAACGGACCCGACCCGGGATGTCGCCACTCATGGCCTTGATCGGCAATCAACTGAAAGCTCGTCGCCAGGCCAAAAGCTATCGGCAATGGATTGGTCAAGCCAGGTAGAGGATCAGGCCGGTAGCGGCTTGCCGGCGATTTTCCTGGCTCTGGCAGGTGTGACGCCCAGAGCCTGGAGAACCATCTCGGCGACTCGCAGATCGTGCTCCGCCACTGCCCGCCCCTCGACAACCGAGCGCATTGCTCCGGTTGTGCATGAAAGGACCAAATCCAGGGCGACCCCCTCGTCCTCATAAGCAAGCGTGCCCGCACGCAGCCCGTCACGCAGATCGCCAAGCACATGGGCAGCCAGACGCGAACGCATGGCCTGGTCGAAATGAATGATGCGCAGCAGCGCATTCGCCCATTGGTGGTCAGTCGCAGCCCGACATACAAACATGCGCACACCGATCGAAAGCCGTTGTGCTCCGCACTGCACGTCCGCGTTCAGGACGGAAATGGCATCAGAAAACTCCGCAGCCATGGCGATGCCCACCGCTTCGAAGACTTCGTCGCGCGTTCGGAAATAGTTATAGATGGTGCCGTTGGATACCTCTGCCTCCGCGGCTACCTCGAGCAGTGTGATTTCGCCCGCCTCCTTTTGTGCGACAAGGCGCAATGCCGCGTCCATCAGGCCACGACGGGTGCGCGCACGCTTCTTGTGCCCCCTGGTGAGAGGTTCTGGTGCGCCAGCTTCTAAAGGAGGTGTGGGGGAATACATGATCAAGCTCGTAATCTAATCGGCTCGTTGATGGTAATGGAAACGCTGTCAGCAGTGGCGTCATTACTCATCAGCAGGTGCCGGCAGTCTTGAAGGAGTCTGCTGGCCTCTGTGCCAGGGGCGTGGTGCATGATGATACGGTCAGGACGAACGGCGACCAATGTTCCTTTTGCAGCCAGCGGCAGGATCTCATGGTTCATGTCTTCGATGAAATCACAACGGCCGTCGGAGCGCAGGCCGCGCGGTCTGACTTCCAGGAAGTGGCCGCCCATCTTTTCCCAGGAAACGATCTGATCAGTGGTGAGCAATGACAACGGGTCAACACCGAATCCAACCAAGGTCAGGTTGTCGCCCAGTGCATCGTCGCTGAGCATGATCTGCTTTTGCAGGGTGCGAACCCAAGCTTGGGGGAACAGGCTGCCACGTACCAGCTTATCGCCCCGACGGTGCTGCACGAACAAGCCGTGCTTGAAGGTGTTCTTCGGCTTGATGTCCAACTGCTCGAAGTACCTTCTGGTGGCGGAGGTCAAGCCCAGCATGCGCATCAAACCGTGGATGAAGAACGCTGCGATCTTGCTCTTGGGCATTACCAGACGGCCCATCATTTTTGCCAGATTGATCATCGACTGAGCATGAGGGCGGCGCTCTAAGTCATAGGTGTCGAGTACCGCCGGCGCGGCGTGGCCCCGCAGGACCCAGGCTAGCTTCCAGGCCAGGTTGGCACCATCACGTAGGCCCGCGACGAGACCTTGCCCGACGAAGGGAGGGGTAATGTGCGCGGCGTCGCCAACGAGGAACGTACGTCCCTTGCTGAACCGGTTGCAGCAACGGGCGTGGAATCGATACACGGCCTTGCGCTCAATTTCCAGCTCCTGCGGATTGATCCATGGTGCAATGAGCCGAGCTATGCTTTCCGGGCTTTCCAGCTCCTCTCGTGATTCGCCGGGTTGCAGCATGAATTCCCAGCGCTCCCTGCCACCGGGGGCGGGCATGTGCGGCGTGGGCCGCCGCGGATCACAGATAAACTCAATGTGATCAATGGCTGACTGATGCCGGTTCTTGGCATCGACAATCAGCCAGTCCTCAGCATAGGTTTGTCCTTCGAACTCCTGGCCGATCAGCGCCCTGACCCGGGAACTGGCTCCGTCTGCACCAATCAGGTACTGGGCGCGAACAGCATGCGCGTGCCCATCTTCCCCCCGCACGGTGGCGACCACGCAATCCGCCTCTTCTACCAAACTCTCCAGCTCGAAACCACCCAAGCTGGTCACTGATTTCAGCCGGGAAACCTTGCCACGCATCGCGCGTTCCAGATCGGGTTGATAGAAGGTCACAAGCTTGGGATGGCCGTCGATGCATCCTTCGGTATTGGCGCGACCAAATTGCCCGAGGACCGGAGAGTGCATCTTCACTTCAGGGATCACGATCTTCTCGAAAGCGTCCTCCGACAATCCGGCCAGTTGCAGGATGCGCAGGGCTTCGTTGTCCAGTGCAATGGCACGAGGCATCAGTACGATTTCATGGAGCTTGTCCAACACCAGGGTCGTAACCCCGTAGCGGCCGAGCAGCGCCGCGATTGTCGCACCTACCGGGCCGTTACCGACGACCAGCACGTCGACGACGGAGGGAGGCAATTCGGAATCTTTTTTGTTGTTGTTCATCTCGAGCCCTTGTTGTGATTGAAGTCGTGAGGCGCATCGGTCTCATCGTCAGGCAGGATTAAGGTAAGCAATATTGAGAGATATTTCAATATTGACGTATTTGTCATAAAAATTTGCGGTCATTGAAATGCCGTGGTGAGTCCGAACGGACGAGCTGAGAGGCTGGGCGTTACTGGCCGCGTTAAGCCAAAGAAGGCTCGTGGCATGACGTTGTGAGTGCGCCTGTTTCCGACCGACGACACTTGGCTTCAGGCTTGATCAGGGGTGCCATGGGAGCAGTGGCCCATAACTGAACGCGTATCAGCGAGGGCCCGAGCCTAGGATGAACTGGACTTCCGGCATCATTCCTCAAGGAAGACTGATACGGTACTCAAGCGCTCCGGAGAACTGAAACCTCGCGGATCTATCGCAGGACGCAGAAACACAGAGCGGTTCAAGTCCTGCCTGATCATTCGAAGCTTGAAAGCACCGTCAGGTACCTGGGAATTGAAGTTGATGATGCCCTGGAAATGGCGAACCAGACGGGAGTCTGACCACCCATAGTGACAGTCGATACGGTCAGTCGTGACAGGCAGAAGAATGGCTCCATCTCCGTTTTTATTCAGCGGTTCTTTTCCCATTGCTCATTGCTCATCGCTAAGCGAAACCCGAGATGGGACATGGAATTCATAGGATCTGCACCCTGCCTGGCACTGGTTCGAAAGCTCGTACAGTAACTGTCGCTACAAAGAAAGGAACCACCTCGGATCACACGCTGCGGTGCATTGGCGGTAACCCCGAGTTCGGGGTCATAGCTATCGGATGGTCCCACCGGATTGACAGCCGCCGCACCTGCCGGCTGATGCCTTACTCTAAACGCATCGGCACGATACCAATCGGCGACCCACTGCCAAACGTTCCCGGACATGTCGTATAGCCCGTAGGCGTTAGGTCTGTAACTGCCTACCGGTTTGGTGCCGATCTTGAATTTATTACTGGTCCCGGTCACGGGAAACGGTAGTACCTCATCCCAAGTGTTGGCCATCTTTTCTCCACCGGGCGCGAAATCATTCCCCCACGCATAGGTCGCTTGTTCCAGTCCGCCTCTGGCGGCGTACTCCCATTCAGCTTCAGTCAGCAAGCGCTTATGTGCCCACGTTGCATACGCCTGTGCATCTTGAAGTGAAACCTGCACCACGGGATGGTTTTCCTTACCCTCAATTGAACTGTTGGGCCCCAACGGATGGCGCCAGTCAGCCCCGGGGACAAATGCCCACCACTGACTGAAATCATTCAGGGCGACTGGCCTGTCGGTGCCTGCGAAAACCAATCCCCCAGGCACCATGACACTGTCGTCGGGCTCAGGTGTTCCTGGCGGTAGCTGGACTTTCAGATCGTCCCATTCGGGTTTGCGTTCGGCGGTGGTGACGTAATGCGTTTCAGCAATGAAACGCGCGAAATCGGCGTTGGTGACGTCGTAGCGGTCTATCCAATAGCCGTCGAGTCGAACCTTGTGGGCCGGCCTCTCGTTAGGTCGCGCCAGCTTATGATCGCTGCCCATCAAGAATTCACCCGCAGGGAGCCAGACCATACCCACGGGGCCACTTTCCCCATCACCAAGGGTCAAAGGCGACGGACCGCGAGCGTGCCGGTACGCAGCAAAAGCCAAGCCAGCAGACACTATCCCGACGGCGGCTAAAACGATGCCCAATCGCCGATTCCTGATGAGCATTTGCGCTCCCCTGGTTTCTGTACGTTGTGACCCTTTCTAACCCTTGGAACACGGGTGAAATCCGCGCCCAAGCACGGTCTGCGCCCCTCACATCCGAGGCGGGCTCAATCCTGCTTTGCTTTCTGTTCCATTGCCGCCTGCAACTTCTTGATGTCTTCGGGCGACAAGTGCGGGCGATCGACCTTGATCCTCAGCTGGTTGAGTTTGGCCGTCAGTGGAAACGGCGGCTGGTAGTCCGCATCGTTCACGCCGGTCAGCGTGTCGGACCCGATGTCGAACGCCTCGTCCCACTGCAGGATCATCGGCAGCGTACGCTCCATGCGCTGTGTGGCAACCACCTTGTCGTCCACCTTGAGCGTGCCGGTGCCCGGTTGACCGAGGCCGCTGAAGTCGTTGAACTCGAGCGTGCCTTCCCCCACCCCGTCATACTTAAAGTCAAATTCGATGGTGTGCCGGCCCGACGGTAGCGCCTCGGTACCCTCCCACTTCAAGCGTTGCAGATCGATCAGGTTCCACAAGAACACGGGCTTACCCTTCAGCAGGTAGAACCCATACCCGGAAAACCGTCCTCCAGACGTAAGGATCATGCCTTCGGCACCACCCTGCGGTACTTCAATGTCGGCGGTGATCGTGTAGGAAGTGTTTAACAACAGCGGCGAGTCGCCCTGCGGCAATCCGGTCATCGGCCTCGTATAGACGAACTCCGTGCGCCCGGCGGTTATGTTCGGCCGCGGCGCAATGATGCGCGCAGCCACCGAAGCGTCCAGCGGTAAAACCTGGTACTTCTTGGCCTCGGCAATGAACGCCTGCTTCAACTCCTTGACCTTTTCCGGGTTCTTGTCCGCAATGTTATCGGTCTGGTTGAAGTCGGTTTTAAGATTGAAGAGTTCAAGCACCTGGTTGTTCAACGGATCCGTATTGGCCGCGCCAAAGGCTTCCCAGGGCGCACGATTGACCTTTGTGCTCAGAAACCAGCCGTCCTGGTACAGGGCCCACTGGCCCATCATTTCGAAGTATTGCGTCGTGTGCTGCGACGGCGCCTTGGCATTCTTCGCATCGAAGGTGTAGGCAAAGCTCGTTCCTTCGATAGGTTTCTGAGGGATGCCATCCACTGTTTCAGGCGCACGGATGCCGGCCGCTTCAAGGATCGTTGGCACCACATCGATGACATGCACGAACTGCTCGCGCAGGCCACCCGCGTCCTTTATCCGCGCCGGCCATGAAACCACCATGTTCTGATTGATGCCGCCGAGCTGCGAGGCATTTTGCTTAAACCAGGAAAACGGTGTGTCGAATGTCCAGGACCAACCGGCCGACATGTGGTTATAGGTTTTTTCGGTACCCCACACGTCGTAGTACTTCATCTGTTCCGCAACTGGCACACTGATGCCGTTGAAAAAGGCAACTTCGTTGGGGGTGCCAAATGGTCCCCCCTCGGCACTGGTGCCGTTATCGCCGTTGATATAGATGATCAACGTATTGTCGAGTTTGCCCAGGTCTTCGACCGCCTGGACGACGCGGCCGATCTCACTGTCGCTGTAGGCCGCATAGGCGGCGAAGATCTCAACCTGACGGATATAAAGCTTCTGCTCCTCGGCCGTCAGTTGGTCCCACTCCTTCAATACCTCTTTCGGCCAGGGTGGTAACCGGGCGTCTTTCGGGACAACCCCCAGACGCTTCTGGTTTTCGAAGATGCGCTCGCGCACTTTGTTCCAGCCCTCGTCGAAGAGCTTCATCTGGCTGATTTTATCTACCCACTCCTGGGTGGGGTGGTGCGGCGCATGCGTGGCACCGGGCGCGTACTTGATGAAAAACGGTTTGTTGGGGTCGATCTGATGAATTCGCGTCATCCAGTCGATTGCGTCATCGGCCATGGCCGTGACCAGGTTCCAGGTGCCGGGCGCTTTGCCCAGGAACGGATAAATCTGGGAGGTATTGCGGAACAGGTTTGGCTCCCATTGATTGGAGTCACCGCCGACGAAGCCGTAGAAGTACTCAAAGCCCATGCCGGTTGGCCATTGATCGAATGGTCCGGCCTGGCTGGCAGTGAAGACTGGCGTGTTGTGGTCCTTGCCGAACCAGGAAGTCGAGTAGCCGTTATCTAGCAGGATGCGCCCGATCGTTGCCTTGTTCCGGTCGATGATGCTGTTGTAGCCCGGGAAGCCGGTCGACTGCTCCGAGATCACACCGAAGCCTGCCGAGTGGTGATTGCGCCCGGTGATCAGCGCGGCCCGAGTAGGCGAGCACAGCGCCGTAGAGAAGACCCGGTTGAAACGCAGCCCCTGCTGCGCGATGCGATCCATCGTCGGTGTCGGAATGACGCCACCGAAGGTGCTGGGCACACCAAAACCGGCGTCGTCGGTGATGATCAACAGCACGTTGGGTGCCCCTTTCGGCGGAACAACGCGTGGCGCCCACCACGGTTTGGACTGCAAGGCACCTTCCTGAATGACTCCACCAAATTTCGGATCGGGCGGTGGTAACTGCGAGCCGCTGATACTGATGGTGGCGCTGGGTGAACCCGGCGTGCCGGTAACTTGCTTGGCAAACACGGGTGCCGATGCCAGGGAGGCGCCGGCAATCGCAAGGGCAAGGAAAGCAGTCAACTTGAAGGGGCGCATAGCTCTTAGCTCCATTCGGAACTGATTGAGTTCGATGGGCACGCTCAGAACTGCGGGGCGTAAGTGGATGTAGTGCTAGCAGTGAAGCGTAGCCGCGGAATCCGCGCCGGTAATGCGGGCTGGGCCCCATTCGACGGGCGGTAGCGCCTGTGGTGAAGCAATAGCGTCGATCAGCTTTTTTCAACATTCTTGATCCAGGTCTCAAGCTCCATCACCATCCTGTTGACCTCGCTGTCCGGCCGTTCAGAGGGACGAACGATGGCGTTCCAGGCGATGTCGAGGCCGTCGTTCAGTGCCGCCCACGCAAGCTCTCCGCGCTCAAGGCTGGGGCTCACCAGGTCCCGTTGCAAGATGCTGATGCCGTAGCCTGAGCGAACCAGTTCAACGATGGCTTCGATCAGCTCCACGGTGATCATGCGGCGCGGCAGGATGCTGGCAGGGGCGAAGAAACGGTCGTATTCCCAGCCACTGGCGCGATCGGTTGAATAGGTCACCAGGTTGTAGGTCTTGAAGTCCTGCGCATAGATATTTTTCCTGTCCGCCAGGGGGTGGTCGGTGGCCATGATCGCGATCAGGTCGTCGCGAAACAGCGGCAGCTTGGCGACACCGCTGGGCACCATGCCGTCATCGATGATGGACACATCGATCCGGCCTTGCATCAGGCTGGCGTAAACGTCGTTGCGGGGCACGGTCACCAGGGTGATTTCGATGTCTGGACGCAGGCCTGAGTAATGCTTGATGAATTTTGGAATCCAGCGAAACGGGCCATAGGAGGTGACCCCCATGCGCACAAAGGCGGTGACGCCACCGGCCATCGACCGGGCTTCGGATTCGGCCTCGTTCAGTATCGTAATGATGTCCTTGGCGGCCCGTTCCAGACGCACGCCGGCAGGGCTGAGCCGCAGCTTGCCGCCTGATCTTTCGGTCAGGCCCACCCCCAGTCGCCGCTCGGCTTCGCGCAGGCGGTGACTGACCGCCGAGGGGGTCAGCCATAAACGCTCGGCAACGGCGGTGACCGAGTCAACTTCCGCCAGGGTTTGCAACATCACAAGGTGATCAAGGGTGAGTCTCATGCTGAGCGACCTGAAAATAATTCACAAAAATGCGTAAAATTATGAGCGTGACTTGTTTTTGTTGGCGATGCAATCTGAATCCAGCAGAGCCACCGGAGACCACAACAATGACTAACCTGCCCACCACTGCTGCAACCACCCTTGGCGATATCATCGACCTCGAGCGTTACCCCATCACCGATCGCACCAGTTCCGCTTACCAGGCACTGATCGCGCAAAGCCAGACGCTGCTGAACGAGGAGGGAGTGGCGATCTTCCCGGGTTTTGTGCGCGAGCCATCGGTTGTCGCCATGGCGCAGCAGACCCTTGCACTGCACTCGCGCATGTTTCGTTTTCGCGAGAACCACACGGTTTATTTCAAACCCCAGGACGAAAGCGTCGATCCGCAACATCCGCTGCGACGCTTGATGACCACGGCCAAAGACACCGTTGCCTACGCCGATATTCCGCTCGACCATTCGATCCGGTCGATCTATGAAGCGGATGAAGTCCTGGCGTTCATCAAGGACGTGTTGAACCTGGAAACGCTCTATCGCCACGCCGATCCACTGGCCGCCCTCAACCTGCAGGGCTTCACGACAGGTCAGGAGCTGGGGTGGCATTTTGATCGTTCCGACTTCAGCGTCACGCTGTCCCTTCAGGCGGCGAACGTTGGCGGGGATTTCGAGTACGTGCGCATGCTGCGCAATGCAAACGACGATTGTCATGAGGCCGTGAGGCAATTCCTCGATGACCCGAAAACACAGCAGGTAGAGGTGCTGCCTCAGGTGCCCGGCACCCTGACACTGTTCCGTGGCCGCTATTCATTGCACCGGGTCACGCCGGTGGCAGGCGACAGGTTGAGGCTCAACGCGGTGTTGGCGTATGTGGACCAACCCAATGTCGAATTCAGCGCCTATGCACGCCAGTTGTTCTACGGCCGTACCACCGTTGATCCATTGGTTTGAGTGTCGCCCATAACCATAAAAGCAACTGATTCACTTCTTCGCTTCACATGTTTGCGCGCGCACCTGTCCATGTTAAATCTCATGGGCCCGTTTGTTCCTGTGTCGCCCACAACAGTTCGCTGCCCCCAATAATAATGATTCGGAGCGTCTGATCATGAAAAACAGGAAGAGTTTGCTGGCTTCGTTACTCACCCTTGGCTTGCTCGTCGGCAGTGCTTCAAGCCAGGCTTCGGGCTGGTGTGATTCGGGCAAGCCGGTGAAATTTGCCGGCTTGAACTGGGAGAGCGGGATGCTCCTCACCGACATCATGATGGTGGTGCTCAAGGAGGGTTATGGCTGTGCCACGGATCAACTGGTGGGCAATACCATCATTCTTGAGACCGCGTTGGCCGGCAACGACATCCAGGTGTTTGGAGAGGAGTGGATGGAGCGCAGCGAGGTCTGGAAAAAGGCCGCGGCGGCCGGCAAGGTCGTCGGGGTGGGCGCTCCGATTATCGGGGCGACCCAGGGCTGGTATGTGCCGCGTTATGTCGTGGAGGGAGACGCCAAGCGTAATCGACCTGCACAGGCGCCAGAGCTGAAGACGGTTGCCGATTTGAGCAAATACCCGGCGGTGTTCAAGGATCCGGAGGAACCGTCCAAAGGCCGTTTCTACAACTGTCCTGCTGGCTGGATCTGCGAACAGGACAATACCGAGATGTTGAAAGCCTATGGGCTGGAAAACACCTTCACCAACTTCCGCCCAGGGACGGGAGCGGCATTGGATGCCGCCGTGCTCTCCAGTTATAAACGCGGTGAACCGGTGCTGTTCTACTACTGGTCACCGACGCCGTTGATGGGGCAGATCGATGCGATAAGACTGGAAGAAACCGGGGCCAACAAAGACGTCGTCACCATGGTCGGGCTCTCCAGGACTTTCCATGAGCAGGCACCCGAACTGGTCGCGGTGCTGGAGAAGGTCAACATTCCCATCGATCTGTTGAACCAGAACCTGGCACGGATGACCCGGGAACGCATCGAATCGCCGAAGCTGGCGAGGATGTTCCTCAAGGAGCACCCGGAAGTCTGGCACGCCTGGGTCGATGAAACCGCGGCAAAAAAGATCGAGGCGTCGCTCTAACCAGTCTCGAGGGCACGGATGCCCGCCCTGCGTAACACTCGTCTACTACTGACTTTTACCGTTTCTGCACAGAGGCGCCGCCTCTGTGCGCCCAGGAAAAACACCATGATCAAATCACGAGCCGCTGTCGCCTTCGCGGCGAACCAGCCTCTGCAAATCGTCGAAATCGATGTGGCACCCCCGCAGGCCGGGGAGGTGCTGGTGCGAATCATCGCCACCGGCGTCTGCCATACCGATGCGTTTACCCTGTCCGGCGCGGATCCGGAAGGCCTCTTTCCAGTCGTCCTCGGGCATGAAGGCGGCGGCATCGTCGAGGCCATCGGCGAAGGCGTGACCTCGGTGGCGGTGGGCGATCACGTGATCCCGCTGTACACCCCGGAATGCGGCGACTGCAAGTTCTGCAAGTCCGGCAAGACCAACCTCTGCCAGAAAATTCGCGCGACCCAGGGCAAGGGCTTGATGCCGGACGGCACCAGCCGCTTCTCCTATAACGGCCAGCCTCTGTTCCACTACATGGGCACCTCGACCTTTTCCGAATACACGGTGCTGCCGGAAATTTCCCTGGCCAGGATCCCCAAGGGTGCGCCGCTGGAAAAGGTTTGCCTGCTCGGTTGCGGCGTGACCACCGGCATTGGTGCGGTGCTCAACACTGCAAAAGTGCAGGAGGGTGCCAGCGTGGTGATCTTCGGCCTGGGCGGCATCGGACTGGCTGCAATCATCGGCGCCACCATGGCCAAGGCCGGGCGAATCATTGCGATCGATATCAACCCGGGCAAATTCGAGATTGCCAGGCAACTGGGCGCTACCGATTTCATCAACCCCAAGGATCACGACAGGCCGATCCAGGACCTGATCGTCGAAATGACCGAAGGCGGAGTGGACTACTCCTTCGAATGCATTGGCAACGTCCACCTGATGCGCGCGGCACTGGAGTGCTGTCACAAGGGTTGGGGCGAGTCAGTGATCATCGGAGTCGCCGGCGCGGGCCAGGAAATCTCGACCCGCCCCTTCCAGCTGGTGACCGGCCGGGTCTGGCGCGGCTCGGCATTTGGCGGTGTAAAAGGCCGCAGCGAACTGCCCTCGTATGTCGAAAAGGCCCAGGCCGGCGAAATCCCCCTCGACACCTTCATCACCCACACCATGGGGCTCGAGGACATCAACAAGGCCTTCGACCTGATGCATGAAGGCAAGAGCATTCGCACCGTCATCCATTTCGATCGCTGATTCAAGCGCCCTGGCGTCGAGCGCGCACGGGCACGGCACACCCATCCATCCTGTTTTTTATAGAGAGAGCATCAAGATGAGCATCTTCACTCACGTCACCGTTGGTACCAACAACCTGCAGAACGCCCGCCGTTTCTACGACACGGTGCTCGCCACACTCGGCCAGAAACGCATCGCCGATCTGGATGAGAATGGCTCGATCTGGGGTGAAAATGCCCCGTCCTTCTTCGTGCTCAAACCCGCCAACGGCGCGCCCGCCAGCGTGGGTAACGGGGTCACCGTCAGCTTCGAAGCACCCGATCGTGCCGCCATCGATGCTTTCCACGCCGCCGCGCTGGCCAGTGGCGGTGCCGACGAAGGTGCACCGGGTCCGCGAGGCTGGGCGCCTAACGCTTATGCGGCTTACGCGAGGGACCTGGACGGTAACAAGCTGGCGGCTTACTGCTTCAAGGCCGCGTAAGCCGCATTGGCGCTGCGCTTAAATAGGAACATGGTTACTTCGCGAGTTGGCCGGTGACCCTGTTCCACCTTTTGTGTAGCGGGCAGCCGGTTGAATCCACAGCCCGCGGGAGACGCTCATACCAGAGCGCCTTTTGAGCGGGCTTTCCAGTGTGTTAAGTGGAGGTACCGAACAACCCACCGCCGCAACAGTGACAGCACCGGACAAGGCAATTACAATTTGATTAACATCCAGCGACTTGAGCGATTGAATACCCCATGGAAAGCAAGACTGCGCGCCTCACTGTGCTCATTGATCCCGTCAAGAAAAAAGCTTTCGAGGACCTCTGTGCAGCACAAGACCTGACGTCTTCGCAGGTGGTCCGCCAACTGATTCGTGACTACCTGGACACTCACGGCGCCAGCTATTCGACCAAGAGCAAGCATGCCACCAGCACCAAGTCATAACTACGACGGACAGTAGTCTCTAGAGAGTCGGCGTACCCTCTACATGACTGACAGCTTTAGCCAACGCAGTGTTGAAGTCGGCGTGGTAATGCTCCGGACCAATTTCTTGCAGGATACCCACCCTATCGAGCTTGTTGAGCACCTTCGTGTTCGCTTCGCAGAGCTTCACCACGATATGCCGCTTGTGCAGCTGCTGAATAACCTCCTCCAACACTTGCAAGCCCGTGATATCCATAAACGGTACGCGCTTCAGACGGATAATCAGCAGGTTTGGGTCAGTGTGGGTCTGAGCTATCACACGCTCGAAGGTCTCGGCCGCAGCAAAAAACAATGGCCCTTCAATCGTATAAATCAAAAGCCCTGGCGGTAGGCGAGTATGGCCATTGGTCCTCAGCTCTTCTTCAAGCTCGTGCTCCACGACCTGTTGCACTTCCACCGATGAGGCCATGCGGCGCATGAAGTGCAGCATCGCAAGAATGACGCCGATATTCACGGCGATCACCAAGTCACTGAACACCGTGAGGCTGAAAGTGATGAGCAGGATGGATACGTCTGCGCGTGGGGCTCGTTGGACCATGCGTTTGAAGTGCTTCAACTCGCTCATGTTGTATGCGACCACGAATAGAATGGCAGCCAGGGCGCACAGTGGGATGTTTGAGGCTAGAGGTGCCAGGAACAGAACAATAAGCACCAAGGTGACCGCATGCGTAATGCCGGCCAGCGGGCTCGTACCGCCGTTACGGATATTGGTTGCAGTACGGGCAATGGCCCCGGTAGCTGCAAAGCCGCCAAACAATGGTGTGACCAGGTTGGCGACCCCCTGACCGATCAGCTCCTGATTGGAATCGTGCTTGGTGCCCGCCATGCCATCGGCCACCATCGCGGACAGCAGCGATTCGATTGCTCCAAGCATGGCGATAGTGAACGCCGGACCAATCAAATCGATGACGCGGGACGGCGTGATTTCAGGCAGGCTCAACGCTGGCAAGCCTTGAGGTATACCACCGAATGCACTGCCAATCGTGGCTACCCCCTCGAAATGAAAGGTTGACTGTATTGCTGTAGCGACCGCCATTGCGACCAGCGGCCCAGGCACCCGTTTGAGACCGGGAATTCTGGACGCGGTGATGACCAGGAAAAGGCTAAGTAGCGCCAACAGGGTGGTGACCATGTGAAGATCTGGCAGGGCCTGTAGCAGATGCCAGAGCTTTTCATGGAAATGCTCTCCACTGATCGTCGGTAAACCGAAAAAGTCTTTCCACTGCCCGATCCAGATGATCACACCGATGCCCGCGGTGAATCCGACAATCACCGGGTCGGGGATAAACTTGATGATCGCACCGAGCCGTGCCATCCCCAGCAATAACAAGATGGCCCCCGCCATCATCGTGGCGATTTGCAGTCCGTCAACGCCATGCTTGGCCGTGACCCCCGCCAGAATCACGATGAACGCACCTGTCGGTCCGGCAATCTGCAAGCGGCTTCCCCCAAAGAGTGAAACCAGCAGCCCACCGATGATTGCGGTGTAAATGCCTTGCTCAGGTTTGACGCCAGATGCAATGGCAAACGCCATTGCCAGAGGGAGCGCCACGACCCCGACGATCACGCCAGACACCATATTGCGAAGCCAGTGCCCTCGCCCCAACAACCCCGCCTTCCATGCCTCACCTATCGCAATCATGGCTAGCCCCTCAGTGGATGCATGTGCATAATATTAACATACAGTGATAATTCAAATGCCCTAGGTCCACTGCTTCGAGCGGCTGGAGATGTTTATAGTGAAAGCTCAGATGGAGCTGGGCGGGCATGCACTGCAAATAGAGAATTTTGAGAGCGCGCGTAGCGTGGTGACAGACATGAATCGTAAAACTGTGCAAACCAAACATGCCGAAGGCGTGACCTTCGACACCCATGTGATCGCAAACCCGACCAACCCCAAGGAGTGGATAGTGTTCTTCAAGAAGGACGCTGGCAGGAGTTATTTCTTGGTTGATGACAACGAGGAGGTCGAGTCTTTTGGGCATCTGGATGACTTGATCGCCGAGCTTCGAGACCTGGGCCTCAAGACCGCTGAAATCCACTTTTAACCCTTGGATCACGCCTTGGAGACATAATCATGTCAGTGATAGTTGACTGGGCACAGGCAGGTCGAACTAGACCCTGCATGGCTATTTGATACCGCGCTTGGCGGGTGGCATCCAGTCCGTTAGTGCCCAGCATGATCTCCCAAACATCATGACCAGACACAATTGTCGCCAAGCGTAAGCGGGCCGTGGCATGAGCTAAGGCCCGCTCGTACTGGGCGACGAGCGTAAGGCACCGTGCACACTGGCTAGACGGCGCGCTTTTTTCACTAGAGCTCGAATGTCGTAGCTGACCACTCGTTCGCCGTACTGTCACCTTGATATCTCAGACCAGGACGAGCGGGCCATTACTGCCCCTTCAGCCACACCGTCGGACCGACTAGGTGGCAGGGGAATCGCCCCTGCTTTCCTTAAAGCATCCGAGCGGCTGTTTAGACGTCTACCGGCCCTCGTGACAGGCAGAAAACGCCCGATATCGTTGAAAACGTCGGTCCTTCCAGACTGTCCGCATACTTACCGTTGAAAATGCCTTTTTTGCGCGCCGCCACGCTAAATCTGAGCCACGGAATCTTCTGCTCAAAGTAAAGACTTCAATCTCAAGTGCGTATTTTTTTGCTGTAAAAACCATGGCTGACTTTTTCAACAGAATCGGCCAAAAACGGCCTGTCAGATGTGCCTATGAAACCAGGACCGATTCAGAAGTCGCTCTGCTGGCGATTCAACATTATGATCGAATGGCCAGCGAGACTTGTACGATCGTGGCAGGCCGGGAGTCAGAGCGGTTTGCCTAAGCCTTGAGAGCGCTTGCAAGGCCGCTCTTCACCCTCGCGTTAATATTGAAGAATGTTTATGCGAATTATGCGATTAGCGGCGACCCTGCAGTAGACCATATCGATCGAGGGAGCGACCAATGAATGGTAATGGGATAATGGAAAATAAAATTGGCAAAGGACAGTCTTTTGCCAAACGAATCTACCTGCCACGCCTTATTGGCCTGGCGATTGGCATGCTCAGCGTACTGGCCGCCATTGCGCCGCTGGATCTGCCGGGATGGATATGGGTACTGTTGCTTTTCAACGGCTTGGTTTGGCCGCATCTGGCCTATCAATTGGCCATCCGTGCGAGTGAGCCGTATCAGGCGGAGCGGCGCAACTTACTCTACGACTCAGTGATGGGCGGGTTCTGGACCGCGACCATGCAGTTCAATCCCTTGCCTGCCGTTACCATCCTTTCGATGATGACGATGAACAACGTCGCTGCAGGCGGCCAGCGTTTGTTCGTGCATGGCGCGCTAGCCCAGGTTGTCGGAATTCTGCTTGCGATAACACTGTTCGGTCCGCAGGTGCAGCTTAATGTAACCGCCCTACAGATTTACGCCTGCTTGCCGATGCTGACGCTCTACCCGTTAGCGCTGGGCTGGGTCTGTTATCGCCTGGCCATTAAGCTCGCCGACCACAAGCGCCGTCTTAGCGCCCTGAGCTGTACCGATAGTCTCACCGGCCTGTTCAATCATGGGGCGTGGAAGGATTTGCTTAACGTGCAGTTTTTCACCTGCCGGCAGGAGAGCTTCGAAACGGTGATCGCGATCATTGATGTCGATCACTTCAAACAAATCAACGACACTTACGGCCATCTCGTTGGCGACAGCGTGCTACGCCAGCTGAGCGCCGAACTTAAGAAAATCCTTCGCCAAGGTGACCTAGCCGGTCGCTGTGGTGGAGACGAGTTCTGTGTGATCCTGCCCAACAGCCCACTGAGCCAGGCCGGCGAAATTATGGAGCGATTGCGAAGGGCAATGGGCAACTACCGCAATGAGCAACTGCCTGAGCTGCGAGTCAGTCTGAGTATCGGCTTGGCATCGTGCAGCAGTGCAATGACCGACGCCGCAGACTGGCTCAACGAAGCCGACAAGGCGCTGTATGCGGCCAAGAACAGTGGGCGCGATAAGGTCCATTTCACCTCAGGCGACATCGTCAACGCACCTTGAATCACAGTGGATTCGCTAGCCCCGTTGTAAACCAATTTTTACAGCAACTAGATGGTTTCATCGTGGGCTATGCCCAGGGTGCAACCCAGATCATTTTTCGCAGGGGTAGCCAGCATGGAAGGCGAGCATCGTTAAAAAGCTACTGTCGATGGCGCGTGTGCCTGGATACGACTTCAGTAAGTCAACCACATTTCGTACTCGTTGGCCTATCTTGATATCCCACACTGGGAAGCAAAGTCACATGTGGTCCTGACGAGATACGCTTAAGCTTTTCATCTGAATGATAACGGGGTCTTTAAGTGACAAGCCGCGTGACTAAGCAACCAGCCGTTCTTCTGTCATCGAGATAATCGTGTCCAGCCCACGTCAAACGATAAAAAATATTGTCCGGAGTATCGTAGTGTTCTGAGTATTTCTTCACGAATCCAGCATCTTCGAGGATCTCCATCTGATACTCCAAGCTTCTTTGGAAATCTCCAAGATGCTCACTATCATCAGAGATGCCATAGTCGTGTTCAAGCTGATGCGTAATTTCCGAATATGAAGACCCAACGGATATCAGGCTGGATTCAATGCACGACAAAACTCCAAAAATCAGCGTGTTGTCTCGTTTCACATTGCACCCCACAGAAATTAACTACTTTGGTTCGATTCTATTCTTATCGAATTGCTTATAGAAACAAAAAATCCGGCTTGGCTCCTGAGTCTTAAGACCTGCGACGACCAACCCACTGTTGAAAAAAAATCGCCTCTGCGAACGGGATTTCTCCCGCTCGCTGGCGATCTGTCAGCTGGAGGTATCGACTGCACGCTTTTCGATTGCCGGGGGTGTCCAGAGGCCCTTCGTAATTGCATCATCCGGCCAATAAGCTCGCAGGAAGAGGGAGAAGTCCGCCCCTTTCGGTGCCGGTAGCCAATTACTTTCCTTGTCCGCGCCTGGCGACTCGGCCTGTACATAGAATGTCAGCGAGCCGTCAGCATTGGTCTTCAGATCCTGGTTTTTCGTGCCGAGCGAGTAACGGTTGAGCGGGTTGGGCACAAAAAAGTGCGCAGAGTCATACGCAGTGAGCGACCAGAAGCCCTTCACTGGCGGCAATTGTCCCTTCGCGAAGGTGACCGTGTAAGCAGTCGCACCATTGAGACGCATGCCGGCTGCATCGAGGTCTTGATAGAAGTACCGTGTCTCGTTGGGTGCATTCACCAGGATGTTCGACTTCGCCACGGCGGTGCGTGTGAAATAGTCGGTGCCAAAGTGTGCCCCATTGGTGATGGTGGACCAGTGATGGGGTAGCTCAATGCCCCAGTTGCGGAACTGTAGCAATGGGTCGATCAGTTCCCGATCGGCTTTTTCCGCCTCGTCGATCATCGCCTGCTTCAATTCCGGATTTTTCTGCGCAGCGGCGATCACGGCCAATACTTGCGCATAACGCGCCGCCTCTCCAGCCACCGCCGGTACCAGGTCCAATACGGCCGGCAACTGATCGAAAAAGACGTCGGGACGCACCCAGCGGGTTTCACCCCTGGCGTCATCGCGCTTCGGGAAGACCGGCAGCTTTCGCCAGTCCTGGCGTTTCATAGTGCCGTCGTATTCGGCGACTGGATAGACGTTGATGCCTTGGATGACCTCTTGCACCGCTTGCCTGTCCTGCGGCGTGTCATCTTGAAAAATGCGTGGGCCGACGAAGGCGGCATTGGATTGAGTCCGGATCACTCGGGTAATGCCCTTGGGCACCGTACCCTGCCAGTTCGGCCCCACGACCAGATAAAAACCGGGTTTGGTTCCGTACATTACGCCCAGGCCATTGATGCTTTCAGTGCGTAGATCGGAGAGTTGAATGACCCAGAATCGTTTGCCGAAGTCAGGTATCTGGATGACCACCGGGCTGTCATTGAGCGCCAGGTAACCAGCGCCGTAAACGACGTCCTGGTTGGGACAGGCGATGGAGCGCTGATCCGGCTTGATGTAATCGCTGAGCATGGTCAGGCGATTGTGAGGTGCGATTGGCAGCGTGCCGCCAATGAGCCCTTGCTCGGGGGCTTTGGCGTAAGCCAGGCGCCGATTGTACATGTTGACCATCGGCCAGGCCCAGAACCAGGCATCACGCGCCACCAGGCGAGCGTATGCTTCGGTAATACGGGTACTTTCGGCTGGTCCTGAAGGCAGTACCAGCGCTTGCGAGGGCACGGCTTCTGCCTGGGCGAGCACAACGGGTGCGGCGGTGCCGAGCAGCGCAGCCATTGCGATCGGCAGTATCTGTCCCAGTGCCCTGGAGGTTCCTGACATCTCTCTCTCCTTCGATTATCCAAGCGATCATCGATCGTCTTGTTGCGAATCAGGCTGCGCAATGCACCGACCTCACTCGATTACAACCGCTCAACGAAACGCAAGCCGGGTCGGTCTGTTGCATCACGGGTGCCTTTACCCGCTGTCGATGAGCAAACACTGTGCTCCCTGCTCCCTGGTTTCTCCCCCCCCCAATTGGAGAGGGTCGTCGATTTCGAAGCAAAGGAAACCCGCTGCGGCCTCGGCTCTTTCGAAGTCATCCGACAAGAAAGACAAGGCAGGCAAGCCGGCGAAAAAGAAACAGTGACATCCGCTATCCGCCAGGGCGTTACGCCCTAGCTTGCTCGGCCCCTGCTGCGTTCAACAGCAATCAGCAAGAACAGGGCTGTCGCGGCCAACAATGCCCCCGCGAGGAACGTATTGACTGAGCCCATGCCTTGCCATATCGCACCCGCCAGAACGCTGGCGATCAGCATGCATACACCACTGACCAGATTGAAAATACCGAAGGCGGTTCCCTTCAGGTCCATGGGCGCGGTATCCGCTACCAGCGAGGCAAGAATGCCCTGGCTGAATCCCATATGAAGCCCCCACAACGCGACACCCAGCATCATCGTGATGATCGAACCGGATCCAGCGAGCACCAGATCCGCCAGGATGAGTAATCCCATGCCCATGCACAGCAGCTTCGTACGGCTGATGCGATCAGACAGCCAGCCGGCGGGATAAGCGGACAACGCATAAAAAATGGCCATGACTACCATCACCAGCGGAACCCAGGCGACCGACAGGCCTGTCTGCTGCGCCCGTAAAACCAGGAACGCCTCGCTGAAACGGGCAAGTGTAAAGACGCCGCCAATAACGACGACCCACCAATAGCCACGGGAGAAGCCGGGAAGGACTCGCCAATGAATGGGAGATCGGAACGTTCGCTCCCTGGAGACAGGCGTGGGCTCCTTGACCCCCACGAAGATGAGCGCCACCGCCACTATTGCCGGGATCACTGCAAACCACAGCACAAGCTGGATATCGGCAAGCCACAACATCAGCACGATGGCCATGGCAGGGCCAAGAACAGCGCCTACGGTGTCCATCGACTGGCGCAGCCCATAACAGGCACCACGGATTGACGGCGGCGACACATCTGCAACCAGGGCATCTCGCGGTGCACCCCGGATGCCTTTGCCGATTCGATCCAGAAAGCGTGCGGTGAAGACCACTTCCACCGAGTGTGCCAAGGGAAACAGAGGCTTGCTCAGAGCCGCTACGCCATACCCAAGCAGTAACAATCCTTTGCGCCGCCCCATGAAGTCGCTGATCGCCCCGGAGAACACCTTGATGAGCATCGCGGTCGACTCGGCAACCCCCTCGATTACCCCGACGGTCAATGCACTGGCCCCCAATGTAGTGACCATGAACACGGGCAGCAGACTGTGTACCATCTCGGACGAAAGATCCATGAACAGGCTGACAAAGCCTAACGCCCAGATCGTGCGGGGAATGCCAGAACGCTCAGCGCCGGTGCGCGGACTTTCGCTACTCATTTTTTCATCCTGTACTCATGGGTACGAAGGAAAGACTGAGAACGACAGTGTGCCACCGTTAGCCATGACCACCGAACCGACGATTACGCTAGCGCAATCCCCAGGGCGTCGCCGACTCCTTCGGCGACAGTGCTCCTTCAAGGCCCGGCAGGCAGGTGACCAGCAGCAATAACAGCTGCATGCCCGGGGCGCGGGAGCGCGGCGTATCCCGTGTAAGGCCGGGCTCCCTCGCGGTTCATGGCTTGGCCACCGCTTGCGGGCCGTTGCCGTCGCCAGTGCGGAAGGTTGGCAGCGCGGCGGAGTTCACGTAGCGCACACCGTCCCAACTGGGCAGCGGTGTCGGCATCAGCTGGAATTGCCCGGGTTTCTCAACGTCCCAGCGCAACAGCATGGAGTTGTCCTCGTGCTGGGTGTTGTGACAGTGCTCCATGTAGGTCCCGGCGAACTCGCGAAAGCTGATCGCTATTTCTACGTTGTCCAGGCCGTCCTTTTCCGGGCCGATACGGTACACGTCCTTGCGTGCCCATTTTTCCCATTCCGGTGGCGCCTTGCCCCCGCGATTGAGGATGATCCCCTCCTCGAAGTGCACATGCACCGGGTGGCTCCAGCCTTCGCCGCCGAGCTTGATGTTCCAGACTTCCAGGGTGCCGAAACCGGTCGCACCGGCATCGGTGGGGCCACTGGCCAACTGCGCCGAGGCGCTCAAGCGCCGTGGGTCCATCTGGAAGCCGAAGCCGCCATCGGTCTTGACCGTCCAGGGTGCTTCATCGGTGCCGTCGGAACGGCCGAAGGTGAAGGTGCGGTGACGGGCCTTGGCCAGCAGCGCCTTATCGGCAAGATTGTCGCGGTGAATCTTCAGCGGGATCATCACCAGGCCTTCAGCCTTACCGGGTTTGGCCGGTTCATAAGCGGCCGGGTCCATGGCCAGGTCCTGCCCGGTGTAGGCCTTGACGTTAAGTTGCAGCACCTTGCCCACCGCCGGATCACCCTCCTCCCACTTCGGCCCCTTGCTGGTTTGCTTGAGGATCGCCCGGTATTTCTCGGACAACACGTCAGCCAGGGAGGCGGGTTCTTCCGGGCCCTTGCCGTCTTCATGCACCTGCAGGTTGACGAAGAACAGCTTGTCGCCCGGTTTGATCCCGTTTTTCGCGAAGTTGACGATGATGTCGAAACGTTCGGCGATGCCCAGGGTGGGCAGGATCGCGTTGTGGTTCTGTTTGTCGCCGTCGGCGTCGAGGTCCATGCTGCCGTCGAACGGCACGCTGTGCTCCATGATATTGCCGTCGTTGGCAATCATGTGGAACGGCACGCGGGCATAGGACACTCCTGACCCGACGGGCCCTGGGAACTCACCCGTGGTGCCCTTGATTTCACGCACCAGCGCCAGCTTGAAGTAACGCGACACCGAGCCATTGAGCATGCGCAAGCGATAGCTGCGGGCGCGCACATCCAGGGTCGGTTTCCACTTCCAGTTGACCAGCACCTGGTCACCGAGGAAGCCGGCAGTGTTGAAGGGGTTGAACCACAGTTGACCGTTCTTGTCCCACGCCTTGTCGGCAAACAGCAGGTTCACGTCGTAGTCGCGGTTACCCCAGGGCAAGGCGCTGCCACTGGGCAAACGCAGGTTGACGCCGTCGTTCACCGATTCATTGCCGCGGTCCAGGGCGCTGTAGTAGTTCATCATCGCCGCGTTGCCCTTGTAGACGTTCTGCGCGGTGAAATCGAGCATGTGGTCGTGGAACCAGTGGGTGCCGCCAGTCGCCGCGGATCTTGATCGTGCCGTTCTCGCACGTCTTGCGGCCCGGGCTCATGTCATTGGTCCACAGGGTCTCACCCGGCGAGCACGGAAACGCTGCACGCGGATCCTCGGCCTTGGTGTTGATGCTGTCGTAGCCGGCCAACTGGATCGGCCAGCGATAGTCGTAAAACTGCCCCGGGAAGAAAAACGCGTTGGCATAACCGTCGCTTTCCGCTGGCACGTGGCCGTTGTGTTCGTGGGTACTGATGGTGTGCAGGCCAAAGCCCATGTTCGCCGACGGGTCGATTGGCAAGCCGTTGTAATGGCGCATCAACACGGGCTGCCCGTAGCGCACCATCAGCAATTTGGGCGGCAAGGTGCCGTCGAAGGTCCACAGCGAGTTGTGTTTCTGCACTGGCATTTTCGGGTGAAACCGCGGTTCAGCGCCTTTGGAGGTACCCGCGGTCGCCGGCACGCCAGCCACATTGTAATAGAGGCCACCGGGGCCAAATTCGCCCATGGCATAGCGGTGCATCTGCCGACTATCTCGCAAACCGGTATTCAACCGTGCACCGGTTTGCACGGTCTTGTAGGCAACCTGCGGGTAGAACTCGTTCCAGCGCTGGTGCGACCAGCCTTTTCCTGGCGGACGGCCTTCAGCCGACGAGCCGATACGGCGGTTGAGGAAAAACTCAATCTGCTTCTGCCAAGGGTTGCGGTCGACCACGTTCGAATACTGGCTGGGGTATGGAGTCAAGCCCGGTTGACGCAAGAACGCATCGAGCGCTGCACTCGGCGGAGCACTGCGTGCCACGCTGGTGGGATCCTGTTGCGGCAGCGGGCCGATGGCGGCGGGTGGAAAAGGCAACAGTGCAGCCGGGGTAGTAGGGTCGAGTTTTTCCAGGCCGAATTCTTCGAACAGTACCAGTGGCTGAGTGAACGGCAGCGCACCGTACAGTGGGCTGGGCTTGCCGTTCGTGGGGTAGTTGAAACTGGTCTGCAACGTTGGCGGCAGGATGTTTTCCACTCGCGTGGTGTCTTTGCTGCCTTTGACGCCACCGGGCAGATCGAAGGAATCCATGTTGGCATCAGGCATGGTCAAAATGGCGTTCAACGCCGCCGCTTTGTCAGCTGCTTCATCGTGATAGGCAGAGGGATCCGTTGGCTCCGGCTGTCGCTCATCGTCGATGGGGCTGGCGCGCAAGTTCCCTGTGCTGAGTGTCATCGACAAAGCGATGCTTAATGGCGTCAACAGGCCAGACCATTTGAAGGGATAACGCGCTTTTGTGTCCATCACCAGCCGCCTCGAATGTGTGAAGGGGGTAGTGGGGACAGTGCAAGGAGCCGGCCAAACGCAACGGCCTTATAAAAACATTAACACACTATAAAACAATAACTTACAAACACTAACATGCGATTATCGAAAAAATGACTGGGGATTGACACCCATTCTCGGGGAAAGTTCACACCCAATTCAGGGGGTACCTTTACAACCTCACTCCAGCGGCGATTTACAGTACCCACATTCGGAGCAATTCCACATAAATGGGCAGTATTACCCACACCCGCCATCAACTTTTCAGCTGGAGAAATTGTCCACGCAATCAGGCCGCTTTCGCGCCGGGGTACAGCGGGTTGCCGGAGCTTTGGCATAGAGAATGCTCTGGACTCACTAACGGCTCCAGGGGCACTCGCAGACGTGCAATCAATGCCTGGATAACACACCTGCGCCGCAGATCAGCCGCCAGCCTGCGAGGGGTCACTACCATGCGGATCGATTCGATAATCCTCACGCTAGCACTCATGGTTTTCATTTTTTCGACAGGGATCGCCTGGAGTCACATCTTCCTGTTCTGCAGTTGAGAATCACGGAAAAGCCTTCATCACCTTGACCGCCCATGACCCGGGAAGCTGAACTCTTCGAGGCCGGGTGCCCTTTTTTCCTCGCTTGACCAACGACCCGTTTTTTTCAAAAGAAAAGGGAGGGCTTCCATGCCCTCCCCTGCGCTTTACACGCGTCTGCGAACGTACTGATCAGGACCTCAAGTGGCGAGAATGAAGTCTGCGGCCGTTATGGTTGTCGCATCGGCCACTCCGACCAGGCGGATGGATTCAGCGCCTGCGGAGCTGATCAAGGTATCCGCACCGACATCGGTGATGATGACGTTGCCGACAAAGGTCACAGCATTGACGCCGAACGAGGAAATATCGAGCCGATCCTGGCCTCCTGCCGCGTCGGCATCGAAGCCGATGATCTGATCGGCCCCGAAGCCCGCTGCGAACACGAAGATATCGTTGCCGCTGCTGGCAACCAGGGTGTCGTTGCCGGCACCACCTGTGACCCTGTTATTGCCAGTACCGCCATCGATAAAGTCATCACCGATCCCTCCCAACAAGGTGTCGTTAGCGTCACCACCGAACAGCGTGTCGTTGCCTGCTCCACCGTTCAAGACATCCACCCCGTTACCGCCGTTGAGGATGTCGTTGCCGCCATTACCATTGAGGGTGTCATTACCCACCCCGCCGTTGATGACGTTATCCAACCCGTTACCGTTGCCGACGAAGTTGCCGACTCCGGTGTAGGTCAGATTCTCGACCTCAGCGCCCAGCGTGTAGCTGGCCAGCGACGTCTGCACGGTGTCCGTACCGCCACCGGCGACCTCGACCACGACGTCTGCGGCTGTATCGACAACGTAGTTATCGTTGCCGGCGCCCCCCACCAACCGGTCGGCACCTGCACCGCCGTTGAGGGTGTCGTTGCCGACCCCGCCGGTGATGGTGTTGGCCAGCGCGTTACCGGTACCGGTGAAGTTTCCGGCTCCCGTATAGGTCAGGTTCTCGACGTTGGCGCCGAGCAGGTAGGTGGTCAGGCTGGTTTGCACCAGATCGGTACCAGCACCCAGCGCCTCGGTGACAAGGTCACCGACGTTGTCGACCACAAAGGTGTCGTTGCCGAGGCCGCCGCTCATGGCATCCGCGCCGAGCCCGCCGTTGAGGGTGTCGTTGCCGTCCTCGCCATTGAGGACGTCATTGTCGTCGCCGCCGTTGAGGATGTCGTTGCCAGTGCCGCCCAACAACTGGTCGATACCGGCGAGGCCATTGAGCGTATCGTTCCCGCCCAGGCCAAGCAGCACATCGTTAGCCGCGGTGCCGGTGAGGATGTTTGCCAAGGCATCGCCCTGCAGTACCACGCCTTGTGCCACAACCACCGCCGCCGTCGCCGCAGAAGTCACCGACTCCAGCGTGCCGAAGGCATCGGTGTAGCGCACGATCACCCGCAGTTGCAGATTGGCCTGCGCCGCACCAGGGGTGAAGGTCGCAGCAGTCGCGCCGTTGATGTCGGTGAAGGACGTGCCGACCCCTTGCTGCCACTGGAAGCTGAAGGTGCCCAGCCCGTCCGGATCGGCAATCCCACCCGTCAGCGCGGTCAGCACCTGCCCTTGATCCGGAGTCGTATCGCTGATCAGCAACGCGCCTGTCGGTGCATCGTTGACGTTGGCCACCGGCCCCAGGATGTTGGACGCAACGCTTTCCGCCGCACCGAAGTCATCCACATAACCGATCAACACACGCACTGCCTGGCCGACCTGAGCCTGGCCAAGCGCGAACGTACTGGCAGTTGCGCCGACAATGTTGACGAAGCCGGTCCCGCTGTTCGCCTGCCATTGGTAGGTGAACTGCGGATTGCTCAGGCCATCGACGTCGATGATGCTCGCCGGATTGGCGGTCAACACCTGGTTCTGCACTGCAAGCCCGGTAACGGTCGGCCCTTGGGTCGGTGCATCGTTGACGTTGTCCACCGGCCCCAGGATGTTCGACGCAACGCTTTCGGCCACTCCGAAGTTATCCACGTAACCGATGACCACGCGTACTTCCTGGCCGACCTGGGCCTGGCCAAGCGCGAACGTGCTGGCGGTAGCACCGGCGATGTTGACGAAGCCGAGCCCGTCGTTCGCCTGCCACTGGTAGCTGAACTGCGTCGTGCTCACGCCATCGGCATCGATGATGCTCGCCGGGTCAGCGGTCAACAGTTGGTTCTGTACTGCAAGCCCGGTTACGGTCGGCCCTTCGGTCGGCGTACTGTTCCCGGACGAATCGACGATCTCCAGCGTGCCCTTGGCATCCTGATACACCGCACGGACACGGATGTTCAGGCCCGCCACATCGTCCGTCACCCGGTAGGTGCTGCCGGTGGCACGCGATGCCTCGCCAGCGGCGATGACGGTGATGTCTTCATAGATGCCTGAACCCGCGATGTTCTCGACCTGCCAGTAGTAAGCCACCGCCCCGGTAATCGCACCGGTCGGGTTGGCCACACTCTGGCTGTCCGCGTCCCGTACCGCCTGACCGCTGACGCGCAGCAACTGGCCGGCAACCGGCGTTTCGTCACGCAGGCCGGTGCCAGCATCGAGGATTGCCAGATGACCCGACGGGTCGCTGTTTTGCGCGGTGCCCACGCCGGACGACTGCGCCCCGTCAGCGAACTGCAGACGCTCGATACCCGTCAAGCGATCGACACCATCACGCCCCGCTACCGAGTCGGTCACAATGACCGTGTCGCCATCGATCTCGATTCCGTATTCCCCCAGGTTACCGGAGAAAAACGCGGTGTCGAAGCTGTCATCACCGCTCAGGATCTCCCGCACGATGACCAACTGGCCCGGGTTGTAAGTACCGTTCAGCATAAACGGCACCAAGGGCTCCATACTGTCGAACGTGGCGATCTCCTCGCCGGTGCCATCGGCATTTTCCCGTACGCTGATGCGCACGTTCAGCCACTTGTCACCATCGATGATGTCGTCACCACCGCGACCTTCGATCAGGTCGCTGCCGCCGCCGCCGAGGATGATGTTGCCGCCGTCGAAGTACGTCGCCCCGTCTACCAGCAAGTCAGCCAGCCCGTTGATCAGGTTGATGTTGGTCAGCACACTGCCGGTTGCACCCGCAGTGGGCAGCGATGTGGCATCTTCGTTATCACCGCGCAGGAAGTCACCGTGCGAGGAACCCGACAAACCTTCCATGATGTCGAAACGCACCAGCGCTGAAGCACCCGAACCCGGCATCGATGGAACATCGAAGAAGCGTTCGGTGTAGTCGATGGTCACGCCTTGGGCGAGCCCCTTGAAGGTCGCCCAGTCATAGCCGGAGCCGCCGATATAGCGGTCACCCATGCCGAGACTGCCGACCATGATGTCGTCACCGCCTTCACCGTTGAACTTATCGTTCTCGTTACCGCCGATGAACACATCGTGACCGATCACCGGATCATTGCCAGCCGGGTCGAAGTTGTCGCCAGGTGCACCGTCCGACGTGCCCTTTTCGATCCAGTCGTCGCCTTCGTTACCCATGTCCTGTTCGTTGGCTTTGCTGCCCAGGATGAAGTCGTTGCCTTGGCCACCAATGGCTTCGGAAGCGTCCTCGCCGGTCACGATGAAGTCATTGCCGAACCCGCCAATGATCAGGTTGACGCCGTTGCCGCCGTGCAACACGTCGTTGCCGTCACCACCCTGGATGTTATCGTCGCCACCGGCGTCAGTGATGATGTCGTCGCCGGCGCCACCGCGCAGTTGGTCGTTGCCGTCACCACCTTCGATGCGGTCGTTGCCGCCGTCACCCCAGACCGTGTCGTCCCCTTCACTCGAGACGAGGATGTCTGCGCTGTTGGTGCCGCCCAGCACGATGTGCTCTGCACCGGTGTACTTGATGTAGTGAGTGTCCGGCCCGTCGGTCAGCGGGTTGTCGCGGAACACCACCTGCTCGCCGTTTTCGCCAAGCGGATCGGCATTGCCCAGGCCATCGTTGTACTGCTTGGTCTTGTCCACTTCCAGATAGAACCCGGGGTCCGAGAACACCAGGCCCGGCAAGTGCGTTGCCGAGGTGTTGGCCATGATCAACTTGGCGAACGAGTTGCTTTCCAGTTCCGCGTTCATCGACAGGCCAGAGGTACGTTCCAGGTAGTAGAAGCGGTCGCCGTCCTGGAGTTTTTCCATCTGGTTCTCGAACACGAAGTTGAAGGTCGAGCCGAGCATGCCACCGAACGGGGTTCTCGCTTCGGCCAGGCCGCCGATCCACAGGTCGATCGCATCGACGCCCGTGATCGTCACCCCCTTCAGATCGTCAGCGCTACCCAGCACCCCATCCTTGCCGGCGCGCGTCACGTTGGCCCAGGTACCGCTGCTGTTGAGGAAGTCCAGGCGGTCGGACGGCGCATCATCACCCCCCAATACCAGCGCCAAGGCTGCAGCGCGTTTGCCTTCCAGCGTGGTCGCCGCCAGGACGGTGCCATGGGTGCCATAGGCCGCGATGAAGTTGATCAGCGACTCCGGATGCTTGAGGTGCTGCACCAGGTCGACCCAACTGCTGTACGGCTTGAGCTGGGTATCACCGGTCTGGCTGTAGATGTCGCGGCGAATCGCGTTGAGCGAGGGAATCCCCACGTCGCGGCCACGGGCGATGTTGATCGCCGGCAGGTCGAGCGGCAGGCCGAGCAAGTTATTGCGCAGCGCCTCGGTGACGAACTCATCGATTTCGTTACCGGCCTGGCGCGTCACCCCACGCACGATCGCACTGGTCGCATCCTCTGGCGTCACCCCGCTGGCGGCATACGCCAACGGGTTGAGGAACGCCGCGATCAAGCCCAGTTGCTGATCGGGATCAGCGCTGTTCGGATCGCCAATTACATTGAAGTCGACGTCGTATCGATCGACCGTCTCGGTCAGCATCGAGTGGCCGAACCGGTAAACGGTGTGGGCGAACTCGGCGACGATCGAGGCATCGAGGTCGACGTCATAGACCTGGGTCGGCGCGAAGAACAGGTCGACCCTGGGTTGGATGGTCCGCGCAAACTCCTCGAACACCAGGTGCTGATACTGCATCTCGGTGCCGAACTTGGCAGCCTGGAACAGCCGCTCGCCATTCCACACCAGTGCATCGATCTCGGCCTGGCTGGCTGGCAACGCATCCACCGGAGTGAGCAACCACTCGTTGAGGAAAGCCACGTCAGCCGAATCGAGTACGGTGTCCTTGGTCTGCGCGACCAGCCGATTGTGCTCGGCGTGGAAGATCGCATGCACCGCAGTCAGGCCGATGTTCTCGTTGACCCGGCCGTCGCCGGCGATGTAGTGCGCATCCAGCAACTCGTTGTCGTAAGCCAGGTTGGCCCCGGTCTGCGGATTCGACGGCACCGCGTTGCCAATGTCGTCATCGGCATCGGGAACGAGCACACCAGCGCTGAACACCGGCGCTGCATTGTGGGCAATGTCGGCGAGGAACTGGTGACCGGTGCGCACTGCATTGACCAGGCTGATGGGGGCTAGCGGATTGCCTTCGACGAGGACGTCATCAGCGGTGCCACCAAGCCCGTCTGCCCCTTTCATCACGACCATCGGGAAGCCGTTCGGCCCCTTGATGAAATTGCCATAGGCGTCGGTCGCCAACAGCGGGCCGTTCTCGACGTCGGCATCGGTCAGGCGGATACCCAGGACATCGTTGGCCTGCGCCTTGACCACTTTCCAGGTCGCCATGCCACCGATTTCGGTGTCGTCAGCGGTACCGTACTTGCCATCCGCCCCCAGGTCACGGTTGGTGATCAGCCGGCCGGTCGCGATGGGGCCGTCTTCGGTCAGTACATACCCGCGCAGGAACACCTGGTGCGATGGATGCGAGCTGTAGGTCTGGTTCTGGTCCACGAACGGCGTGGTGGTGTTGGTGTGCTCATGGATGTCGTCGGCCGTGCCGAGAACGCCATCCGCCCCTGGCTGGTTGGTCGCGCGGGTCATCACCATGAAATTGGTGTTGCCGCCTGGCACGTACAGCGGATCATCCGGTTGCAGCGGGATGAAGACGGTGCCCGAGCCCCCCTTGGTGACAAGGTCCAGCCCATGATCGAAGAATTGCCCGAAGAAGGTCATCCAGGCATTGAACGGCGCGGACAGCCCCGCATCCGGCGCGGTGTTCTCGAACAGGTACACATCGTGGTCGTCGCCAGTACCGAACTGCCCGTCCATGCCGGGGCTGGCGACAATCCGTACGCCATCCTTGAGTACGTCGTCGTTGCCATCCGCGCCGAAGTTGAGCACGCCGTCGGCACCCGGGTCGTAAGCCGTGGCATAGGCCGCCGGGTTGTTCGATGTCTGGTCGACGATCAGGTTGCTGATGGTGCGCGGCTGCGAGTCAATCACCAAGCCGCTGTTCTGCGCATAAGACGTTCCCGATTGCGCCGGATTGAAGACCGGATCGCTCACACGCGGAAAGGTGTTATCGGCGGCACCAAACTCGGTGTTGTTGATGCCGTTGAGGTTCATCAGGTTGTTGTTCGACCCGTCGACCGCACGCAGGCCCAACGGCGCGCGGATGTTCGGGATCAGCGAGAGGATGTCCTGCCCGGACGCGTCAGCCTCGGCAATCTTGATCTGATCAAGGATGAAATTGAGGTCGGAGCGGACCATGTGAAGGCCTTCGCCACCGGCCGTGGCATCGACGACAGGTGCCTGCGCAGTCGGCACAACCGGCGCCCCGGCAACCACCGCGGCAGTCGGCTGCGAGAACACTACTTCAGTCGTGCCATGACCATCCTGGTAGATCGCCTTGACACGCAACGACAACCCGGCAAGGTCAGGCGAAACCTTGAAGGCGGTGCCATCGGCACTCTGGAACGCCACGTCGCCGGCCGGCAACAGGATGATGTCCTCGAACACACCGCTCCCCGGATCCGCCTCGAACTGCCAGAAGTAGGACACCGAGGCGTTGTTGATAAACCCCTGGAGATTGCCCACCGAGACGTTGTTGGCATCGCGCACCCCGGCCATGCTGACACTCAGCGTGTCGCCTACCGTTATCGCGCCGCCGTTGCCATCGCTGAGGGTCGGCCTGCCAACCGGTTGAGCATTGAGCCCTTGCACCAGCACTCGCTGGGTATCGGCAAACTGCAGGCGTTCGATATGCAGCAGCGTATCGGTGCCGTCACGACCGGCTACGGTATCTGCCACCGTCCAGACATCGTCTGCCAGATTGGCTGTGCCGCGGGTGTCCTGGGTCACCACATATTCAGACTGGACCCCGGAAAATATGGCGGTGTCGAAGGCCGACCCGCCCGTCGAGGTGCCGGGCAGGATTTCCCGCACGGCCTTGAGCTGCCCCGGGTTATAGGTGCGGTCGAGCATGAACGGGATCATATCGACCATGCTGTCGAAGCTGGCGATCTCGGGCCCGGTATGCAGCGCTGTAGACGGCAATCCTGACGTTTATCCATTTGTCGCCATCGATCAGGTCGTCGCCCCCGCGGCCCTCGATCAGGTCACTGCCATTGCCACCGAGGATGATGTTGCCCGTGGCAAAACCGGTGGTTGGCAAACCGGCATCGGCCAGAAACTGCTCCAGTCCGCGGATCAACGCCACATTGGTCAGCGCACTGCCCGTGGTTCCACCGTGGTTGATGATGGTGTCCGCATCCACATCATCGCCCTTGAGCACATCGGCGAACTTCGAACCGGACAAGCCCTCGACCTCGGCAAAACGGTCGAGAATCGAGGCCGGCGAGGCGCCGACCGGATTGAACACGCCATTGTTCTGGTTTGGCGCATTGCCGTGTGGCTGTGCCAGCTCGGCCATGGTCAGGTCAACGGTCACGCCCACCTTGTCATCCTTGTAGGTCACCCAGTCGAAACCGGACATGCCGTCCATATTGTCCTGGGCATCGCTGCCGACAAAGATGTCATCGCCACCCTCGCCGATCATTTCGTCGAAGCCACCACCGCCGACAAAGATGTCGTTGCCGATCACATCGTCATTGAGCAGCGGCGAGAAATTATCGCCAGGCGCACCATCCTGGGTGCCCATCTCGATCCAGTCGTCACCTTCGTTGCCGGTAGGTGGCAGGTTGGTCTTGGCACCGAGGATGAAATCGTCACCCTGGCCACCGAAGGTGGTGGTGATGTCTTCGGTGGTGACGATGAAGTCCTGGCCATCGCCCCCCAGGATCAGGTTGCCTCCA
>LNAP01001113.1_pt1 | contig 32920 bp, 33 predicted proteins | sample 602601 | NCBI WGS metagenome assembly LNAP01 (sample SAMN02440304, study PRJNA202911) | soil metagenome | biome: Subtropical and temperate rainforests or woodlands; isolation source: soil samples (1 kg each in a 20% v/v slurry with milli Q water) were... ...
ATTGCGTTCATCGGGGTGCGGATTTCGTGGCTCATGGTTGCCAGAAAGGTGCTCTTGGCACGGTTGGCTTCGTCGGCACGTTCCTTGGCGGCGCGCAGCTCATCGAACAGCTGGCGTCGTTCGCTGATGTCGATCCAGCCGCCGATGATGCCCTGGACTTCGCCGGTGGAGTCGCGGTAGGGCAGTATCCAGTGGTAGATCGTCAGCTTTTTGCCATTGATGAGCAGGGTGCGATCAAGGATCAGCGGGTTGCCCTCGGCGACCACGCGCAGATAGTCGGCGTGATACTGAGCCGCTTCGGTTGCCTGGGCCGTGCTCATCTGCATCACACTTTTGCCGATGACCTCTTCGCGCTTGACGTCGAACACCTGCAGGTAGCTGTCGTTGCAGGTCTGCAACAGGCCGTTGCGGTCGCGGACATAGATCGGGTGCGGCGTTTCGTTGACCAGTGCGCGCATGAATTCGAACTGGTCGTTGAGGGCGCGTTCGGCCATCTTGCGGTGCTTGATCTCCCGGCGCATGTAGGCGTTCCAGGTCAGGGAAATCAGCAGCAGCAGGCCGGTGACGAGGATGATCTGGGCAATCAGGTGGTGGTAGTTGCGCCAGTAGCTGTCGGAGGCGGCGGCGTAGCCTCGCCAACGGCTGTTGATCACCCCGAGCTCGCAGGGTCTAGTGGTTTCTAATAATTGTGATCTAGGTCGCCAAAGGTGCGGGGGATGGCATTGGTGAGCATTAGATGCCGCCAAACAGGTGTGAGCTTTGCACTTGTTTGGCGAGAAAAATAATTTTTCTATGCTTCTGGAAGATTCAGTTGACTGATTGTTTGTTTCTATATAGTCGTCTGCTTAGCTCTCTAAGTCCGCCAGATATTAAGGCTATGCAGAGTGCAGCAAAAATAGTAAGTAATAAATTTTGTTTGATTTTTCCTGAGTACGGAAGTTCTGTTGTTATAGTTTCGGACGATTGAGTGGTTGAGGATTTAGATGCGGTTTCTACAATGTCCAATAATTTAGAATTCGCAGTGTCTGTAATCTTCAAAAACTCTATATATTTAATGAGGTTTTTTTCTTGTGTTTGATATATTTTTTTTTGGTTAGAAATTATTTCCTCTACTGTTAGTTTTACGTTTTTTATGGATTGCTCACGGTCTTCATTGGTTGATGAAATATTAATTATATCGGTATTTTTTATTGCGGTTATAGTAGCGGTATTTGAATATTTATAGGCTATTTCTTCTGGGCGTTCTAGCAGGGCTATAGTGTTGGAGTTTAGACTTACGCTTTTGCCGATAGTTACGTTTGAAGTGCTCTTGTATAATGTAGGTCTCGTTGTCGAATATGTAATACCTACTGCAGAGACTATAAGGAAAACAATTGAAATTAATTTTATTTGTCGGATAAAAAAAGCATAGACATCAAAAAGAGAGATTTCTTCATTTAAAATTTCATTTGCTCTCATTTTTAATATCCTACAGTTACATGTAAGAGAGCAGCGATGCTTGCTGTTAGAGCCAAGATTAAAAATAATATGAAAATTTTTGCCCCTATAGTATATTTTACCTTATGGTGCTGGGTGCTGGGCATTAGTATATCCTTATTTTAGTAGCTGTTTTGATTTTTAGTCGAAGTCGAAATTGCCTAATATTCTACATTATTAGGCTTTAAGTCGCAACGTAGAAAATCGGCGTTGATTATCCTTGCGAGGTTGGCCGTTTCAATATGTCAAAAATGCAAATCTGCTCGGTCTTTTTTGTTTGACTATTTCATAGTGCCTTACGTTGTTGTGTTAATAACAAAATTCCACATGGTATGGTTGATTAATGAGGAAACCAGTGGCCAACGACATTATGATAAATAGAGAAAGGAGCATTTCAAAAAGTGTAAAGCTCGTTTGATTTTTTTAGAATGTGCGTCATGATTTTTATTTATGTTGTTATATTTAATATAACATAAAACAAAAACAGCAAAAGAGTGGTTGTAGTGTGGTTTGATAGATAATGGTTCGGAGGTATATCCTTGAACCTATGGCTGCTTAGCTCAACGAAAAGATAGGCGGTATTTTCTACTCTGTGGGAGTAGGATATATGTCCGTGAAGGTCATTATTTGGTTTAAAGATACAAGTATGTATCGTGGCAGGACATATAGGGGTTGTAAATTCCTACGGTGTAGGAATGTGTATATCCGCAAAGCGAAAAATAGCTTCACGGGTATAAGTATGTAAAGTGGGGCTTTACATGTACTTATAGTTTAATGTCCAGCTTTTCGATAATGGATTGCTTGTATTCGTCGGCTTCAATGTCTATTTTTATTTTTGCTTCTTTCCACTGTTCTTCATAAAGGTCTTGCCATCGTGCTACTAAGGAATGGACAATCATATCAAGGTTTTGTTGTTTTACACTGTTCCCGCTTCTTGCAAACTCCTTGATTAGAACATCATTGGATAGTGATTTGCAGCCTGAAAATGCTGCTATTAGCTTTTTAGCGAGGTTTGAGGTCATTCGTATCTCATGAAGCTCATCCATTTCTATTATTTTTACGAACATAATTAAAAATTTTTGACGCTCACGTCTTTTAAATCCACCAACCATACCGCCTATTTTTCCTGCATATTCCATCCTGTTCATAATTAGAACTCCTATGTTGTTATAATACCAATACCATAGGGTTTTGATATGTCAATGCTTAGGGGATATATCTCCGAACCTATAACATTACTTCGGGGATATACGTTGTAGGAAATTGGATATTCTGATTTTTTAAATTTCTAACGTTACCGATACCCCACCTATTTTTGTGAAATTCATTTGAGAGCGATTTTTGAGTTTTGGCAGTGTCATTTTTTGATCTGCTTCGTGGCAAAAGTCAACTAAGTGATTTAAGTTGGGTTGAACCATATTTGATGATTAAGGTTGGATGTTATATTTATTTTCATTTTGCTATTGACAAGATATTTTGCTGTAAGTAAGCCATAATTCAATGGTTTGAAAAATTAAATATCTAAAAAATTCGATAAAAATGTTAAATTTCACGACAGTTTTTTCAAGAAAATAACTTTTTGAAAAAGTCGATTTTTGGTTACTGTCCCAAATCGCTTTCGGGATATTTAGGCTCATCAGCCCAGTGAGTGATATTCACCCATTTTGATGAATTTTGAAAAGTGCGAAATTTTCATCAGGAGAGAAATTTGATATGTATGTATACATACATATAGGTTAGGGGATATATCTCCGAACCTATGGAAGTATTGGGTTGAGTGGTTAACGCTGTTTTGGACTGTTTTTAATATAGACTTTTTACACTAACCATAATGCTGCGAGGTGTAACGCATTTGGCTATTTTAGGAGTGGAGTGGTGTGGCTTGGTGTCGTTGTATCAAAGGAGTGGAAGAAGGCCGATTTTGACCAACTCCGTGTGTTATATCGCTATCGGTGGTGCGGTGTATGTATATGGGGAGGAAAGGGAAGGGGTGGGCGGGGAGGGAGAAGAAACACCCTCACCGGGTGCTATTATCTGATATAGGCTATTTGCACTAATTATAATGCTATGTTCATTGCTTCCAGTAGAACACGGTTCTACGGCTTACATTTAATTTCTTCATGACTTGCTGAATAGACGTCCCTGCTTCAAGCAAAATAATCCCTTGCTCTCTTTTAGTTTTGCCTTTTGCAGTACCGCCTTTCTTACCTCTTATGGCCTGTATTCTGCTTGTGTGGGTTCTGGCGACATAATCGTCAAAGGTTCCACGGTTAAAGTTTCTATGCGTCCATTTGGCTACGCTCTTTGCCGTATGTTTAACCTCGGATATGTCCAAGGGCGTGGAGAAATTGACGTTGTAGCCTGTGGCACGGTCTAGGCAAGCGTTTAGCCATTGGTTGTAGTCGGGCCAGCCTTGGCGGATGGCTTTGTATGCCCACGCCCTTACAGTTGCGACCCAAGCCGTAATCCTCTACGGGCTTCTGTTTGGCCTTTTCCGGGGTTAGGTCGATGTAGTCGGCCAAGTCGTCCAATGTGTATGGATCGGCCTGCCATTGGGTCACTATCCAGTGGGAATTGATCGGGTTCTTACAGATCAACCCGGAATAGCCTCTGTCTGCTCCTAAACGGTTACGCAATCCTGCCTCGATAGCCGCAGCGTAGCGTAAAGGGGCGGTTTTGCCGTCCATAGCCGTTCGGACAGGGGTTTGTAGCAGGTAGAGTAGGTGAGCGTGCCCATTGGCTGGATTTCGAGCTATTAGGTTCGGAGCTGGTGCCCCTACGTTGTCCCAGTGCATACCGGCATCGGTTCGGTCTAAGTCAAACACCATCCAATATCTATGCGTAGGCCCATTGGGCTGAACAAGTCGTGCAAGTTTTGCTTTTTCTTTTTTATTGATTTTTAAGCCACTGACTAAATCGTCTGTGTGATAAGGTCTCTTTGGTAAGTAGTCCTCAAATAGTTTTACGCATCCCATTGTTATCCTCGTCTAATAGTTATTTAGAAAAAGAAAACCTTGGGAGATGACTTGACAATAATTTTTATGATGATTAAATGGTTGTGTTGATTAGAGTTTTTAAAATTTCATTGTAGTATCATTCGCCACCTTCCCCAAGGTGGTTTTCTTTTTCTGCTCCTTTCAAGTTGCCACACTTTCGAGCTTTGTCAAACTTGAATACTAAAAAGCCCGTATTGCTGCGGGTTTTTTATTGAATGGGTTTTGTTATTGATAAGGTTCTTGAAATGGGCTTGGGGGCTTAGGTTTTAGAAGCCTTCTTTTTCTTGCTTGCTTCGCCTGCTCCGCTTCTTCCTTTTCAAATTCTACTATTTGCTTGCTGGTGAATGTGTCAGATGCCCAAAGTTTTACTTTGTCGGTAAATCCTAATGCGGCTTGCGTATCGTCCAAGCCTTGTTCTTTGAGTTGTTCGGCAACGTTGAATAGATAGTCCTTTCGTTTCTCTTTGCCCAAGCGACTAGCCATTTCATACGTGTTTTCTCTTAATCTCTTATAGTATTGCTCTGGGTTCTCGTCGAGCCTACGGGCTTCAAGTAGTCGATCCACCAAAATATCAAAACGTTTCATCAAAGGCTCAAGCTCTTCCTCGTATGCCTTGATTGCTTTTTCCAAGATGGTTTTTCTGCTGGTGTCCTCTTTAATTTTCTTGCGTAGTTCCTTCAATTCTTTTGTCATTCTGGATTTCATGGTTTTGAAATTAGATGACAGCTCTGCAGTCTTTGTGGTTTTTACCGTTATTTCGTCGTCTAATTTCTGCTTTTGACTATCTAGCTCGGCATTTTCTTTTCTCTGCTCGCTGGCCTGTATTTCTAAGCTCTGTATGGTTGCTTTGTAGTTGCTAGCCGTTCCTTGTAGGTCTTTTATCGTGGTGTTAAGTGTGACGACAGTAGCCCTTTGCTCGATAAGTTTGACCTCCTTACTGGTTAGTTCTTGCAGCAGCTTTTCTAGCTGTCTGGTGTAATAGTTGTGGCTTCGCTCACTTTTCGGTTTTTTGGCTTCCTTTTCAATAGGGCTTAAATATTCGGTGTTTTCCTTTGTTTTAGGTAGGAATTTGGCTTGCAAGCCATATGCAGCGGCTAATCCGTTAAAGTGTTCGTAAAAGGCCGCTTGCATTACTTTTGACTTCCATGATTCGCGTTCTCGGATAAACCTATGGTTTTGCTTTTCTTCGCTACGGTTGGGCAGTTTGAAGTCTTCTAGTGTTGGCGGCTCAGATATTTTTTCAAGGTGAGCTTTATTCCTCGCGTAGTATTGTGATGCGAATTCAAATTCTTGAGCGGAAAAATCATATTTCCCCGTCTTCTCATTTTGAAGGTCAAGAAACGCATGAACGTGGTTTGTTGTTTCGTCCAGATGACTGAATGAGAAAAGCATCTTGTTGTTCGGGAAGTTTTTTTGATAAAACTGATGCATGGCTTTCTGCAAAAGGTCTGTGTAAGCCTTAGTTATTGCCAGCTTATTAGGTTCAGGGATTACAAGGATGATTTCTTTAACCCTATTGACCGTCCTTGATACGGCTCGATCTGGTGCGTTTTGTTCGATCTCTCGCTTCTTGGTGGTGTAGTTCTCTAAAAGATCGATACGTTGGGATATACGGCTGATTTTGTGCTGGTTGAGTAGGGCGGCGTAGTCTCCGACTACCAGCGGCCTTTCTCCTTCTATTACCGATGTGACGTATTCTTTTATCTCAGTCGGTTCGGTTGCGTTGATGAATTTGACCAGCTTCGATTTTAGTTTTCGAAGCTTTTCTTTTTCTGCTGCTATCTCGTCAGTCGCTTCTGTTGCTTTGAGTTTGGTTTGTAGTTGGTCGTTGAAGTCAGCCAGTAATTGCTCTGCCAATTCTCTTGTTAATATCTGTTCAATACCACCTACAATGGCGACATTTGGGTGGTCTGGATTGGGGTTGAATTCAAAGTCGTCATACTCGTTTTGGTCCAGTCTAAGCGAGTGCCTCAACGAACTGTCCAACCCCTTCAGGTTGGAGTAGTTTCGATCTCTTTTGGTCAGTGTGATTGTCTGCAGATTGGTGTCATTCATTTTATCCTCAGTAGTGGGTTGGTCTTTGCTCTTGGCTTTTGCTTCTGTCCTGCCGACTAGGCACCTGCGTTAACCGTCACATCTTTTGCGTAGCAAAAGTGGGATGGTTAACATAGCAGGTATGCTCTAAATGGCTTCTTTTGAAAATTGAACCATATATATATTGAACCACATAAAAAATGTATATCAAGTATGATGGTGTAGGTGGTTTTGTATGGGGGTGTTGGTTGGGTATGTGCGTGCGGTATAGTAATCTATATTATAGTTATCTGGTTTGTATGATATCTATATATAGAAAACTAAGGACGTGTGTGGGTGCGTGCGTATACATGAGGCGTATGCAGTGGAGTGCATTATGCGAGAGGTTTTTTTAAAAATCTTCTTTTGGAGAAAGTCAAAAGCTATTCTGGTAATTAAAAGCATGATACCTTTTGTTTTTGCTCTGGATTTTAACGTGTAACGCCTTGGTGTATTAATGTGTAACCCCTCCAATTTTTGGTTTATTAGAGGGGCTTACGTTTATTTTATGATGTGGGAGAGGTCTGGTATTCCAAATGGCGTTAGTGGAGCTTTTTGTTTGAAAAATTGATGGGTATAAAGATTAAAGTCTTTTTCACCTTTTATACGAATGTCCATGCCGACGAGATTTGTTTCTTTGTCAATTTTAACGTCGAAGGTGATTCCTCTGGTGATGAAAAATGTGTTGAGCTTCAATCGGCCTTCTTCTGTTTCGTATAGGGCTATTATGTCTTCGTAGGTGGTGATTTCGAGCGTTTCCGCTTCGATTGCTAACGTACCTTCAAGGTTTTGGATCTCGTTTTCCAACGCTGTGATACGTGCTTCGCTGTCAGCCACACGCCTGATAAATGTATTTGGAATTATTCCGTCAAACTGAGCTAGCGAAGCCTCTAACATTTCCAATGTGGTTTTTTCGGTTGTTAGCTTGGCTTTCTTGGCTCGTATTTCTTCTTTTGGTGCCGATGTATCACGAACGGAAAAGAAGCGGCTAAATGCGTCGTTTACGGTGTCCATTTGCTTGTATTGGTCTTGGCTGAACCAAGTGAAGTCTTTTCGCTTCTTGTCTGTCCGCTCGTCAATGTAACGATTTTCCGATAACTGCCTAACGAAAGCGAGGAATGTGCCGAAAACAAGCTCAAATCTAATTCTGTTACTACATTCGCATACTCGTTCGGCTCTGTTAGAGCAAACAAGGTAGGCGTAGCGTTTTTTCTCGGCTCCTAATATTTGTAGGTTGAAAGTCATTCCGCATTTATGTTCTCCACATTGGATACAGTGCCGGAAAATATTATAGTGATGAGGTGTTCTACGTCCGTATTTTCGCCCGGTTAATCTGGTTTTCATCGCTGCAACGGCTGCACTGAATTCTATTTCATCAATGATTTTTGGAAAATAATTAGGGACATAACGGTCAAACGCTTTAGTGCCGTTCTCGTTTCGTCGTTGCAAACGTAGCACGCCGATTGGGCTTTTACTGTTGATAAGATGTAGAACTGATGTTCTCGTCCAACGTCGTTTTGAATATTTATTTACCTGCTTAACACTCTCCAATACTCCAACGTGTTTGAGTAGTTCGAAAATCTGGCGAATTTCTTGAGCTTCTTCTTCTACGATGACAAAGGATTGGCTTTGTTCATCGAAACGAAAGCCGTAGGGGCATCGTTTACCTATAACGTTGGTTTCTGCTGTGTCTCGCTTCTTTGCCCACACGGATTTCAAGCGTTTGCTCTTGGTGTCGCTTTCCTCGTGTGCTCGTTTGGCAATTACACCTACAAGGATCAGCGTTTCGAGGTCGCGGCTTGGATCGTCGTAGGAATATGTCTTGTTGTCGAAAACGGTGTGTAGTCGCACGCCTTTTTTGAGAATTGACTGGATTAGATCAACGGAGTCGGTGAGTTTCTGGCGGGTTAGTCGGTCGATTGATTCGACAATGATGTAGTCGCCATGCTCAATTTCTCCACTCTCTATCCTGTCCAATAACCCTTTTAACTGGCCGATCCGGGCGTTTGCACCACGGAATGCACTGATCCCCTTGTCGATAACGGTTTCGACCACGGGAACGCCTGTTGCTTCTGTAAATGCTTGGAGTGGGGTGGTCTGGCGGTCATGGCTGTCTCGGCCTTCTTCGCCTTGCGAGGCGGTTGACCATCTGACGTATGCGTATGCCTTGGGCATTGAATCGGCTCCGAGTAGGTTCTAGCTCATTTTATTAGAAAATAGCCTACCGTGGTCATCGGGGGCGATGCTCAGCAGCGCCTTGTCGAGGATCGCGCTCAACTCGGTGGCACCCCGTGACGTGGCCAGCGCAAAGACTGCGGGGAGGGTGCCGATGCTGCCGCTGATCTGCAGTTTGTCCTGAAACACTTGGGAGGACAGGAAATAGTTGGCGATCACCAACGAGTTCACCGCGCCTTCCACATGCCCTTGGGCCAGGAGTTCCGAGGCCTTGAAGGTGTCACTGGTTTCCACCAGGTGAATGTGCGGGAAATCCTTGCGCAGAAGGCTTTCCAGAGGGTTGCCTTGGGTAATCGCCAGGCGCTTGCCTGCCATCTGTTCAAGATTTGATGGGGCGTCGGGTTCCTTGCGCGTGAGCAATACGTAGGAGTTTTCCAGATAGGGACGACTGAAGTTCAGTTGAGCTTCGCGTTCCGTGCTGGGAATGATGGCGCCGATGAGGTCGGCTTTGCCGGTATCGACTTGCTCGATCATCGCGTTGACATCGCGTGCGCGCAGGATCTCGAAGCGCAACCCGGTGCGCAGGCGGATCAGCTCCAGGAGGTCGGCGGTGATGCCGCGGAAGTTGCCGTCGGCATCGAAGAAGGTCAATGGCGCGAAGGTTTCGTTGGCGATTACCCGGACCACCGGGTGCGCCTTCAGCCAACGTTCCTCGCGTTGCGTCAGTTGCAGTTTTTGCGCGGTGAGCAGGATGTCGCTGCCCGCACTCCAGCGTTTGGCAATGCTCTCCTGCTCATTGGTCGGCACCGCCGCCAGCACCGCGTTGAGGATGCTCAAGAGGGTGTGCTGGTCCTGGCGCACGGCAAAGCTGAAACCATAGGCTTCGTGCTTGCCGAAGTTGGCCATGCGGATATTTTTCAGGTAGCCCTTGTTGATCATGTAATGGGTGGAAATGGTGTCGCCGAGAAACACATCCGCCTGGTCGAATGCCACTGCATTCAGGGCGTTCTGATAAGAGGGGTAGGTGTGGATGGTCGCCTCGGGATACAGCTTCTCGACTTCGCCCAGCGGCAGGTAGTGATAGACCAGGCTCAGGCGCAGCCCGGCCAGGCCCTCACTGAGGCTGCGGGTTTCGCCCTCGCGTGTCACCAGCACTGGCTGGTCCACGGCATACGGTGCTGAAAGGGTGAGCAGCGGGTTGGTGGCCTCAAAGCCATTGGACGAGCCCAGCAGGTCTATTTCACCGGCTTCAAGCGCCTGGATGGAGGCTTCCCGGTTGGGGTAGCGCAGCACTCTGACGGGGAGCGCCAGCGCCTTGGCCAACAGCCCGGCGTAATCGGCCGTGAGCCCCTCATAGTCGCGTCCGCTGGACGTGAGGTCGAAGGGCGGGTAATCGGGAGCTGCCGCGCCGAGTACCAGTTCGCGTTTGTTCTGCAGCCACTGGCGTTGCGTCTTGTCCAGTTGAGTGTCCAGTTGAACGGCGCCTGCGCGGCTCAATAAGGTGAAGTGTTCCGGTTCCGTTTGAGCAGCGAGCACAGAGGTGCTCAAGCACACGCCTGCGCTCAATATGATCAGATAGTCCTTTATACGCCTGGGCATCCGCTTTCTCACACTAGCGCGTTTCGTTTTGCCAACTCGATAAGTTCTACCAAGGACTTGGCTTTGAGTTTTTGCATAAGCCTCTTTTTGTAGGTGCTGACGGTTTTGTTACTGAGAAACATACCTTTGGCAATTTCCTTGTTGGTGCGACCTTGTGCAAAAAGTTGCAAGACCATTAATTCGCGATCATTCACTGCCTTGAACAGTTCCAGTTCCTGGGAATTACTGTCCGGGCCGCAGGCGTTCAATGCCTGGCTGGGGAAGTAGTTGTAGCCGGATAATACAGCGCGGATGGCACTCAGCAGTTCACTCAGGTCGCCCTCTTTGCACACATAGCCATCGGCGCCCGAGCGCATGCAGCGGGTGGCGAACAGGGTTGGGCATTGGGCCGTCAGAATCAGGGTTTTCATCGAAGTATTCATTGCGTTAAATCGGCACAGCACTTCGAGGCCATCAAGTTTTGGAATACTGATATCCAGAATGATCAGGTCTGGAAGGCATTCGCGAACCATTTGTATTGCATCACAACCGTTATCCGTTTCGCCGACGACTTTATAGCCTTCGTGTTCCAACAACATACGAATCGCCAGCCTGATAACAGGATGGTCATCAATGATGAAAACTGTGTTCATAATCACATTCCATGCAAGTGCAAATAAAGCGGGCACATTAGCTCAGAAGGCGAGGCGGGAGCATGGAGGTGAGGGGGCGTAGATACAGAACAGGAATATTCCTACATTAAAAAAGGTATTGCCTTACGATCTATCAAGGCTTTGTGGACGTCTGTTTCAGAATTCGGTCGGCGATGTGGGTTCGGGCCTTGGCCCACCGGTTAAGCGGTTATTGTGGTAAGTTTTTCCTATATGGAGATGTTTAAATTCCTACATTTACAGCGGGCTTATCAGCGTCATTAGTTCGTCCCGGTTTAACGGTTTTGATAAATAACCAAGTAACGGCAAGTTACGTTGTAAGGCTTGAGTCTTCAGATTCGCCAGTTCGGGCAGGGGCAGGCCGCTCAGCAGGATCGCCCCTGCGATAAACCCCCGCCGACCGGCGATTTCGACTAACTCAAGCCCGGGCAGATCTGGCAGGCATTGGTCGCACAGCATGAGGTCGAAGGGCCGTTCGGACTGGGTCATCAAGCGGATCGCCTGTTCGGCGTTTTCCGCCAGGGTCAGGTGCTCGAAGCCGAAGCTGTTGAGCAGGCACTGGGTTGCCAGGAGCTGAAAGGGGTGATCCTCCACCAACAGGATGCGAAGGCAATTCTTGAACATAGGAAGGGCACACGGTGAGTCAAGCGGCGATTGGGCGGGGCGTAGGAAGGCGCCCTATGCCCTTTAAGAGCGTGCGTGATTATTCATCGGGTGTTTGTACTGATTCGATCAGGCCGCTCTGTTCCCTTCGTAGGTAGATTCTGTTCAGGCAACAGGCAGCTGGATCAGTCATCTATTGCGGGCTGGAACGCCCGGTCATTTCCCGCGCCATCTCGGTGGCGTAGCTGTCGGTCATGCCGGCGATGAAATCGATCATCCGCAGGAACGAGGCGTGCAGCGACCAGGCCGGGTCGGGGGCACTGTTGCCCAGCAGGTCGAGGATGCGCCGGTTCTTGAACGACGGCGTGCGCCCGCCGTGCTGTTCAAGCGCCGCCCCGCAGAAGGCGTTGAGGAGGATTTCCAGGGTGGTGTAGGCGCCGATTTCATGCAGGGTCTTGCGCTTGTCCTGGAAGATTTTCTTGCGCGCCATGTCCTTGGCATCCAGCACGCAGCGCTTGGCGGGGCCGTGCATATGCTCGACCAGATCACCGTGCAAGGTGCCGGCGAGCAAGGCGTCCTGTTGTTCGACGAAAGCGCGTGCGGCGGCGTTGGTCAGGTGTTCGATGGCTTTGCCGCGCAGGATCGCCAGTTTGCGCCGCCGTGAATCCTGGGCGCCCAGTTGCCGGTAGGTTTGCGGCAGGTCGTCGCCGACCAGGTCGAGCAGCAGCGACTCGACTTCGGCATATTGCAGCAAGTCCATTTCCAAGCCGTCTTCCAGGTCGATCAGCGCGTAGCAGATGTCGTCCGCGGCCTCCATCAAGTACACCAGCGGATGGCGCGCCCAGCGTTGTTCTTCCAGCTGCGGCAGGCCGAGCTTGTGGGCGATCTGCTCAAGGATCGGCAATTCGCTCTGGTAGCAGCCGAACTTGTGTTTCTTGTAGCCCAGGGAGTCGGCATGGCGGGCGGTCCACGGGTATTTCAGGTAGGTGCCCAAGGTCGCGTAGGTCAGCCGCGTGCCGCCGTCGAACTGGTGGTATTCCAGCTGGGTCAGCACCCTGAAGCCCTGGGCGTTGCCTTCGAAATTGAGGAAGTCATTGCGCTCGGCCACGCTCATGTCGTCCAGCCAGCCGCGCCCGGCGGCCTGCTGGAACCAATGGCGGATGGCGTCTTCGCCGGAGTGTCCGAAGGGCGGGTTGCCGATGTCGTGGGCCAGGCAGGCCGATTGCACCACCATGCCCAGGTCGCTCGGGTCGCACCACTCGGGCAGGGCGCTGCGCAGGGTTTCGCCCACGCGCATGCCGAGGGAGCGGCCGACGCAGCTGACTTCCAGGGAGTGGGTCAGACGGGTGTGGATATGGTCGTTGCTCGACACCGGGTGGACTTGAGTCTTGCGCCCCAGGCGGCGGAACGCGCCGGAGAAAATGATGCGGTCATGGTCTTTGTGAAACGGGCTACGGCCCAATTCTTCCGGGCTGTGCAGGGGCTTTCCAAGACGTTCGCGAGTCAGCAGGGTGGGCCAATCCAAGGCGGGTACTCTCCGTGCGGTGAATGACTCGCCCAGCTTCCCGGTTCCGGGTGGGCGGGGCAAGCGAAAATCTACAGGCCGACCGCGTCGATATCGATTAACAGCAAGCGCTGACCGTTATCGAAGAATTGTCCGGCGGTCAGGCAATACTGGTTGGTGGTGGCGTCGCGGTAGGTCGAAGACAGCGTCAAGCGGCGCTCGTCCCAGCCTTCGGCCAGCAGATGATAGAAATACGGGCGCCACGACCAATTGTGGCCGAGGTAGCGGCTGTCGGCTTGCCAGGCGTCCTGGCGCCATTCGAAATTGGGGGTCAGTTGGGTGCCATGCCGGTCGCACTGGTAGAACCGCAGCAGCCAGGGATAATCCGGCAATTGCGGCAAATGGCTCAGCGGCGCCTGGCCCTGGGCCCAGGTCTGGAGGATTTTCATCAGTTCGGCCAGTTGTTGGCGCAATTGCATGATGCGTCCGCGTTCGGCGAGTTTTTTCTGCACGTAGGCGCCACGCAGTTGGGCGAAGCGCGGCACGAAAGCATCGGCGGCGAACCAGTCCAGTTGCGCCTGGGCAAACAGATAACCCTGCACATACCGCGAGCCGCATTCCAGCGCAAAACTCAACTGCGCCTCGGTCTCCACCCCTTCGGCAATGATCCAGCAGCCGGTTTTTTCCGCCATTTGCGCCAGTGCCCGCACCACTTCACTGCTGGGGCCCCCTTTGGCGGCCTCCTGAAACAGGCGCATGTCCAGCTTGAGAATGTCCGGCTGCAACGCCAGCACGCGGTCGAGCTGTGAATAGCCGGCGCCGAAGTCATCGATGGCGATGCGCGCGCCGGCCTCGCGATAGCGCGCCACCACGTCGGCCAGGCGCTGGATATCGCCGCCCAGTTCAGTGATCTCGAACACGATGCGCCGTGGATCGACGCCGTGGGCCTGCACCTGTTGCAAACTGGGCAGGGCCTGGCCGGCACGCAGGCGATTGATCCAGCGCGGTGAGATATTCAGGCTCAGAAACCAGTCCTGCGGTGCCTCGTGCAGACGGCTCAAGGCGTTGTCGCGGATCTGCCGGTCCAGGCGCCGCAAGGCCACGCCCGAGGTGCGCGGGTCGGCGAACAATGGGCCGACCGACAGCAGGCGACCGTCAGCCTGGCGCAGGCGGCCGAGAGCCTCGACGCCGGCGATGCGCCCGGTGGCGGTGTCGATGAAGGGTTGGAAGCAGGCGAGCGGTTGCCCGTCGATCACGGGGCCTCCTTAAAAACGTTGGCAACAAAGTGCCCGGCCCTCGTTGACGAGGGCCGGGCCGATTCTGTTTGCAAGAATGCAGCCAGCAGGCCTCAACCTTTGCGTGAGGCGCCCTGCATGGCTAATTTGATCAGTGGGATCAAACCGGCGCCCAGCCGCACCAGGCGGGTCAGGCTGCTGAGACTGCCGCCCTTGGCGCCCTTGCCGGTAAAGAAGCCGATCAGCGTCACTGCGGCCACGCCCCACAGCGGCGCATGCTTGATGCCCAGGCTGTCCTGCCAGTGTTGGCCCATGTTGCGCACCTTATTCAGGGGCGCCATCAGTTGCTGGGACTCGTGGCGGATTTCCTGGCGGTGCATTTCCATGCGCAGGCGGATCAATGCCTTGCGCATTTCCCGGCGCGAGTTGGTGGGTGGGATTTCAGTCAGGCTCATGGCAGCAGGCGCTCCCGGTCATTGGCCAGCTCTTCGAGGGTGGCGTGGAACGGCGTGGACTCATCGAACACCGCCGCCTTCAAGCGCACACCGCAGAATGCAGCGGCCAGGGTATAGAACACGCAGAGGCAGATGATTCCGGTCAGGCGGTAGCCGGTGTCCCACACCAGAATCATCACCAATGTCGACAACCCCACCAGCAACAGCAGGGCAAACACCAGGGCCAGCCCGGCAAACAGCAGCAGGCTGACGGTGCGCGCTTTCTGCTCCTGCAGCTCGATGCCGAACAGTTCGACATGGCTGTGCAGCAAGCCCAGTACGGCTGCGCCCAGGCGTCGGGACGTTGAACTTGGGCCCGTGGACGAGCCGGATTCGCCGATAGACATAGGATTAGCGCCTTGTAGCCAACAGACCGATCAAGAAGCCCACGCCGGCGGCAATGCCCACTGATTGCCAAGGGTTGGCCTGCACATAATCTTCGGTCGCGGTGACGGCGGCCTTGCTGCGGTCGCGCAGGGAGTCTTCGGTCAGTTGCAGGGTTTCACGGGCCTTGAGCAGGCTGTCGTGGATCTTGGCGCGCAGCTCGTCGGCCTGGTCGCCGGCCAGGATGGCGGTGTCGTCCAGCAACTTTTCAGTATCACTGACCAGCGTTTGAAAATCCGCCATCAGTATTTCTTGAGCCGTCTGTGCTGTTTTGCTGGCCATGGTTATCTCCGTGAGTGGCTGATCGGTACGTGTGGTTTCGAGTCACCGGTATCGGTGAAGGTTCATTGCAAATGTCTGGTACAGCTTTTGCTTTGCCTTGGTGCGCAGGCCCCTGGGGCTGCGCTGAATCTGGGCGGTTGGGCCGCAAACCGGTGAAAACCTTACCCTATATAACTGAAACTCGCGGAAAAACCCTGTCGGGAATGGCCGATTGTGCTGATCGCTGCGCTAAAGCGGTTCACGCCCTCAGAAGAGGGGCGGAGCCGGTGGTGCCAATTTAGTGCGCGAAACGCTGGCTTGAACCGCTTTGGTGCTTTTTGCCTTTATCGCAGGCCTGCCAACCTCCATGGAAAATCTGCAAAGCGCAGTGGACACCCTCGTCCACAGCTCCAACACCCTGTTCATTCTGATCGGTGCGGTCATGGTTTTGGCCATGCACGCCGGTTTTGCCTTCCTCGAAGTCGGCACCGTGCGTCAGAAGAACCAAGTCAACGCCCTGTCGAAAATCCTCAGTGACTTCGCGATCTCCACCCTGGCCTATTTCTTTATAGGCTATTGGATCTCTTATGGCGTGAGCTTCATGCAACCGGCGGCGGTGATCAGTGCCGATCACGGCTATGGTCTGGTGAAGTTCTTCTTCCTGCTGACCTTTGCCGCGGCGATTCCGGCGATCATTTCCGGGGGCATTGCCGAGCGTGCACGATTTGTTCCGCAACTGTGCGCTACCGCGCTGATCGTGGCGTTTATCTACCCGTTTTTCGAAGGCATGGTGTGGAACGGCAATTTCGGCGTGCAGGCCTGGTTGCTCGCGACCTTCGGTGCCAGCTTCCATGACTTCGCCGGTTCCGTGGTGGTGCATGCCATGGGCGGCTGGCTGGCGTTGGCGGCGGTGCTGTTGCTCGGGCCGCGCAACGGGCGTTATCGCGAAGGGCGCCTGGTCGCGTTTGCGCCGTCGAGCATCCCGTTCCTGGCGCTGGGCTCGTGGATTCTGATTGTCGGCTGGTTCGGCTTTAACGTGATGAGCGCACAAACCCTGAACGGCGTCAGCGGCCTGGTGGCGGTCAACTCGCTGATGGCCATGGTCGGGGGTACGGTTGCGGCGCTGGTGATTGGCCGCAATGACCCCGGCTTCCTGCACAACGGCCCGCTGGCCGGGCTGGTGGCGATTTGTGCCGGTTCCGACCTGATGCATCCGGTGGGCGCATTGGTCACGGGGGTTGTCGCCGGTGGCTTGTTTGTGTGGTGCTTCATTGCCGCCCAGGATCGCTGGAAGATCGACGATGTGCTGGGTGTCTGGCCGTTGCATGGCCTGTGTGGCGTGTGGGGTGGCATTGCCTGCGGCATCTTCGGCCAGACCGCCCTTGGCGGGTTGGGCGGGGTCAGCCTGATCAGCCAATTGATCGGCACCGCGTTGGGTGTGCTGGTGGCGTTTGCCGGCGGCCTGCTGGTGTATGGCGTGATCAAGCGCGTACACGGGCTGCGCCTGAGCCAGGAAGAGGAGTACTACGGCGCGGACCTGTCGATCCACAAGATCGGTGCGATCAGTCAGGATTGATCGGCGCCTCTTCGTCAGGGGCCGCCCGCGGGTAGAAGCCGTGCAGCAGACGGTAGCGGTTGTGCCGCACCTCATCGACCCGCGCTTGCACCTGCTGGTCCGGCAGGCCCAGCAGGATCAGGGCGTGGGAGGCGAGCATCAGGCTCGACTCCAGCAGCTCGGGCACCACTTCGCTGGCGCCCGCGGCTTTCAGTTCGGCTAATTGGCTGTCGTCGCGGGTGCGTACCAGGATCGGTACGTCGGCGTTGATCCGGCGGGCTTCCTTCAGCACCAGCAGGGCGACTTCGGTGTTATCCACGGCGATCACCACCAGCCGCGCCCGCTCCAGGCCGACTGCGCTGAGCAGGGCGCCACGGCGGCAGTCGCCGTAATGCACGCTGTTGTCTTCGGTGGCGGCTTCCTGCACCCGTTCCGGGTTGTCATCCAGGGCGATAAACGCCTGTTGTTCGTGGTGCAGAAAGCGCCCGATGGATTGCCCGACGCGGCCATAGCCGCAGATCACCGCATGGTCGCGTAACTCGGCGTTGAGCGCGGTGATGGCTTCGAGTTGCACCTGCTGGTTGGGTTTGCGGTGCAGGCGCAGGGCAATGCCCGGTGCCGCGCGCAGCAAAAGCGGGGTCAGCAGCATCGAGCAGAAGGTGGCGGCCAGCAGCAAGCCGTTGAACTCATCCGGTATCAGCCGGCTCTGTTGCATCTGCGCCATCAGCGCAAAACAGAACTCGCCGCCCTGGGCCAGGGCCAGGCCGCTGCGCCAGGCGGTTTCGCGGTCGCTGCCGCGCAGTTTGACCAGCGCCGCGACCACGCAGCCCTTGGTCAGCATCAGCGTGAAGGTCAGGCCGAGGATCAGCAGGCTGTGGCTGATGAACAGTTGCAGGTCGATGAGCATGCCGATGCTGACGAAAAACAGCCCCAGCAGAATGTCGCGAAACGGCCGGATATCCGCCTCGATCTGATGCCGGTAATGGCTTTCCCCCAGCAGCATGCCGGCCAGGAACGCACCAAGCGCCGGGGAGAGGCCCAGCAGGTGCGTGAGCCAGGCGGTCAGCAACACGATCACCAGCGCCAGCAGCACAAACAGCTCGGCCGAATGGGAGGCGGCGACTTCATGGAACAGACGCGGCAATAACCAGCGGCTGGCGAGCAACAGGCCGACGAACAACAACAATGTCTTGGCCAGCGTCAACGGCAGTGCCCAGTACCAGGCCTGCTCGCTGCCACCGGCGAACACCGGCACCAGGGTCAGCAGCAACACCGCCACTACATCCTGGAACAGCAGCACGCCAATCGCGTTCTGGCCGTGGCTGCTGAAGATTTCCCCGAGGCTGCTCAGCTCTTTGCTGACAATGGCCGTGGACGACAACGCCAGCCCCGCACCGAGCATCAAGGCGATGTTCGGCGACACGCCAAAGGCCATCAACAGGCCTCCCAGCAGCAACCCGCAGCCCAGCACTTGCAAGCTGCCCAGGCCAAATACCACGTGGCGCAGGGCGAACATCTTGCTCAGGGAGAACTCCAGGCCAAGGGAAAACAGCAGGAATACCACGCCCAGCTCGGCGAGGTCGGGCAGGTTTTCGCTGTCATTCACCCAGTCGAGGGCGGTCGGCCCCACGGCCAGGCCCACGCACAGGTAGCCCAGCACGGGCGGCAATTGCAGCCGGCGAAACAGCGCAATCACCACCAGGGATGAGGCCAGAATGATCAGCAGGTTGGCGAACACAAGCATCTCCGTTGCAGGGCGAGCGGACAAAAAGCCGCGAGAATCGCTGAATCAGTTATAGGCCATGGTGATCTGGGTCAGGGTTTATCGGCTCGCCAGCGCTATAGAGTCGGCCTAAAATGGGCGCCTATTCCTGATCAGGTCCTGTCGTCATGCCTCCTGAATGCCAGTTGTTCACTACGTTGGGTTGCCATCTGTGTGAGCTCGCCGAAGCAGAAATCATGCCGTTGGTCGAACATGGGTTGCTGGTTGAGCTGGTGGATATCGCCGATTCCGAAGCCTTGTTTGAAGCCTATGGCCTAACGATTCCGGTGCTGCGCCGGGTGGATACCGGGGCTGAACTGGGTTGGCCGTTCGACACGGAGCAGGTGGTGGCCTTCCTATTCTAGCGCTTGGGCGATGGCAGCTTTCTCAATATTGGGTTACTGTATGTTTGTACAGCGATTGAATAGAGGGAACGCCCGTGGTGAATGTTGAACAACTGAAAAGCAGCGTTAATCGCATGTCCGCCGACGTCGTGCGCGATGCGGTGAACGAGCTGCGCCTCGACGGCCTGGTCACGGAAGGCAAGACGCCGTTTAACAAAGTGCATTTCAATACCTGCTTTGCCGAGATCGAAGCGCTGTTCCAGCGCGCCGGTTATCACAAGCAGTTGGATGTGGTGGGTTACCAGGGCTTGCTGTACGCGCTATATGATCCGGGCCGTTGGGAAGCGGTGGACGTGCTGCGCTGGCTCAAGGAATTTACCGAGGCCGCCAGTGCTTCGCCGATTCTGCGGGCGCAATTGGCCAAGGCCTGAGATCCGCCCTAGGCTCAATCCCGCTCCATGCGGGATAATGCCGGCCTGTTTCCCAGGCTTCGAGCATCCGCATGTCCACTTCCGGTTTTTCCGCGTCCCAGCATCAAGCCAGCACCTTGTACTTGCCGCCTGGCCCTTGGGCGACGGTGCTCGACTGCCTGTGCGAGCATTTCCCGGCGATCGGCCGCACGCAGTGGCTGGACCGCATCGCCCGTGGCCGGGTGCTGGATCTGCAGGGTAGCCCGATCCGCCTGGACCTGGCCTACAAGGAAGGCTTGTGCATCTACTACTTCCGCGAAGTGCCGAACGAAAAAGTCATCCCGGTGCAGGAAACCATCCTGTACGCCGACGAACACTTGGTGGTGGCGGACAAACCACACTTTCTGCCCGTCACCCCGGCGGGTGAGTATGTCGAGCAAACCCTGTTGCGCCGCCTGATCCGCCGCCTGGACAACCCGTCCCTGGTGCCCCTGCACCGCATCGACCGGCATACGGCGGGGCTGGTGCTGTTCTCGGCCAACCCGCAAAGCCGCTCGGCCTATCAGCAGTTGTTTCCCACGCGTCAAATCGACAAGTTCTACGAGGCCATCGCCCCGGCCTTGCCGAACCTGACCTTCCCGCTGGTCCACAAAAGCCGTCTGGTGGATGGCGAGCCGTTCTTTCGCATGCAGGAAGGGCCGGGCGCCAGCAACACCGAAACGGCCGTGGAAGTGCGCGAAACCCACGGCGACTTATGGCGCTATGGGCTGTTCCCTGTGACCGGCAAGAAGCACCAGTTGCGTGTACACATGACGGCGCTCGGCGCGAGCATCTGCAATGACCCGTTCTACCCCGAAGTGATCAAGGATGCCGTGGACGACTACGCCAATCCCTTGAAGCTGCTCGCCCAGGGGGTGCGTTTTATCGATCCGGTCACGGGTGCAGAACGCAGTTTCCGCAGCCAGATCACGCTCGACTGGTAACCGCAGAAACGACAAGGCCCGCGCGAGGCGGGCCTTGTATGCAAGCGTTGCGGCTTACAGGTCTTTAACGGTACGCACTTGATCCTTGTTGATGCGGGTGCGCTTGCCGTCAAGCTGTTCGAATTCGTAGAAACCCGTATCTTCATTGTATTTCGGGGTATCGACAGCCTGGATTTCGCGACCGTCATTCAGGGTGATCACTGTTGGCGAGGCGCAACCGGCAAGGGTAGCGAGGCCCAGTGCAAGCATGAAAGCGGCGATGGTCCGTTGAGTCATGAGTGTGTCTCCAAGAGAATTCTTTTTGATTGCTGACTGTGTGACGCGTGGCGCGTCGACAAAGTTCCTTGTGTGGGGGTCATTCTGACACGCCAGGCCTGGTGTGTAACAGCGCAGGCGTGTTCAGGTTGGCCAGGCGCGGATCATCTGCCGGGCATTCCAGCCCGATGCCCCCCAACTGCAGGAAGATCTTGCGCGGGCTGCGCTCACCGGCTTGCCAGGCCTGTTCTACCGCGCTTTGCAGGTGGGTGGGGATGATGCAGATCAACGGTTCCCAGAATTCACCGTGGCGCACCATCACCGGCAGCCGCGGATTGCGCTGCGCCGTCTTGCGCAGGTCGGCGAGCAGTCGAGCGTCAAGATGCGGCACATCGCACGGCAAAATCAGTAAGTGCTCATGGCGGGCGGCGTTCAAGCCTGCGCGGATACCGGCCAGCGGCCCGGGGAAATCCGTACTGTCGTCACTCACCAACTGGTCGGCATACGGCGTGTAGCGGTCCGGGTTGCGGTTGCACGAGATGATCAGGTCGTCGGTCAGTGGGCGCACCAAGTGGTGCAAGTGCGCGATCAATGGCTGACCCTGCCATTCCAGCAAGCCTTTGTCTTGTCCGCCCATGCGTTGGCCGCGGCCACCGGCCAACAGCAGAATCGAACAGGGCAGAGGCGAAGAATCGTCGGGCATGGGGGTTCCGCAGCGGCAGGTAAATAGGGGCCTGTGATATAACATCGGGCTGTTCCTTCGACAACCGGACCGTGCCATGAAAGCCAAGGCAGATGCGCCCTTTGTACCCCTGAATATCGCTGTATTGACGGTCAGCGACACCCGCACCCTGGACACCGACACCTCGGGCCAGGTTTTCGTCGACCGCCTGATCGCCGCCGGCCACCTCCTGGCCGAGCGCGTGCTGCTCAAGGACGACCTCTACAAGATTCGCGCCCAGGTGGCCCACTGGATCGCCGAAGACGTGGTGCAGGTCGTGCTGATCACTGGCGGCACCGGCTTCACCGGCCGTGACAGCACGCCCGAAGCGGTGAGCTGCCTGCTCGACAAACAGGTCGACGGCTTTGGCGAGCTGTTCCGCCAGATCTCCGTGGCCGACATCGGCACCTCCACCGTGCAATCCCGCGCCCTGGCCGGCCTGGCGAACGGCACCCTGGTGTGCTGCCTGCCGGGTTCGACCAACGCCGTGCGTACCGGTTGGGACGGCATCCTCGCCGAGCAACTGGACAACCGTCACCGCCCCTGCAACTTCGTACCGCACCTGAAGCAGGCCGAACCCTGTGAATCCCGTGGATAAGCCGGGCAAGACCGGCGCCTTGATGCCGGTGGAAGAAGCCCTGCAACGCTTGCTCGAGATGGCCGAGGCCGCGCCGATTCGCGAGCAGCAGGTATTGCCCCTGGCCGCGGGTGATGGCCGCGTACTGGCGCAGGATTTGATCTCCACCCTCGATCTGCCGCCGTGGCCCAACAGCGCCATGGACGGTTATGCCGTGCGCCTGGCGGACTGGACGGGCGAACCGTTGGCGGTGAGCCAGCGCATCTTCGCCGGTCAGGCCCCCGCACCATTGGCTGCCGGCACCTGCGCGCGCATCTTCACCGGGGCGCCCGTGCCGCAAGGCGCGGACTGCGTGGAAATGCAGGAAAACGCCGTGGTCCACGCCGACGCGCGTGTGAGCTTTACCGAGCCGTTGCATATCGGTCAGAACATTCGCCCGCAAGGGCAGGAAACCACCGTCGGCGAAGTGGTGCTGACCGCGGGCACGCGCCTGGGGCCGATCGAACTCGGCCTGGCTGCGTCCCTCGGTCTCGACCAATTGGCCGTGGTGCGCCGCGTGCGGGTCGCGGTGCTGTCCACCGGCGATGAGTTGATCGAGCCCGGCCTGCCCCTCGGCCCAGGGCAGATCTACAACAGCAACCGTCGCGTGCTGTGCAGTTGGCTGGAGCGCCTGGGATGCGAAGTGATCGATGCGGGCATTCTTCCCGATGACCTGGACCAGACGCGCACGTGTCTGGCGGGCCTGGGCGCGGTTGACTTGATTCTGTCGACCGGCGGTGTGTCGGTGGGCGAGGCGGATTTTCTCGGCATTGCCCTGCGTGAAGAAGGCGAGCTGGCCTTGTGGAAGCTCGCGATCAAACCGGGCAAACCGCTGACCTTCGGCCATTTCCGTGGCGTGCCGGTGATCGGCCTGCCGGGCAATCCGGCGTCGACGCTGGTGACGTTTGCCCTGTTGGCACGCCCCTATCTGCTGCGCCGCCAAGGTGTGGCGGAGGTCGAGCCGCTGCGGTTCGAGGTGCCGGCGGGGTTCGTCTGGCCCAAACCGGGCAACCGCCGCGAATATTTGCGCGGGCGCATCGAGCAGGGCAAGGCGGTCATCTATCGCAACCAGAGCTCCGGCGTGCTGCGCAGTGCGGCGTGGGCGCAAGGGTTGGTAGAGGTGTTGGAAGGGACGACGCTGGCGATTGGCGACCGGGTGAATTTCATTCCCCTGAGCGAAGTCCTGAACTGAAGCCGATCTGAATGTGGGAGGGGGCTTGCCCCCGATGGCGGTGTATCAGCCACAGATGTGTTGACTGAAACACTGCCATCGGGGGCAAGCCCCCTCCCACATTTGGATTGTTGTTTGTCTGGGGCTACTCAGTAGTCGTCGCCACGCTCGGTGACATCGCGCTCGACCGGCTCGGCGTCCGGGTCGTACCCCGCCGGAAACTTGCCCTTCAACGTCCAGGCAAACGCAATGATCTCGGCGATCGTGCGGTACAACTCTTCCGGGATACTGTCGCCCAGTTCCATGCGCGCCAGCAGCTTCACCAGCTCGGCGTTTTCATAGATGGGCACTTCGTTTTCCCGCGCCAGCTTGAGGATCGCTTCGGCCAGGGCATCGTCGCCCTTGGCGGTCAGGGTCGGCGCTTGTTGGCCGTCATACTTGAGGGCGATGGCCTGGCGCGGTGGGTTGGCGTTGTTCATGCGGTTTCGTCCACCCAGCGTTGCTCCAATCCGGTTTTCGGCCCGCGTGGCGGCGTGCCGAGGTGGCAGTCGAGGTCGCCGACATTGATGCCCGACGTCACCAGGCGCTCGCGCAAACTGCCCAAGTGACTTTCGATCAAACTGGCGGTGAACGGTCGCGTCGCCCACAGCTGGCTCGACAGTTTGCCCTGAGACAATTGCGCCTGGACCTGCAACGGCCCCAGCGGCTCCATGTCGAAAGCCAGTTCCACGCGCCAGAGCATCTGCTTGGGGTCTTTTTTGTCCTTGCGTTCGGGCTGGTCCTTGTCCTGCGCGGGCTCTTCGCGCTGGAACTTGACCTGCAGCGGCACGATGTCCTGCAGGGTCCGCATGGGAATTTCCAGCTGCCAGGTGGTTTGCAGGCGGCCGTCGGCGGTGGTGCCGGTCTGTTCCAGGCTCGACAGCTGATGGCTCTGTAACCGCGAGATGGCCCCGGCGGCCAGGCGCAGCAGGTTTTCCAGGTCGCCTTCGCCTGCCAGGCGTTGCATCAGCCGCTCCGGCAATGGAAAACCGGCGGGTGCCTGGCGGGCGCTGATCTGCCCGAGGGTGTTCAGCGGGCTGCGCACGAAGTTGGGCAGTATCTGGGCCAGGGTGTTGGCGGCGAGGATGGCATTGAGGTTGGTGCTGACGGGCAGGGCGGGCAGCAGATCGGCGACCAGGCGCAACAGCGCGCCTTTCATATCCAGCGGTGGAATTTGCGGGTTTTGCCCGGCCAGCAACTTGGCTTCAAGAAACGCGCCGCTGTTCTGGATGACTTGCGCCAGCACCTTGGGATTGCTGACTTGCGCCAGGTCGGGCAATGCCGCGAGCAGCCGCGTGGCGGCCGAGCGCAGTTCGACGGACGTACTGTCGTCCTGGGGCAGGCGTTGCAACGCGGTGAACACCGCATCCAGCGAGCCCTGACGGCTTTGCTGGGTGGCGAGTTGCTGGGTCACGGCCAGTTGATCCTTGAGCCCGCTCAAGGGCACAAAGTTCAGGGTCTGCGTGTCCTGTACCACAGCGCTGAGCAGGCTGCCGACGCGTAGCGGTTGCGGGCTTTCCAGGGTCAGGGTCGTGCCGGCGAGGGCGCTGTTGAGGACTGTCACCAACGAACGGTAGATCGTCGGTTGCGTGGTGCCTTGGGGCAGCGCTTGGCTGGTCAGGACTTTGGCTTGCAGCAAGGTGCCCGCCGGCATTTGTGTGGTGTCGATGCGGGTGAGGGCGGCGACGTTGGCGCTCAAGGCCTGCTGCAGGCTGAGGGTCAGGTTACCGGCGGACGTCTGGCTCACCGCCACATTGCTGCCCAGCGGCAAGGGTTGCGGGCTGCTGGCCTGCACCAGCGTCTGGCGGCCACCGTCGAGGGTCAATTTGAGCAGCAACTGAAAGGCTTCGCCGCCTTGTTTAAGTGCGATGACTTCGGCGTTCGCGGTTTTTCCCGGGTCGATCAAGCCGATCTGCGGCTCCAGCAGTTTCAGCAACTCACCGGTTGCTGGCGCCGGCGCAGGGGCCGGCCCGGCTGTCGGGGCAGGAGAAAGCGTAGGAAGGTTGATCTCACCGGTCATCGTGCGTGTCGTCTCAGGGGAAATAGCCCTCTTTAGCGTAGGGCATCGCATGTATAATGCGGCCCGTCTGCCATGAGAGCGGTAAAAACCTCACAACTATTTGATCCAGCTCTCTAAAATCGGTCGCCAAAGCCGTTATTGTGCTCCTTTCTATAACGGCCGCAGCACCGCCGACTTGAACCGTAAAGGCCCGCGATCTTTTGACCAGCCCTCTTCTTGAAGCCGTAGCGCTTGCCTGTGAACGCGACCTGCGCCTGCTGTTCGAGCACCTCGACCTGCGCCTGGCGGGCGGTGACATGGTGCAGATCAGCGGGCCCAACGGCAGCGGCAAGACCAGCCTCCTGCGTTTGCTGGCCGGGTTGATGCAGCCCACGGCGGGCGAAGTGCGGCTCAACGGCAAGCCCCTGAACGAACAACGCACCGAGCTGGCCCGCAACCTCACCTGGATCGGCCACGCCGCCGGGATCAAGGACGTGCTCAGCGCCGAGGAAAACCTCAGCTGGCTCAGCGCCCTGCATCATCCGGCCAGCCGCGAGGCGATCTGGCAGGCACTCGCCGCCGTCGGCCTCAAGGGCTTCGAAGATGTGCCCTGTCACACCTTGTCGGCCGGCCAGCAGCGCCGTGTGGCCCTGGCGCGCCTGTATCTGCCCGGCCCGCCGCTGTGGATTCTCGACGAACCCTTCACCGCCCTCGACAAACAAGGTGTCGCCCAGTTGGAAGAACATCTGGCGCGGCATTGTGAGCAGGGCGGCCTCGTCGTGCTGACGACGCACCACAGCCTGACGCGCCTGCCCGCCGGTTACCGCGAGCTGGACCTGGGGCGGTGGTCGGTATGAGTGTGTTCGCGCTGTTGGTGGCCCGCGAGGCGCGGCTGTTGTGCCGGCGCCCGGCCGAACTGGCCAATCCGCTGGTGTTCTTTGCGATTGTCATCGCGTTGTTCCCGCTGGCGGTCGGCCCCGAGACTAAACTGTTGCAAACCTTGTCTCCGGGACTGGTGTGGGTGGCGGCCCTTTTGTCCGTGCTGCTCTCGCTGGACGGGCTGTTTCGCAGTGATTTCGAGGACGGTTCCCTGGAACAGTGGGTCCTTTCGTCGCACCCCCTGCCACTTCTGGTATTGGCCAAGGTACTGGCACACTGGGCGTTTTCCGGCCTGGCGCTGGTGTTGCTCTCGCCGTTGCTGGCAATGATGCTAGGGTTGCCCAGTGAATGCCTGCCGGTATTGCTCATGTCCTTGTTGCTCGGCACGCCGGCGCTCAGCCTGTTGGGAGCGGTGGGCGCGGCGCTGACGGTGGGTTTGAAACGCGGCGGCCTGCTGCTGGCCTTGTTGATTCTGCCTTTGTATATCCCGGTGTTGATCCTCGGCAGCGGCGCTTTGCAAGCCGCGCTCATGGGCATGCCGGCGACCGGTTACCTCCTGTGGCTTGGCAGCCTGACCGCCCTGGCGGTAACCCTGACACCCTTTGCCATAGCCGCCGGCCTGAAGATCAGCGTCGGCGAATAATGAAGTCGGGTTACGCGTAACCCGTTCTTCAACATAAGAAAGACCCTACGCTTCTTGCAAACACAAGACGCAACCGTGATGGAAACAGCAATGAACTGGACCTGGTTTCACAAGCTCGGCTCGCCCAAATGGTTTTACGGCATCAGCGGCAAGCTGCTGCCGTGGTTGAGCATCGCCGCCGTAGTGCTGATCGGCCTCGGCCTGGTCTGGGGCCTGGCCTTCGCGCCGCCGGATTACCAGCAGGGCAACAGCTTTCGCATCATCTATATCCACGTGCCTACCGCAATGCTGGCCCAGTCCTGCTACGTGATGCTGGCGGTGTGCGGCATCGTCGGCCTGGTGTGGAAGATGAAACTCGCGGACGTCGCCCTGCAATGCGCCGCGCCCATCGGTGCGTGGATGACCGCCGTGTCGCTGGTCACCGGCGCGATCTGGGGCAAACCCACCTGGGGCTCGTGGTGGGTGTGGGATGCGCGACTAACGTCCATGTTGATCCTGCTGTTTCTGTACTTCGGTCTGATTGCCCTGGGCAACGCGATCAGCAATCGTGACAGCGCCGCCAAGGCCTGTGCGGTGCTGGCGATTGTCGGTGTGATCAACATCCCGATCATCAAATACTCGGTGGAGTGGTGGAACACCCTGCACCAGGGCGCCACCTTCACCCTCACCGAAAAACCGGCGATGCCCGTGGAAATGTGGGCGCCGCTGTTGCTGATGGTGCTGGGGTTCTACTGCTTCTTCGGCGCTGTGCTGCTGATGCGGATGCGCCTTGAAGTGCTCAAGCGTGAAGCCCGCGCCAGTTGGGTCAAGGCCGAAGTGCAGAGCAGCCTGGGAGCGCGTGGATGAGTTTTGCTTCTTTCAGTGATTTTCTCGCCATGGGCCACCATGGCCTGTATGTCTGGACGGCCTATGGCATCTGCCTGGCGGTACTGGCCCTCAACGTTGCCGTGCCGATCCTGGCCCGCAAGCGTTACCTGCAACAAGAGGCGCGTCGTCTGCGCCGGGAGACCGAAAAGTGAATCCGCTGCGTAGAAAGCGTCTGTTGATCATCCTTGCCATTCTGGCCGGCGTCGGTATTGCCGTGGGCCTGGCGATGAGCGCCCTGCGGGAGAACATCAACCTGTTCTACACCCCAACCCAGATCGCCAACGGCGAAGCACCGCTGGACACGCGCATCCGCGCCGGCGGCATGGTGGAGAAGGGCTCGTTGAAACGCTCCGGCGATTCTCTCGACGTCACCTTCGTGGTCACCGACTTCAACAAGGCCGTGACCATTACGTATCGCGGCATCCTCCCGGACCTGTTCCGCGAAGGCCAGGGCATCGTCGCCCTGGGCAAACTGAATGCCGATGGCGTGGTGGTGGCCGATGAAGTACTGGCCAAGCACGATGAGAAATACATGCCGCCGGAAGTCACCAAAGCGTTGAAAGACAGCGGCCAAACCGCTCCAACTCCAGCCAAGGAGGGCTAAGTGATGACGTCCGCACTGTTTATTCCGGAGCTGGGCCATTTGGCGATGATCCTCGCCCTGTGCTTCGCCATCGTCCAGGCCGTGGTGCCGTTGCTCGGCGCGTGGCGCGGCGACCGCCTGTGGATGAGCCTGGCGCAGCCGGCCGCCTGGGGCCAGTTTGCCTTCCTGGTGTTCGCGTTCGGTTGCCTGACCTACGCCTTTATGACCGACGATTTTTCCGTCGCCTATGTGGCCAGCAACTCCAACAGCGCCTTGCCCTGGTATTACAAGTTCAGCGCCGTGTGGGGCGCCCACGAAGGTTCGCTGCTGTTGTGGGCCCTGATCCTCGGCGGTTGGACCTTCGCCGTGTCGATCTTCTCCCGGCAACTGCCGCAAGTCATGCTGGCCAGGGTGCTGGCAGTGATGGGCATGATCAGCGTCGGCTTCCTGCTGTTCCTGATCATGACGTCCAACCCGTTCAGCCGCATCTTGCCGCAGATCCCGGTGGACGGGCATGACCTCAACCCGCTGCTGCAGGACATCGGCCTGATCGTCCACCCGCCGATGCTCTACATGGGCTACGTGGGTTTCTCCGTGGCCTTCGCCTTCGCCATCGCCGCCTTGCTCGGCGGGCGCCTCGATGCGGCCTGGGCGCGCTGGTCGCGGCCATGGACCATCGTCGCCTGGGCCTTCCTCGGCATCGGTATCACCCTGGGTTCGTGGTGGGCCTATTACGAGCTCGGCTGGGGCGGCTGGTGGTTCTGGGACCCGGTGGAAAACGCGTCCTTCATGCCATGGCTGGTGGGTACGGCGCTGATTCACTCGCTGGCCGTCACCGAAAAACGCGGCGTGTTCAAGAGCTGGACGGTGTTGCTGGCCATCGCGGCGTTTTCCCTCAGCCTGCTCGGCACTTTCCTCGTGCGTTCGGGCGTGCTGACTTCGGTTCACGCGTTTGCGTCCGACCCTGCCCGCGGTGTGTTCATCCTGATGTTCCTGCTGTGTGTGGTCGGCGGTTCCCTGACCCTGTTTGCCCTGCGCGCGCCGGTGGTCAAGAGCCAGGTCGGCTTCAACCTGTGGTCGCGGGAAACCCTGTTGCTGGGCAACAACCTCGTGCTGGTGGTGGCCGCGTCGATGATCCTGCTCGGCACCCTGTACCCGCTGGTGCTGGATGCGCTGACCGGCGCCAAGCTGTCGGTCGGTCCGCCGTATTTCAACGCCTTGTTCATTCCGTTGATGGGCTTGTTGATGGTGGTAATGGCCGTCGGCGTGCTGGTGCGCTGGAAAGACACCCCGGTGAAATGGCTGGTGGGCATGCTGACCCCGGTGCTGCTGGGCAGCGCCGCCTTGGCCGTGATCGCCGGTATCGCTTATGGCGATTTCAACTGGGCGGTCCTCGCCACGTTCATGCTCGCCGCCTGGGTATTGCTGGCCGGCATGCGCGACATCGTCGACAAGACCCGTCACAAAGGCCTGATCAAAGGCCTGCCCACCCTGACCCGCAGCTATTGGGGCATGCAGATTGCGCACATCGGCATCGCCGTGTGTGCCCTCGGCGTGGTGCTCTCCAGCCAGAACAGCGCCGAGCGTGACCTGCGCCTGGCCCCCGGCGAGTCCATGGACCTGGCCGGTTACCACTTCATCTTCGAAGGCGCCAAGCACTTCGAAGGGCCGAACTTCACGTCCGACAAAGGCACTGTGCGCGTAGTCCGCAACGGTAAGGAAGTCGCCGTGCTGCACCCGGAAAAACGCTTGTACACCGTGCAGAGTTCGATGATGACCGAAGCCGGGATCGACGGCGGTTTCACCCGTGACCTTTACGTCGCCCTGGGTGAGCCGCTGGGCGAAGGTGCCTGGGCGGTGCGCGTGCATGTCAAACCGTTCGTGCGCTGGATCTGGTTCGGCGGTTTGCTCACCGGTCTGGGTGGTGTGCTCGCGGCGCTGGACCGGCGCTATCGGGTCAAGGTCAAGAGCCGGGTGCGTGAAGCCCTGGGCCTGCAAGGAGCGGCGGTATGAAGCGTTGGTTGATGGTCGTGCCGCTGGCATTGTTTCTGCTGGTGGCGGTGTTCCTGTATCGCGGGTTGTACCTGGACCCGGCCGAGTTGCCCTCGGCCATGATCGGCAAGCCGTTCCCGGCGTTTTCCCTGCCGACGGTGCAGGGCGACAAGACCCTGACCCAGGCCGATTTGCTGGGCAAACCGGCGCTGGTCAACGTGTGGGGCACCTGGTGCATTTCCTGCCGCGTAGAACACCCGGTGCTGAACAAACTCGCCGAGAACGGCGTGGTGATCTACGGCATCAACTACAAGGACGACAATGCGGCGGCCTTGAAGTGGCTGGCGGAATTCCACAACCCGTACCAGCTGGATATCCGCGATGAAGACGGCAACCTGGGGTTGAATCTCGGCGTCTACGGCGCCCCGGAAACCTTCTTTATCGATGCCAAGGGCGTGATCCGCGACAAGTATGTCGGCGTCATCGATGAAGTGGTCTGGCGCGAACAACTGGCCGCCAAGTATCAGGCCCTGGTCGACGAGGCCAAGCCATGAAGCGCTGGTTAGCTGCTGCCGTATTGGCCCTGGGCCTGGCGGGCGTGGCCCACGCCGCCATCGACACCTACGAATTCGCCAACGACGCCGAGCGTGAGCGTTTTCGCGAACTGACCAAGGAACTGCGCTGCCCCAAGTGCCAGAACCAGGACATCGCTGACTCCAACGCGCCCATCGCCGCCGACCTGCGCAAAGAGATCTTCCGCATGTTGGGGGAGGGCAAGGACAACCAGCAGATCATCGACTTCATGGTCGACCGCTACGGCGATTTCGTGCGCTACAAACCGGCCCTCACCGGCAAGACCGCACTGCTCTGGTTCGGCCCCGCCGGGCTGCTGCTGGCTGGCATGGTGGTGATGGTGGTGATCGTCCGCCGTCGCCGCGCCGCGCCTACCGATGGTTCCGACGCGCTATCCCCCGACGAGCGCCAACGCCTCGACCAATTGCTGGACACCAAGACTGATGATTGATTTCTGGCTCGCAGCCGGTTTGCTGCTTCTGATTGCCCTGAGTTTCCTGTTGATCCCTGTGTTGCGCGGCCGTCGTGCCCAGCGCGAAGAGGATCGCACCGCGCTGAACGTGGCGCTGTATCAAGAACGCGTGGCCGAACTGCAAACCCAGCAGGACGAAGGCGTGCTCAACGCCACGCAACTCGACACCGGCCGCGCCGAAGCCGCGCGCGAATTGCTGGCCGACACCGAAGGCATGGAAAAGCCCCGCGAATCGCGCCTGGGCAAACCGCTGCCGTTGCTCGCAGCGGTTTTGGTGCCCGTGCTGGGCATTGGCTTGTATCTGCACTTCGGTGCCAGCGACAAGGTCGAACTGACCCGCGAATTCTCCCAGCCACCGGTGTCCATGGAAGACATGACCCACCGCCTGGAACGCGCCGCCGCCGCCCAGCCGGATTCGGCAGAAGGCTTGTACTTCCTCGGTCGCGCCTACATGGCCCAGGACCGCTCCGCCGATGCCGCCAAGGTCTTCGAGCGCACCGTGGCCCTGGCCGGGCGCCAGCCGGAGCTGTTGGGCCAGTGGGCCCAGGCCCAGTACTTCGCCGACAACAAGCAGTGGTCGCCCAAGGTCCAGGCCCTGACCGACGAAGCCCTCAAGCTCGACCCGCGAGAAGTCACCAGCCTCGGTCTGCTTGGCATCGCGGCCTTTGAAGGCCAGCGCTACCAGGAGGCGATCGATTACTGGAGCCGCCTGCTGGCGCAACTGCCGCCCGAAGACAACTCCCGCGTCGCCCTGCAAGGCGGGATCGACCGCGCGGCAGAGCGGCTGAAAGCGAGCGGTGGCACCGTCGCCCAAAAAGCCGTGATGAAAGTGCGCGTGGACCTCTCCGCCGACATCAAGGCCAAGGCCCTGCCAAGCGACAGCGTGTTCATCTTCGCCCGCGCTGTCTCCGGCCCGCCGGCACCGCTGGCGGCCAAGCGTGTGACCGTCGCCGACCTGCCGGTCACCGTCGAACTGGGCGATGCCGACGCAATGATGCCGCAGTTGAAACTGTCCAACTTCCCTGAAGTCCAACTGGTTGCGCGCATATCCCGGGCCGGTCAACCGACCACTGGCGAGTGGATCGGCCGCAGCCAACCCCTGGCCAGCACCACCACTGCGCTGCAGCAGCTGACCATCGACAGTCCGGACAAGTAATTCGAGGAAACGCCTATGACCGCCCTTGCACGCATCACCCTGCTCAGCCTGGTATTGGGCTTGAGCGCTTGTGCGGTCCACCGCCCACCTCCGGCACCCACCGGCCCGACCATTCCCCCATCGGGCCCCTCGACCAAGCCAGCCACCAGGCCCTCCAGCCCGGTCACCGCACCCGCGAAAGCGCCACCGAGCAAGTCGCCGACCTTCGCCCCGCCACCCGGCGCGGCCAGCCACTGGGACGGCAAGATGCAGGTGTATGTGCTGGAAGACCAGCCCGACACCTTCTACCGCCAGCGCACCTACTACCGCTGGAGCAACGGCTGGAGCCGCTCCATCAGCCCGGACGGGCCGTGGGAAGAGACCGACGTGCATGGCGTACCGCCGGGGTTGAGCAAGCAGTACGCGCAGTGACAGAAGGCGACCTTTGGGTCGCCTTTTTCATGCCTGCAG
>LNAP01001273.1_pt1 | contig 32912 bp, 27 predicted proteins | sample 602601 | NCBI WGS metagenome assembly LNAP01 (sample SAMN02440304, study PRJNA202911) | soil metagenome | biome: Subtropical and temperate rainforests or woodlands; isolation source: soil samples (1 kg each in a 20% v/v slurry with milli Q water) were... ...
GAATTCATGCACGCCATGCTGGAAAATGTCGTTCATATTGCTGTGTTCGAGCCGGTTGCGGATGCCGCGGGCGTGGCGCTGGGCCGGGCCCTGGCGGCCGTAGGCGACGCCGATCTGGTCGAGATTGCGCACGAGGTTGCCGTAGCAACTCGCCAGCGATCGCGGCAGCGTGTCGTTGAGGATGAGCAGGTCCGCGATCAGCCAGGGTTTCAGCGTCTCGCGATAGACCCAGTGATAGGCGGTCAGCGCCGAGACCGAACGCAGGATCGAGGTCCACTGGTAGAAATCGAGCGGGCCGCCGACATGCTCTTCCTCGGGCAGCAGCACATGGTACTTCACGTCGAGAATACGCGCGGTGTTGTCGGCGCGCTCGAGATGCAGGCCCATCCGCGAAAACCAGTAGGCGTCGTTGCGTAGCATGGTCCGGTAGGCCGATCCGTCGAAGCGGAGCGAGGTCTCCTGCACGAAGCGCAGGAATTTGGCGAGCTCTTCGCGCGTCGAGGCACCCTTGCTCCAGACCTCCTGCAACTCGATCCAGGCCGAGTTGATGGTGTCCCACATCTCGCTGGTGAGGGCGGTGCGTACCGAGCGCGAGTTCAGCCGCGCCGACTCGATGCAGTTTCGGATCGAGGACGGGTTGTTCGGCGAGAAAGAGAGGTAGTCGACGACGTTGTGCTCGTTGGCTTCCTCGTATTGCTGATAGAAGCTCGCGGCGACGCCGGCGGTCAGCAGCGCCGAGTCCCATTCGTTGGTCTTGCCGATATAGGCGGCGGGCAGCGCGGTGACGCGCAAGGTCGCATCGATGGTGCGCGCGAGATACTCGGCCCGTTCGACGTAGCGGGCGAGCCAGTAGAGGTTTTCGGCGGTGCGCGACAGCATCTGACTACTCGTCCAGGATCCAGGTGTCTTTGGTGCCGCCGCCCTGGCTCGAATTCACCACCAGGGAGCCTTCCTTCAGCGCAACACGTGTCAGCCCGCCGGGCACGATCGTGGTGGTCTTGCTGCCCGTGAGCACGAAGGGCCGCAGGTCGACGTGGCGCGGAGCTAGGCCGGACGCCGTGCAGGTCGGGCAGGTCGAGAGCGCCAGCGTCGGCTGCGCGATGAAGCCTTCCGGCTCGCGCTTGAGCTTTTCCCGGAACGCCTCGATGGTCGCCTTCGTCGCGGCGGGTCCGATCAGCATGCCGTAGCCGCCGGAGCCGTGCACTTCCTTGACGACGAGCTCGCTCAGATTGTCCAGCACATAGGCGAGATCCTTTGGCTCGCGGCAGCGCCAGGTCGGCACGTTCTTCAGGATCGGCTCCTCGCCGAGATAGAACTTCACGACATCGGGCATGTAGGAGTAGATCGCCTTGTCGTCGGCGATGCCGGTGCCGACGGCGTTGGCGAGCGTGATGTTGCCGGCCGCATAGGCCGACATCAGCCCGGGCACACCGAGCACGGAGTCGGGGCGGAAGGTGAGGGGATCGATGAAATCGTCGTCGACGCGGCGGTAGATCACGTCGACCCGTTTCAGCCCCTCGGTCGTCCGCATGAACACTTCGTTGTTCTTGATGATGAGGTCGCGCCCCTCGACCAGCTCGATGCCGAGCTTGTCGGCGAGGAAGGAGTGCTCGTAATAGGCCGAGTTGTAGACGCCCGGCGTGAGCAGCGCGACCGTCGGCTCGCCGGAGGCGCCCTGCGGGGCGACCGAGCGAAGCGCGGAGAGCAGCTCGTCCGGATAGCGCTCGACCGGCGCCACCCTGTGGCGGGCGAACAGATCCGGAAACAGCCGCATCATGATCTCGCGGTTTTCCAGCATGTAGGACACGCCGGACGGTGTGCGCGCGTTGTCCTCCAGCACGATGAAGTCCTCGGCGTCGACCCGGACGATGTCGATGCCGGCGATGTGCACGTAGACGTCGTGCGGTACCTGCTGGCCGTTCATCTCGGGGCGGAACACCGGGTTCTGGAAGATCAAATCGTCGGGCACGATCCCGGCGCGCAAGATGTCGCGGCCGTGATAGATGTCGCGCAGGAACATGTTGAGCGCGCGCACGCGCTGCTTCAGGCCCTTCTCCAGCAGCGCCCATTCCTTGCCGGACATGATCCGCGGGATCACGTCGAAGGGGATCAGCCGCTCGGTGGATTCGGAATCGCCATAGACGGCAAAGGTGATGCCGATGCGGCGGAACAGGAGCTCGGCTTCCTGCCGGCGATATTCGAGCGCCTCGGGAGGCGTCTCCTTGAGCCAGCGCGCCAGCTCCTGATAGGCGGGGCGAAGGTCCCCGCCGGGAATATTCATTTCGTCAAACGCGACTGCCATAGATCCCGACTGTCTCCCTGGCCATGCCTGACAGTGCATGACTTACCCGGGTGGTAGCAAGGGCCGGGCCAGCGCGATAAGCATGGACTGGCAACATTTACCGGGGACGATCGGCGGCTTGCCTGAAAAAATGGCTGAGGACTGCTTATTTCGGTAGCAAAACCGCGTGACTTCAACGCGTTACCTCGGCAAAGTCGGGCCGATAGGTGAGGGACTTAAGGCATGAGCGAGATCGTCACGGCAGGCATTCTGGTCATCGGGGATGAAATCCTGTCCGGCCGGACCAAGGACAAGAATATCGGCTTCATCGCCGAATACCTGACCAATATCGGCATCGACCTCAAGGAAGTCCGGGTCGTTTCCGACGACGAGGCCGACATCATTGCCGCGTTGGATGCGCTGCGGCATCGCTACACCTATGTCTTCACCACCGGCGGCATCGGGCCGACCCACGACGACATCACCGCCGACAGCGTCGCCAAGGCCTTCGGCGTCGGCATCGACCACCATCCGGAGGTCGTCGCCCGCTTCCGCGAGCGCTGGAGCGAGCAGGACCTCAACGAGGCCCGGCTGCGCATGGCCCGCATCCCCGACGGCGCCGAGCTGATCCAGAGCGCCACCATCCTCGCCCCCGGCTTCAAGATCGGCAATGTCATCGTGATGGCCGGCGTGCCGTCGATCATGCAGGCGATGATGGACATCGTCTCGCCCAAGCTGAAATCCGGCGTGCGCATGCTGTCCGAATCGGTTCGCGCCAATGCGCGGGAGGGCGACATCGGCAGCCCGCTGCGGGAAATCGCCGCCGCCCATCCCGACACCATCATCGGCAGCTATCCCTTCATGGACGAGGAGCAGAAGCCCAACACCAATCTGGTGGTGCGCTCGCGCGATGCCGACAAGCTAGCAGCGGCAATGGCCGCGGTGAAGGACATGCTGGCGGGATTGAACATCACCCGGTAGCTGCCGGCGGACCAAGCAGGAGACGACGATGGCTGGTGAAGCACCGGAACTGAGTGCGCAGGAGCGGGCAGGCAGGGCCTTCCCGGTGTCGTGGGACCAGTTCCACAGGGATTGCCGGGCGCTGACCTGGCGCCTCAACGAGGTCGGTCCGTTTCACGCTGTGATCGCGATCACCCGCGGTGGTCTGGTGCCGGCTGCGATCGTCGCGCGCGAGCTCGGAGTGCGCGTGATCGATACGGTCTGCATCGCCAGCTATGACCACGACAAGCAGGGTGAGCTTCAGGTCCTCAAGGGCATTTCCGAATCGGCGATGAAGCTGGGCGGCGGCACCGGCAAGGGGCTTTTGATCGTCGACGACCTCGTCGACACCGGCAAGACCGGCAGGCTGGTGCGCCAGATGCTGCCCGATGCGCATTTCGCCACTGTCTATGCCAAGCCGAAGGGACGCCCGCTGGTGGATACCTTCATCACGGAAGTGTCGCAGGACACCTGGATCTTCTTCCCCTGGGACACCGCGCTGTCCTACCACCCGCCGCTCCGCGACGGCGCGGCGTGATGTTGCTTCACCTCGCCCCGCTTGCGGGGAGAGGTCGGATTGCATCGAAGATGCAATCCGGGTGAGGGGGAGCTTCCGCGAGTCCGTCCCTCACCATATCTGTGGATGCAGCCCCTCACCCCAACCCTCTCCCCGTAAGAACGGGGAGAGGGAGAATAGCGGCAGCCATGCCCCTGCAAAACCGCGTCACGCCGACCGGCGACATCATCGCCACGCCGCATCGCGGCCTGTTCACCGGCAATCGCGGCATCATCCATGATCCCGCGACGAAGACGCTGCTGAAGAAGCGCTGGTCGTCGCAGGCCTGGATCACCTGCCTGTGCGAATTCCGCGGTTGGCGGCGGCCGGTGATGGCGCGGCGAAGCTGGACCGAGCTGTTCTTCCTCGACGAAGCCACGGCCTTTGCGGCGGGTCATCGGCCCTGCTTCTTCTGCCGCCGCGACGATGCCAAGCGGTTTCGCGCGGCGTGGGAAGCGGCGAATGGTGCGCGTAACGTGACTGCGAAGGCGATGGATGCCCAACTGCACCTCGAGCGGCTCGATCAGGGGAGCAAGCGCTTGCATGCGCTGCCGATGCCGCTCGCGGAATTGCCCGACGGCGCGATGGTGCAGCACGACGACGACTGCTTCCTGGTCGCACAGGGCAAGGCGCTGCTGTGGTCACCCCAGGGCTACGTCCCGCATGCACGCGCCCTCGATCGCCCGATGTTGCTGACGCCGCCATCCACGCTGCGCGCGATTATTACCGGATATCAGCCGGTGCTGCATCCGACCGCGCGCAGCTAGCGCAGCGGCTTGCCCTCTTCATCCACGGTCGTTCGGGCATCGCGCAGCGCCCATTCGCGGATCACCTGGCGGCAACGGGTCAACTCGGCTTCGCTCGCGGCACTGGCATCCTTCGCTGCGCGCGCGATCATTGCCTTGCAGTTCAAGAGCGCGGAGCGGTCCTCCGCGCGCACGGGCAGGGTGATCGCCGCGAGAGCCGCGACGACGAGTACCAGGCGGACCACCACCATCATCCAAGCTTCTCGCGTGCCAGCGCGGCGCCGGCACCGAGCGCCATCAGCTTGGCTTCGGCGATGTCGCGCCGCATCGGCGCCATGCCGCAATTGGTGGTGGGGATGATGTTGCTCTTCGGGACGAATTTCGACACCGCGTCGATCACCTTGACGACATCTTCCGCGGTCTCGACCTCGTCGCTGGCAACATCGATCACGCCGGCCTGCACGATCTTGGTTTTGAGCAGCGCGAGCAGGTCGAGCGGCACCTTCGAATTGCGGCACTCGATCGCGACCTGCTGGATCGGGCTGGCGTCGATAGCGGGAAAAATCTGCTCATACTGCCGCCATTGCGCGCCGAGCGTCTCCTTCCAGTCGGTATTGGCCTTGATGCCGTAGCCGTAGCAGATGTGCACGGCGGTGGCGCAGGTGAGGCCCTGCGCGGCGCGCTCGAGCGCCTTGATGCCCCAGTCGTTGACCTCGTCCATGTAGACGTTGAAGGCGGGCTCGTCGAACTGCACGAGATCGACGCCGTCGGCCTGCAGCGCCTTGGCCTCCTCGTTCAGGAGTTCGGCGAAGGCAAAGGCCATCTTGACGCGGTCGCCATAGTAACGGTCCGCAATGGTGTCGATGATGGTCATCGGGCCGGGTAGGGTGAACTTCAGCTTCTTCTTCGTGTGCGTGCGCGCCACACGTGCCTCGTCGGCATGGACGCGGCCCTTGAGCCGGAGCGGCGCGACCACCTGCGGCACCATCGCCTTGTAGCGGTCCTTGCGGATGCCCATCTCGACCTTGTGGGCGAAGTCGATGCCCTCGATCTTCTCGAGGAACCCATGCACGAAGTGCTGGCGGGCCTGCTCGCCCTCGGTGACGATGTCGATGCCGGCATCCTCCTGGACCTTGATCGCGAGCATCGTCGCATCGCGCTTGGCGCGGAGAAGCTCGTCGCCTTGCGACTTCCATGGCGCCCAGAGCATGTTCGGCTCGGCGAGCCATTCCGGCTTCGGCAAGGAGCCGGCGATCGTGGTTGGAAACAGCATGGCGGCCCTCCCGGCGGGTTGTGTTGCGCCCCTTCCTGCCATGTCAGAACAACAAAAGTCGCTCGCTATTCCGGTGACGCAAGCAGGGAAGGCCAAGGAAAAGGTCATGATCGACCTCTATTACGCGCCGACGCCGAACGGCTGGAAAATCTCGATCATGCTGGAGGAACTCGGGCTCCCCTACAGCGTGAAGCCCGTCAATATCCGTGCCGGTGAGCAGTTCAGCCCGGAGTTTCTGGCGATCTCCCCCAACAATCGTATTCCCGCGATCGTCGATCACGCGCCGGCCGACGGCGGCGGACCGTTCTCGGTGTTCGAGACCGGCGCGATCCTGATCTATCTGGCGGAGAAGACCGGCCGCTTCTTGGCCAGCGATCTGCGCGGACGATCCACCACCATCCAGTGGGTGATGTGGCAGATGGCCGGCCTTGGTCCCATGCTCGGCCAGCACGGGCATTTCGCGCTCTATGCGGCGGAGAAGATTCCCTACGCGATCGAGCGCTATCGCGACGAAGCCGCGCGGCTCTATGGCGTGCTCGACCGTCAATTGGCCAAGACCGGTGCCTATGTCGCCGGCGACTATTCCATCGCCGACATTGCCTGCTTCCCCTGGACCATGACCCACAAGGCGCAGGGCTTCACGCTCGACGACTATCCGAGCGTCAAACGCTGGTATGCCGAGGTGCGCGCCAGGCCTCAGGTGCAGGCAGGACTTGCGATCGGGAAATTCGTCAAGGAGCCGTTCGACGAGGAATCACGCAAGATCATGTTCGGCCAGAGGGCTAAGGAAGTGTTGGGGAAGAAGTAGGCTCTCTCGTCATTCCGGGCTCGCGCCCAAGAGGGCGCGCCCCGGAATGACAAGATTGAACCAAACGAACTAGGGAAAACGCCATGATCGAATTCTTCTTCGACTGTTCCAGCCCCTGGACCTATCTCGCCTTCCACAACATCCAGCCGCTAGCGAAGGAGTTCGGCGCCGAGATCATCTGGCGGCCGATCCTGGTCGGTGGCATCTTCAACACGGTCAATCCGAGCGTCTACGCGCAGCGCGAGACGCCGGTGCCGCTGAAGGCGCGCTACATGAAGAAGGACCTTCAGGACTGGGCGCGCTCGGCTGGGCTGTCGATCAAGATGCCGCCGACGGTGTTTCCGGTGAACAGCGTCAAGGCCATGCGCGGCTGCATCTGGCTGGGTGCGGACATGGTGCCGTTCGCCACCGCCGTGTTCGAGACCTATTGGGGCGGCGACAAGGACATCTCGCAGGACACGGTGCTGGCCGAGATCTGCAGGAAGGTCGGCATCGACGAGCAGAAGTTCTTCGCGGGCATTTCGGAGCAGGCGATCAAGGACCAGCTCAAGGCCAACACCGAAGAAGTCGTTGCGCGCGGCGGGTTCGGCTCGCCGACGATCTTCGTCAAGAAGACCGACATGTACTTTGGCAACGACCGGCTGCCGCTGATCCGCGAGGCGCTGCTGCGCAGCAAGGCGAGCGCGGCCTGATGGTGCGGGCTGTCGTCTGCCGTGCGCTCGGCGCGCCCGAAACGCTGCGTCTGGAAGAGTTTCCGTCGCGCGCCCTGGAACCGGGCGAGGTGCGGGTTGCAATTCGCGCTGCGGGCCTCAATTTCCCGGATGTGCTGATGGCCGCCGGTGAATATCAGCTCAAGCCGGAGCTGCCGTTCACGCCCGGCATGGAGGCCGCCGGCGACGTGACCGAGGTGGGCGCGGAGGCGAGCGGCGTTGCCGTCGGCGACAAGGTCATCGTGAAGATGCGCCATGGCGCGTTTACCGATGAAGCGGTGGTGACGCCCGGCCAGCTCACGCCGATGCCGTCGACGTTCGACTATGCGGAGGCCGCGACCTATCTCGCCGGCCACGGCACCGCCTATCATGCGCTGATCGATCGCGGCCGAATCGAGCCGGGCGAGGTTCTGCTGGTGCACGGCGCCGGCGGCGGCGTGGGACTCGCCGCCGTCGAACTCGGCAAGATGCTGGGCGCGACCGTGATCGCGACGGCCTCCAGCGACGAGAAGCTCGCCATCGCCAAGGCGCGCGGCGCCGATCACCTCGTGCGCTATGATCGCGAGCCGTTCCGCGATGCCGTCAAGCGCATCACCGATGGCCGTGGCGTGGACGTCGTGTTCGATCCCGTCGGCGGCGAGGTGTTCGAGAACTCGATGCGCTGCGTCGCCTGGGGCGCCCGGCTGCTGGTGATCGGCTTCACCGGCGGCATCGGCTCGGCGAAGACCAATCTCTTGCTGATCAAGGGCGCCAGCGTGCTCGGCGTGCGCGCGGGTGAGGCGGTGCGGAAGAATCCCGCGCTGGGTAAAGTGCGCCTGAGGGCGCTGCTGCAGTGGGCGGAGGAGGGCAAGCTGCGCCCCAACGTCTCACACCGCCTGCCGCTGGAGGATTACGCCAAGGCGATGCGGCTGTTGCTCGACCGCAAGGCGATCGGGCGCGTGGCGCTGGTGATGGAGTGAGGGTGCCGTAGCGGCGGCTCCGTAGGGTGGGCAAAGCGAAGCGTGTCCACCACTTCCGTCATGGCTGATAGATGGTGGGCACGGCGCAAGAGCGCCTTTGCCCACCCTGCGAAGTTCTACTTATACTCTCGCTCCGTCCACCACGGAAAATAATCCGGCATATCGCTCGTCACCTTGTCCTTAAACTGCGCCGGTCGCTTCTCCAGGAACGACACCACGCCTTCCTTCACATCGTTCGAGCGGCCGCGGGCATAGATGCCGCGGCTGTCGACCTTGTGGGCCTCCATGGGATCGTCGGCACCCATCATGCGCCACATCATCTGGCGGATCAGCGCCACCGAGACCGGCGCTGTCTTGGCTGCGAACTCCTTGGCGAGCGCGCGGGCGGTCGGCAGCAGATCATCCGGCGCGACGACCTTGCTGACGAGGCGGCCGGCGAGCGCTTCCTGAGCGGGGAAGACGCGGCCTGAATAACACCATTCCAGCGCCTGCGAGATGCCGACGATGCGCGGCAGGAACCAGCTCGAGGCCGCCTCGGGCACGATGCCGCGCTGGGAGAACACGAAGCCGAACCGCGCCGCATCCGACGCGATGCGAATGTCCATCGCGAGCTGCATGGTGACGCCGATGCCGACGGCGGGGCCGTTGACCGCGGCGATCACCGGCTTCAGGCATTTGAAGATGCGCAAGGTGACCTGGCCGCCGCCGTCGCGCACCTGCGGATCGCTGTAGTCGACCTTGCCATCGGCGAAGCGCTTCACCGGCCCGCGCCGCGCGTCGCGATCGAAGGTGTCGGCGCCCGACGAAAGATCAGCGCCCGCGCAAAAACCGCGGCCGGCGCCGGTGACGATGATGGCGCGGACGTTGTCGTCCTTGTCGGCGGCGTCGAACGCCTCGATCAGTTCGGCCTGCATCTGCGCGTTGAAGGCGTTGAGCTTGTCGGGTCGGTTCAGCGTGATGGTGAGGATCTGCTCGGCGACCTCGTATTTGATCGTCTCATACGCCATGGGTGGTTTCCTTCCTTCTTGAACGCAGTCTTGAATAGATGTCATGCATGCGCGCCACCGTCCGTCTTGCGCGGACTGGGCATGTGCTTCTCCTTGAGTACCCATACGATAACGGCCGGGGCAAGCCCGGCCATGTCGCAGTCTAGCGGTACCGAAGCCTCAATGCGCCGGCGGCTTCGGCCAGGGCCGCTGCGGGCCGCGCAGGCTCTCGAACGCCTTGGCCATGCCGAGCACGCCGATATCGTCGAAGCGGCGGCCGACGATCTGCACGCCGATGGGAAAACCCTTGGCATCGAAGCCGCCATTGATGGAGATGGCGGGATTTTCCGACATATTCCACGGCACGGTATAGGCGACGTGCTCGAACGGCTTCATCGGATCGTTGGTGGGCGTGGCCCAGTCCGCGGGGTAGTTCACGTTCGGCGCGGTCGGCGAGATCACGTAGTCGAGCTCACAGAACAGCTTCGCGGCGGCTGCGCGGATCGCCATCGTCTGGTTGAAGCCGCGGATCACGTCGACGCCCGACAGCTTCGCGCCGGACTCACCCCATTTGAAAATGTAGGGCAGCACCTTTGCCTGTTCGGCCGGCGTCAGCTTCGACAGATCGTCCCACATCCGCGCGCGCCAGAAATTGTCGAGGCCGTCGAGCATCTCGCGCGTGAGGATGCCGTCGACTTCGGTGATGACGCTGCCTGCGGATTCGAACGCTTTTGCGGCCTTCACCGCGACGTCTCGCACCGGTTTCTCCAGCGCCTGGCCGACGCCGGGATCGAGCATCAGGCCGATGCGGAGCTTGCGCGGTGATTTCTCCAGCCCCTTCCAGTTGAGCGGCTCGGCCGGCAGACTCATGCCGTCGCGCCGGTCGGGCTTTGCGATCACGCTCATCATCAGCGCACAATCGTCGACGGTGCGGGTCATGGGACCCGCGACGCGGCCGACATAGGTGGGGTCGATCGGCACGCGGCCAAAGCTCGGCTTCAGGCCGACGAGGCCGCACCAGCCCGCGGGCAGGCGGACCGAGCCGCCAATATCGGTGCCGAGATGCAGCGGACCGTAACCGGCGGCCGCGGCTGCGCCAGCACCCGCGCTGGAGCCACCGGGATTCTTGGAGAGGTCCCAGGGATTGCGCGCCAGCGCATGGAAGCTGGAGAGCCCCGAGGACAGCATGCCGTAATCGGGCATGGTGGTCTTGGCGAAGATGATGGAGCCTGCCTCGCGCAGGCGCGCGGCGGGCGGGGCATCCTTCTCGGCCGGCACCAGCTTGACGCTCGCGGCGCCCAGTGGCACCGGCACGCCCTTGGTCGCGATGTTGTCCTTCACAGTCACAGGGACGCCGTCGAGCGCGCCCGAGGGCTCGCCCCCGGACCAGCGCGCGGTCGAGGCCTTTGCGGCCTCACGCGCGCGGTCGGGATCGAACGCATAGAGCGCCTTCAGATGCGGTTCCCACGCGGCGACGTGCGCGAGCACGTCCTCCAGCACCTCGCTCGGTGAGAATTGCTTGGCCCGATAGCCCGCGATCAGATCGATCGCGGACAGATCGTGCAGCGAGGTGACCGCCTCTTCGACGCGCTTTTTCTGCATTGCTAGCCCACCGGCATGCGCGTTTCGATGATGCGGGCGAACATGCTGGCGCCGATCGGCAGGATCTTGTCGTCGAGCACGAAGCCCGGATTGTGCACGGGCACCGAGCCGTCATGGCCGACCCAGAAATAGGCGCCGGGAATGGTTTGCAGCATGTCGGCGAAATCCTCGCTGCCCATCTTCGGCTGGGTGCGGGTGATCACGTTGGCGGGGTTGACGATTGTGCGCGCGACCTCCTCGACCACCTTGGACTGCTCGACCTGGTTGACCAGCACATCGAAGGTGTCGCGGATGTCGACGTCGATCACGCACTGATAGGCGCTGGCGATGCCGGCGCTGATCGTGCGAATGCGCTCGCTGATCAGGGTGCGGACTTCTTTCGAAAAAGTGCGGATGGTGCCGCAAAGATGCGCGTCGCCGGGGATGACGTTGTAGGCGGATCCGGCGTGAATCTGCGTGATCGAGATGACGGCGGCCTGCAGCGGCTCGACGTTGCGGCTGACGATGGTCTGGATCGCCTGCGCCAGCGTGGTCGCGATGATCACCGCGTCCTTGGAGCGTTCCGGCATCGCGCCATGCGCGCCATAGCCGGTGATGCGGAGGTCGAAGAAGTCGGCGCTGGCCATTGCCGGGCCGGGCAGGATCGCGATCTCGCCGTGGTTGAGGTCGGGCGCGTTGTGCAGGCCGTAGAGCTCGTCGCACGGAAACTTCTCGAACAGCCCGTCCTTGATCATGGCGCGGGCGCCGCCAAGGCCTTCCTCGGCCGGTTGGAAGATCAGGTGCACGGTGCCGTCGAAGTTCCTGGTCTCGGCGAGGTAGCGCGCGGTGCCGAGCAGCATGGTGGTGTGGCCGTCATGGCCGCAGCCGTGGAAGCGGCCGGGGATCTTCGAACTCCATTTCAGATTGGTGTTCTCCTCCATCGGCAGCGCGTCCATGTCGGCACGCAGGCCGATGCGCTTGCCGCCCGAGCCCTTGCCCTTGATGACGCCGATCACGCCGGTGCCGCCGAGACCGCGATGCACCTCGATGCCCCAGCTCGTCAGCTTGTCGGCGACGATGCCGGAGGTGCGCACTTCCTCGAAGCCGATCTCGGGATGGGCATGAAGGTCGCGCCTGATAGCAGTGAGTTCGTCGGCATAGCCGTCGATGCGGTCGATCGTGGGCATGTGTTCCTGTCCGGTTAGCGTGAAGGGGGATTGAAAACGGGGCCGTTCGGCTTGATGCGGATGCCCGGACGCAGGCGCGTCCAGGGGAGTGAAGCGGTGTCGGCCGGCATCGCGCCGGGCGCGGCGCAGATCATCAGCTTTTCCGCGATCGGCTCGAAATCGGCGCGGAAATGCACCGAGCTCTTGTTCACCAGAATCTTCTGTTCGGTCGGTTCGATGCCGACATAGCGATACATCGCCTGGTCGGCGAGCTGGGCCTTGTGCGAGGAGACGACGATTCGGACGTCGCCGATGCGCAAGGCTGCCGAGGGGCCCATCTCCATCTCGCGGCCGCCGTAATAGGGGCCGGGCGCGATGAAGCGGCCGTCGGAGAGTTTTTCGACCACAAAGGTCTCGCGATAGGGCTCGTCGCCGGGAATGCCGGACTTGCCGCCGAGCGACAGCGTGACCGTGGCGCCGACGCCCGCCGCATGCGCGGCTTTGGCCGATTCCGGATCGTAGATCGCGCCGGTTGCGGCACTGGCCTTGTTGCGGACCAGCGCGCGCAGCATGCCGGTGGTATCGGAATCGCCGCCGGCGCCGGGATTGTCCTGGGTATCGGCGATGATGATCGGCTTGCTGGCGTTCTTCGAGAGTTCCATGGCATGACGCACGCCGTCGTCGGGTGACCAGATCTTGCCGTCGAAATCGTCCTCGTGGCTTTCGATCAGCTTCACGACGGCATCGGCCGCGCGGTCGGCATCTTCCTGCGTCTTGCCATAGGCGAACACGCTCGGGCCGCAGTCGCGGAAATCGGCGGCGGGGAAGCCCGGCGCGAACGAGAGCGTCGGAACCGCATCGCCCTCGAGCGCGGCGAGCTGTTCGTAGATGCCCTTGGTGGGAAAATCGTTGGTGCATTGCCAGCTGATCGCGATCAGGAATGGCAATTGGCGGAACGACTTTGCGAAACGCTGTTTCGAGTTCAGGAGCAGCGCGAGGTGCTTCGCCGAGGCGCGGCCGGTCTCGGCCATGTCGACATGGGGATAGGTGCGGTAGGCGATCAGCGCGTCCGCATGTTCCATCATCTCGGGCGTGACGTTCGCATGCAGGTCGAGGCTGGCGACCAGCGGAACGTTCTTGCCGATGACGCGGCGCACGCGCGCCAGGATCTCGCCTTCGCCGTCGTCGAGGTGCTCCGTCACCATGGCGCCGTGCAGGTCGAGATAGACCGCATCCAGCGGGCCGGCGGCCGCGATGCCGTCGACCATCACCTTCACGATGCGCTCGAACGCATCCCTGGTGACATGCGCCGACGGGCTCGCACCGCAGGCGATGGTCGGAACCAGTTCCCAGCCGTTGGCTTCGGCGCTGTCGACGAAGCCGGCGAGGCCGACATTGATGCGCCGCATCACCTTCAGCACGTCGGGCCCTTCAGTCATCGCCGGCCAGCCGCCGCCGTGCTGGAAGTCCGCGAATGTCGCCTTCGTCGGAGCGAAGGTGTTGGTCTCGTGCAGGAAGCCGCCGACGGCGATACGTGTCATCAATTCTGGTCCAGTGAGCAAAGAGGGGGGACGTTAGCCTTGGCCTTGCGGAGAGAGCAAGGCGGGACGCACTCGCGCCGTGCATAGGTTCAAGACGTTTTGGGAATGCTGGCCCGCCGTCATTCCGGGGCGCGCCACTGGGCGCGAGCTACGGTGCGCAATTGCGCACCTGAGAATCCATGGTGCAGCAAACTCTGTAGTTCGATGGATTCCGGGCTCATCGCTTCGCGATGCCCCGATGACAACAGAGAGATTTACGCGCTCGCCGCCATACCTTCCGACACCGGCCGGAAGTTCGCGAAATCCCAGCCGCGGCCAGGCGCTGCTTCCAGCAAAGCCCTTGTATAGTCCTCTTTCGGATGCGTCAGCACCTCGGCGGCGGGGCCCTGTTCGACGACGCGGCCGTGCTGCATCACCACGACCTCGTCGCAGATCTGGGCTGCGACGCGCAGATCGTGGGTGATGAACAGGATGGCAATGCCGAGCCGATTCTGGATTTCGTCGAGCAGTTCCAGCACCTGCGCCTGCACCGAGACGTCGAGTGCGGAGACCGCTTCGTCGGCGACCAGCACGTCCGGATCGAGCGCGAGCGCCCGCGCGATGGCGATGCGCTGGCGCTGGCCGCCGGAGAACTGGTGCGGATAGCGCGTCACGGCGTCCGCGGGCAGGCCGACCAGCTCGAGCAGCTCGCGGGCGCGCTTCATCGCATCGGCATGCGAGGTGCCGTAATTGATCGGGCCTTCGGCGATGCTCTCGCCGACGGTGACGCGCGGGTTGAGTGAGCGATAGGGATCCTGGAAGACGATCTGGATCTTCTTCCGGTGCGGCTGGAGCAGGCGACGCGAGATGTCGGAGATCTCGCGGCCGGCGAGGCGCACGCCACCGGAGGTCGGGTCGATCAGGCGGACGATGCAGCGCGCCACCGTCGACTTGCCCGAGCCGCTTTCGCCGACGATGCCGAGCGTGCGGCCCTTGCGCAGCGTCAGCGTGACCTTGTCGGCGGCGACGACCTCGCGGCCTTTGCCGAAGAAAGAGCGTTCCTTGTAGACCTTGCTGAGGTCGTTGGCCTCCAGCACCACCGGCTCGTGGCTCTCCTCGCGCGGGGCGCGCGGCACCAGGCTCGGCACCGCGGAGAGCAGGTTGCGGGTGTATTCCATGGTCGGGTTGCGCAGCACGGTCTCGAGCGGACCGGTTTCGACCAGCCGGCCCTGTCGCATCACCGCGACGCGGTCGGCGATCTCGGCGACCACGCCCATGTCGTGGGTGATGAACAGCACGGCCGTGCCGTGATCGCGCTGGAGGTCGCGGATCAAGGTCAGGATCTGCTTCTGCGTGGTGACGTCGAGCGCGGTGGTCGGCTCGTCCGCGATCAGCAGCTTCGGCTCCAGCACCAATGCCATCGCGATCATGATGCGCTGGCGCTGGCCGCCGGAGAGGCGGTGCGGGTAGGAGGCGAAGATGCGCTCGACCTGGGGCAGGCGGACCTGTTCCATCATGTCGAGGATGCGCTTCTTGCGCGCCTTCGCGTCGAGATTGGTGTGGGCGCGCAGCACTTCGTCGATCTGGCGGCCGACCGGCACCACCGGATTGAGCGCCGTCATCGGCTCCTGGAAGATCATCGCCATCTGCGTCGCGCGCAGCTGCCGCAGGCGGCGGTCGGTCGCGGTGAGAATCTCCTCACCGACCAGCTTGACGCTGCCGCCGGTCGGAACCAGCGTGCCCTTCGGCAGCAGGCCCATCGTGGTCAGCGAGGTCACCGACTTGCCCGATCCGCTTTCGCCGACGAGGCACAGCGTCTCGCCCTTGTGCACCTGGATCGAGATGCCGTCGATGATGTTGGCGCCCTTCGGCTTCTTGCCGATGGAGACGACGAGGTTGTTGATGTCGAGGATGGGGTTGGTCATCGCTTGATCCGTCATCACTTGCCTTCCCGCTGCTTCATGCGCGGATCGAGTGCGTCGCGGGCGGCGTCGCCGATCAGATTGATGCTGAGGATGGCGATCGAGAGCAGCAGGCCCGGCCAGAAGATCAGCGTCGGCTTGAGCTGAAAATACTGGCGGCCCTCGGCCATGATGTTGCCCCAGGTCGGCGTCTCCGGCGAGATGCCGGCGCCGAGGAAGGACAGGATGGCCTCGGTCAGGATCGCGGAGGCGCAGACATAGCTGCCCTGGACGATCAGTGGTGCGATCGTATTCGGCATCAGATGTCGCCACATGATCTTCGGGAGCGACGAGCCGACCGAGATCGCGGCTTCCACGTAAGGCTCCTCGCGGGCGGACAGCACGACCGAGCGCACCAGGCGCGCCACGCGCGGAACTTCGGGGATGGTAATCGCCACCAGCACGGTCCAGATGCTGGCGCCGGACAGCGACACCACGGCGATCGCGAGCAGGATGCTCGGCATCGCCATCAGGCCGTCCATGACGCGCATCAGCACGGAATCGACCAGCTTGAAGAAGCCGGAGACGAGGCCGATCGAAAGGCCGATGACGATCGAAAGGATCGCCGAGCCGATACCGATCAGAAGCGAGATGCGCCCGCCATAAATCACGCGTGACAGCAGGTCGCGGCCATAGGCGTCGGTACCGAGCAGGAACTGCGCCGAGGCCGGCTTCAGCCGTTGCGAGGGGGCCAACTGGATCGGATCATGCGGCGCGATCAGCGGCGCCAGGATCGAGACCAGCACGATCAGCGCAAGGCAGACCGTGGCCGCCGCGATGATCGGCGTCGAGGTGAGGAATCCGAAACGCGGCCGCAGCGGCGTCGTGATCGGAATGGACGATTGAGGAAGGCTATCGACCGACATTGTTGTTGTTATCCTTAGCCCTAGTACCGGATCCGGGGATCGAGCAGCGTGTAGGCGACGTCGATCAGGAGATTGACGACGACGTAGATCAGCGAGGTCAGCAGGATCATCGCCTGGATCACCGGATAGTCGCGCGCCAGCACCGCGTCCACGGTGAGGCGGCCGATGCCGGGGATGTTGAACACGCTCTCGGTGACGACGACACCGGAGATCAGCAGTGCAAAGCCGGTGCCGATCACGGTGATCACGGGCACGGCGGCATTGCGCAGCGCATGCCGCATCATCACCGCGACCTCGTTGATGCCCTTCGCGCGCGCCGTTCGTACGTAATCCTCGCCGAGCACGTCGAGCATCGCCGCCCGCGTCATGCGCGCGATCAGCGCGACGTAGATGAAGGAGAGCGCGCAGGTCGGCAGGATGATGCGCTCGAAGAACGGTCCGAAGCCGTTGAAGATGCTGCGGAAGCCCTGCACCGGCACCCAGCGCAGGTCGATCGCGAACACCTGGATCAGGAGATAGCCGACCACAAACACGGGCACCGAGAAGCCCAGCACGGAGAGACCCATCACGAAGCGGTCGATCCAGGTGCCATGCTTCCATGCCGCGATCACGCCCAGGGGGACGGCGACAATGACCGCGAGGATGATGGTCGAGAGCGCGATCGAGATCGACGGCTCGACACGCTGGCTGATCATCTTGATGACCGGCAAATTGGAGATCAGCGACGTTCCGAGGTCGCCGTGCAGCAGCTTGTTCACCCAGGTGATGAACTGCACGATCAACGGCTCGTTGAGGCCGAGGGAGTCGCGGATGCGCTCCAGCCGTTCAGGTGTCGCGTTGTCGCCGGCGAGAATCGCGGCGGGGTCGCCCGGGGTCAGCCGCAGCAGCAGAAACACGAACAGCGCGACGACACCCATCACGGGGACCGCCGCCAGAACGCGGCGAATGAGATAACCTAGCATGCACCTATCTCCGGCTGCGGAACGTGTGGCGCCCTGGGGCGCCCGTGGAATCTGTCGTGTCTATCATGCGCGCCTGTCATTCGGGCTGGAAAGCCGGCCGGAGATGCCGACCTTGCGGGGCAAATTGTGTGCCAAGGGCAGGGCGGTATCAAGGGGCCGCCCTGCGCCCGACCGGAACCACTCAGGATGCATGACGCAGCTCGGCCTCAACCTTGAGTGAGGGGACGCTCGGCGGTGCGTTGAGCCCGCGCCAGCCGTCGATGGTCCCGGCGATCATCTGCGCGGTCGCGGCCGACAGGGTCCAGCCGAGATGGCCGTGGCCGGTGTTGAAGAACACGCCCGGTATCCGCCCTGCGCGCACCACCGGCATCATGTTCGGCATCATCGGCCGTAGCCCGGCCCACGGAACGACACGCGACGTTTCGACGTCGGGGAAGTTGCTGCGCACCCAGTCGACCAGCGGCTGCACCCGGTCGGCGCGAATGTCGCGGTTGAAGTCGTTGAATTCGGCGGTGCCGGCGACGCGGAAGCGATCGGCACCGAGCCGGCTGGTGACGATCTTGGCGGCTTCGTCGAGCAGGCTGACGGTCGGCGTTGCGTTGCGGCTCGCGGCGGTGTCGAGCTGTACGGTGATCGAATAGCCCTTCACCGGATAGACGTTGACGCGCTCGTCGAGCAGGGTGGCGAAGTGACGGCTCGCCACACCTGCGCAGACCACGACGCCGTCCACCTTCAGCATGCAGCGCGCGGATGCGACCGCATCGCTTGCGGACAGATCGGCCCAGCCGATGACAAAGCCGGCGCCGGCGCGAGCGATCGAATCGATGTTGGCCTCGTGGATGAAGGTGGCGCCCCGTCGCTTGCAGGCCTCGGCCAGCCCGCGGGTAAACTTGTGGATATCGCCGGTCGCATCCGAGGGGGTGTAGAAGCCGCCGTAATAGTCCTTGCGCAGCGTCGGCTCGATGGCGCGGATTTCCTCCGGTGTCACCGGACGGCGGTCGAGGCCGCCTTCCTGCAGCAGCGCGTTGACGCGCAGGCCGGACTCAAAACCCGTCTTGTCGTGATAGATGTGGAGGATGCCGCGGCGTTCGAGATCGAAGTCGATGCCCTCGCGTGCCGCGATCTCGAACAGATGCTTGCGGGCTTCGATCGCAAGGCGCGTGGTTTGAATCGTGTTGGCGCGGTAGTTGCCGATGTTGGCGACGAACTCGCTCATCCACGAATATTTGTGCCAGTTCGGCCGCGGGTTCATCAGCAGCGGCGCGTCGCGCCGGAACATCCAGCGCAGGCCTTTGAGGATCGTTGCGGTGCTATTCCAGACCTCGGCATTGCTGGCGGAGAGCTGTCCGCCATTGGCGAAGGAGGTCTCCATCGCGGCGTAACGGTGCTTGTCGAGCACCGTCACCCTGTAGCCGCGTTCCAGCAGGGCATAGGCGGTCGTTACGCCGGTGATGCCGGCGCCGATGATGGCGATATGGGTCATGGCAGGTTCGGGGCTCCCGTGAGTTAGAGTCGGCTAACCGCCGGCCGTAAAGCCGTTGGCGGCGCCCCATCTGTCACGGTTACCTGAGAGCTTGACCCGGCGCAGACCCCGTGAGGTCAGCTCCGGCCTATCCCCTTCGGTGGACGTCACGACTTTCAAATCGTGCCGTCTCTCTCCAGATCGTCCTGACGATACAGTCCTTTTGCCTGAGAGTTTCCGGGGCGGTTGCTCCGTCGGCGCCGCAAAGAAGGCTGGAAGCCTTCGTTGCGATCTCTCCCGCATCGTCGCGTGGACCATCGAGCAGTACGATGCGCCTCATTTTTAGACAAGGCTAAATTTCAACCGTGACTGCCAACGTATTGTGCAGTGCAAAGCTGGTTCAATTTACTCGAGCGTCGCCAGCAAACCCGCCATCAGCCGGCCGCGCTCGACCAGGCTGTCGACCTCGATGAACTCCTCGAGCGTGTGGCCATTGCCGCCGCGCACGCCGAGGCCGTCGAGCGTCGGGATGCCCATCGCACCGGTGAAATTGCCGTCGGAGCCGCCGCCGGAGCTCGCATGCGGCAGCTCGGCGCCGAGCGATTTGGCGATGCTGCGTGCCTTTTCATACAGCGCCATCGTGCCCGCATCCGGCTCCCACACGGGCCGGGTGACGCCGCGAGTCACCTTGAAGGATACGTCGTTGGCCGTGCCCGACAGGGCCAGCATGCGCTCGACGCCGCGATCGAGATCGGCCTGGCGCTTGGCCATCGACAGTGCTTCGCCGGTGGCGGTCGTGGCAACGCAGTTCACCCATTGTCCGCCATGCACGACGCCGACGGAGAAGGTGCAATCCGCCGTCGTCATCGCGTCGATCGCGAGGATCTGCCGCGCCATTTCGCGGATCGCCGAGCGTCCCGCCGACAACGTCGCGCCGGCGTGGCTCGGCCGGCCCGTCGCCTCGAGATTGAAGCGCGCGATGGCGTAACGCCCGGTGGTCACGCCGTTGTCGGCGCGGCCCGGCTCGGGCACCAGCACATATTTGTTGCGCGCCGCCTCGGCCTCGATGATGTCGCGGGTCGAGGGCGTGCCGACTTCCTCGTCCGGCGTGAACAGCACGGTGATCGGCAGCGGCGTGGTGAAGGAGGCCCGCGCCAGCTGCCGGATCGCTTCCAGCGAGAGATAGTTGCCGCCCTTCATGTCGTAGATGCCGGGGCCGTAGCACTTGTTGCCCTCGCGCCGCCATTTCAGCTTCTCGATGGTGCCGACCGGGTGGACGGTGTCCATGTGGCCGGCGATCAGGATGCCCGGCTCACCTTGCTTCGGATGCGGGAAGCGTGCCCGGATGACGCCGCCAAAGCCCTGGCGGCCGGCGATGCGTTCGATCGTCGCACCCATGATTGCCATATCCCGCGCTGCGATATCGAGCATGCGGTTAACGGCACCGGCGTCCCAGGTCGGGCTCTCGCAGTCGACCCAGGTGCGCAGGCCTTCGAGCATGGCCTCGGAATCGAAGGGAAGATTGGCTGGATTCATCTTAATGTCTCTCAAGCTTCGAAAGATGGAACGCGCATTGCATTGCGCTGGGCAGGACGAGCGGGGAGTGTTGTAGAGCCAAACCGATCTTTGTGGAGCCCGTACGCGCGCCGCTTGGGCTTGCAGCTAAACCGGATTGACGCGCACAACGCTGTCTGCAAGTCTCGAAAAGATAAAGGCATTGCATGAGGTTAGTTCGCCTAAGGAACGAACCGAATGCTCAACCAATAACCTGCCTTTGAATAGTTTCACGTCAGGAGAGACTTCTATGCTGAGCTTGATGCGCCGGGGGCGTCGCGCGTTCGCCTCCACACTTGCGCTGTCGGTCGTCGCGCTTTCGACCGCAATGGCCTCGCCGGTATTTGCCGCCGGCAAGACCATCACCGCGGTGATGCATTCGGATCTGCGCGTCATCGATCCGATCTTCACCACCGCCTACATCACGCGTGACCATGGCTACATGGTCTACGACACGCTGATCACGACGGATTCGAATTTCAAGATCCAGCCGCAGATGGCGGACTGGAAAATCTCCGACGACAAGCTGACCTACACCTTCACGCTGCGCGACGGCCTGAAGTGGCATGACGGCACGCCGGTAACGGCGGAAGACTGCGTCGCCTCGCTCAAGCGCTGGGCCGCGGTCGACGGCATGGGCCAGCAGATGATGACCTTCACGGCCAGCATCGAGGCGACCGATCCCAAGACCATCACGCTGAAGCTGAAGGAGCCCTACGGCCTCGTCCTCGAATCGATCGGCAAGCCGTCTTCCCGCGTGCCCTTCATGATGCCGAAGCGTCTGGCCGAAACGCCGCCGGACAAGCAGATCCCCGAGCAGATCGGCTCCGGTCCGTTCAAGTTCGTGCAGGGCGAATTCCAGCCCGGCGTGAAGGCGGTCTACGTCAAGAACACCGACTACGTGCCGCGCAAGGAGCCGGCGAGTTGGACCGCCGGCGCCAAGGTCGTGAAGGTCGATCGCGTCGAGTGGATCACCATGCCGGACTCGCAGACCGCGGTGAATGCGCTGCAATCGGGCGACATCGACTTCATGGAAGTGCCGCCGTGGGACCTGCTGCCGATGCTTGAAGGCAATGCGGACCTCAAGGTCGAGGTGCTGAACAAGTTCGGCTATCAGACCCTTGGGCGCATGAACTTCCTCTATCCGCCCTTCGACAATCCGAAGATCCGTCGCGCGGCGCTTCTGGCGATGAACCAGAAGGACGTCCTCGACGCGCTCGTCGGCAATCCCAAATATTACAAGATCTGCGGCGCGTTCTTCATCTGCGACACGCCTTTCGCGAGCGACGTCGGCTCGGAATCGCTGGTCAAGGGCAACGGCATGGCGGAGGCCAAGAAGCTGCTCGCCGAGTCCGGCTATGACGGCACGCCCGTCGTGGTCATGGTGCCCGGCGACGTCGTGACGCTGAAGGCGCAGCCGACGGTCGCGGTGCAGCTGCTCCGCGAGGCCGGCTTCAAGGTCGACGCGCAGGCGACCGACTGGCAGACGGTGGTGAGCCGCAGAGCCAGCCAGAAGCCCCCGAAGGAGGGCGGCTGGAACATGTTCTTCACCAACTGGGTCAGCGCCGACGTCTCCAACCCGATCTCGAACCTCTCGATCGGCGGCCAGGGCAAGAAGGGCGGCTGGTTCGGCTGGGCGGAGAACGCCAAGATCGAGAAGCTCAAGGACGACTTCGTCCGCGCCGCCTCGCTCGACGATCAGAAGAAGATCGCGACCGAGATCCAGAAGGAAGCCTACGACCAGGTGATCTACATCCCGCTCGGCCAGTATCTAGCTCCGAGCGCGTGGCGGAAGTCGTTGACCGGCGTGCTCGACGGCCCGGCAACCCCGGTGTTCTGGAACATGGACAAGAGCGAGTAAGGCGAGGGCGCGTGAGCGCGCCTTCCGTATCGACCACCACGCGGCGTCGCTGTCATCAGCGGCGCCGCTCGCCCAAGAACTTCCGAGCAGAAACTTCTCAGGAGAGCTTCAGTGATCCAATTCACGTGCCGGGGACGTCGGTCTTTCGCCTCCACACTTGCGATCTCAGTCGTCGCGCTTTCGGCACTGGTCTCGCCAGTTCTTGCCGCGGGCAAGACCATTACCGCCGTGATGCATTCGGATCTGCGCGTCCTCGATCCGATCTTTACCAGCGCCTATATCTCCCGTGACCATGGTTACATGGTCTACGACACGCTGCTCGCGACGGATTCGAACTTCAAGGTCCAGCCGCAGATGGCGGACTGGAAGATCTCCGACGACAAGCTGACCTACACCTTTACGCTGCGGGATGGCCTGAAATGGCATGACGGTACGCCCGTCACCGCGGAAGATTGCGTTGCTTCGCTGAAGCGCTGGGCCGCCGTCGACGGGATGGGACAGCAGATGATGCTGTTCACCGCGAGCATCGAGGCGACCGATCCCAAGACCATCACGCTGAAGCTGAAGGAGCCCTACGCGCTCGTGCTGGACTCGATCGGCAAGCCGTCCTCGCGGGTCGCCTTCATGATGCCGAAGCGTCTTGCCGAGACGCCGGTGGACAAGCAGATCCCCGAGCAGATCGGCTCCGGCCCGTTCAAGTTCGTGCAGGGCGAATTCCAGCCCGGCGTAAAGTCGATCTACGTCAAGAACACCGACTACGTGCCGCGCAAGGAGCCGGCGAGCTGGACCGCCGGCGGCAAGGTGGTGAAGGTCGATCGCGTCGAATGGATCACCATGCCTGACTCGCAGACGGCGTTGAACGCGCTGCAGTCGGGCGACGTCGATTTCATGGAGAATCTCGCCCTCGACATGTTGCCCACCATCGAAGCCGACAAGGGGCTCAGGGTCGACATCCTGAACAAGTTCGGCTTCCAGACGGGCGCGCGGATGAACTTCCTTCATCCGCCATTCGACAACGTCAAGGTCCGCCGCGCGGCATTCCTCGCGATGAAACAGAAGGACGTGCTGGACGCGCTGATCGGCAATCCCAAGTTCTACAAGACCTGCGCTGCGGCCTTCATCTGCGACACGCCGTTCGCGACGGACGTTGGCGGCGAGACCCTAGCGAAGGGCGGCGACATGGCCGCGGCCAGGAAGGCGCTCGCCGAATCCGGCTACGACGGGACACCCGTCGTGCTGATGGCGCCGGGCGATGTGCTGACGCTGAAGGCGCAGCCGATCGTGGTGGCCCAGCAACTGCGCGACGCCGGCTTCAAGGTCGATTTTCAGGCGACCGACTGGCAGACGGTAGTGAGCCGGCGCGCCAGCATGAAGCCCCCGAAGGAGGGCGGCTGGAACATGTTCATCACCAACTGGGTGAGCGCCGACGCGTCCAACCCGATCTCCAACGTTGCCGTCGGCGGGCAGGGCAAGACGGGCGGCTGGTTCGGCTGGGCGGAGGATGCCAAGGTCGAGCAGCTCAAGGACGCTTTCGTCCACGCGACTTCGCTCGACGATCAGAAGAAGATCGCGGCCGAGATCCAGAAGGAAGCCTACGATCAGGTGCTCTACATGCCGCTCGGTCAGTTCCAGATCCCGAGCGCATGGCGGAAGTCGATCAGCGGCGTGATCGACGGCCCGGCAACGCCGGTGTTCTGGAATATGGACAAGTCGGAGTAGGACAAAACCGAGTATGCGAAAGGGTGCTTTTCGCGCCTTTCGTGCAAACGAGCGGCGCCGCTGTCATCAGCGGCGCCGCTTTCGTTTGTCAGCTTCGCGTCAGCTTAGGAGTGTGGAGCTTTGAGTTCTTCCAGCCTCCAGTTGTTGCTATTTGTTTCTGTTCTGAACTAGATGATTTTCTCACTCATCACTTTCCTTCCCCGATTTGATTCGCGCGCCAATCGATTTTGCACTTCAGGCGATGGCCGAAAGGTCCGATCGCGCGCCGTCGCGATGGCGCAGGCCTTTCTTGCGCTGGCTCGACGGCGTCGAGGCGGGCTGGGCCGTGCCGCTGCTTCTGGTCTGCTTCGTCGTGATCTGGACGGTGTATCTGGCTATCGCCTATGCCGGCGGCGGCCTGCACCCCGATACGCTCGAGGCCTGGACGCTGGGGCGGAATTTCGCGTGGGGCTATCACAAGCACCCGCCGCTGATGGGGTGGATTGCCGCAAGCTGGACCTTCGTCCTTCCGCTGAGCGACTGGTCGCTGCAATTGATGGCGATGGTCAATGCCGGGCTCGCGCTGTTCTGCGTCGACCTGGTCGCGCGGCAATTCGTGACCGGGCACAAGCGCATCCTGGTGCTGCTGCTGTTGATGCTGACGCCTGCCTATCAATTCCATGCGCAGCGCTTCAATGCCAATGCGGTGCTGCTCGCGATCTGGCCGCTCGCGACCTGGTGCTTTCTGCGCGCCTTCGAAACCCGCAAGGCGTCGTGGGCGGTCGCGGTGGGCTGCACGACGGCGCTGGCGATGGTCGGCAAGTATTATTCGATCTTCCTCGTCGCCAGTTTTGCGTTTGCCGCACTGGCGCATCCTGCGCGGCGCGCCTATTTCACCTCGGCTTCGCCCTGGATTTCGGTCGTCACCGGGCTTGCGGTGCTGTCGCCGCACATCTATTGGCTCGCGATGACGGGGGCTTCGACCTTCACCTATGCGATGAACCACGCCAACGGCGATGCCGCGAGCTCGCTTGGCGAGGTGAAGAACTTTCTGCTGGGGCTGGCTGCGGCGATGAGCGTGTCAGCCGCGCTGTGGGTGCTCATCGCAGGCACGCGCCTGAAACAGTTTCGGGCCGACTTCGCCGCCATGAGTCCGGGCCTGCGGCTCCTGTTCTACGTCGCGATCGGCACGATCGTGCTGCCGGTCGTGACGTCGCTGGGGATGGGCACGGACCTGCCGTCGCTGTGGGCGTTGCAGGGGCTGTTCCTGTTCGTCGTGTTGATCGTCTGCGGCACGCGCTATCCGATCGAGCGCTTCTACACGGTCAACGTCACGGCGATCACGGCCGGCGTCGCGCTCGCCGCCGTCCTGGTCGCGGCACCGATCCATGCCGTCTATCGCAACACCCATGGTTATGAAGAGGGGCGGAATCTCTACGCCCAGGCCGCGAGCGGACTGACCCGCGAGTGGCACGAACTCACCGGCGAGCCGCTGAGCGTCGTCAGCGGCGACGATGCGCTCGCTTTCGCCGCGGCGTTCTACAGTCCGGATCATCCACAATACGCGCGGCCCTTCGAATTCCAATACAGCTGGGGCCTGCCGCGCAAGACGACGCTGGACCGCGGCTGGGCCGCGCTGTGCTTCCGCGGCCAGGACTATTGCAACCGGTGGATGGAATGGGTGTCGGGACGCGCTGGACATGTCGTCCGGCGCGAGTTCACCGTGCAGGCGAGGCTGTGGGGGCAGCCCGGTCTGACGCGGGATGTGGTCGTGATGATGGTACCGCCGCGCGCAGGAAGCACGATGCCCGAGAATGCAGCGGAAGATTTCAGCGCCAGCAGGCGTGCGACCGACTAGGCCTTGCACTCAGCAATGGCTGTCGCGCACACCCTCCAGGCCTTCGCTCGCGAAAGGCGCTGTGAACGCGGGGTGCTTCGGCTGTGGGGTCGGACGTTTCGTTTCCGTCGGCTCCAGGGCGTGATGGTCTTCGCGGAGTTCGGGTTCCATGGCGGCGGCCTTTCGAATTGCTGCAGGACAACATCGAGGCCGCCGGCAAGTTCCTCAGGCGATGGGGCGGTGATGCGGCTTGAATATCCGTCCCTTTTCCACCACCAGCACGATCGCGAGTGCCGCGACGGTCGACAGGAAGAAGCCGACCGCGAACGGCATCAGCGTGCCGTCGAAGCTTTGCCCGATGGCCATGCCGATCGCGATGCCGATCAGGGTGGTGATGGAGCCGTAGAGCGACGAGGCCGTGCCGGCGATGTGGCCCTGCGGCTCCATTGCGAGCGCCGTGAAGTTCGCAACCATCATGCCGAACGCGAACATCATCAGCGCCGACAGCGCCATGAACAGCGCGAGCGGCAGCACATTCAGGCTTTCCGTGATGAGCAGGACGGAAGCCACGACGGCATAGAGCGTCAGCGCGCCGTGTGAGATCACGCGCATGCCGAGCCGTCCAACGAGTCGCGCATTGAGGAAGCCCGCAATGGCGACGCCGGTCGCGATCGCAGCGAAGGCGAGGGGGAAATAATGGCCGAGATGGTAGATCTCGGTGAAGACCTGCTGCGCCGAGAACACGTAGGCGAACAGCGCGCCCATGACGCTGCCTGCGGCCATCGCGTAGCCGATGGTCTGGCGGTTGGTCAGGGTTTGCCGGAAGGCGGCGAGCACATCAGCGGGTGCAAGCGACCTGCGTTCGGAATCCGGCAGGGTTTCTGGCAGCCGCAGCACGCTCCAGGCGAGGGCAAGCAGCCCATAGAGCGCCAGCACGATGAAGATGCCCCGCCATTGCGACACCAGCAGCACCGCCTGTCCGAACGACGGCGCGACCACCGGCACCGCGATGAACACCATCATCGCAAGCGACATCACGCTCGCCATCCTGCGGCCGACATAGCAATCGCGCACGATCGAGGTCGCGATCACGCGCGTCGCAGCGGTGCCAAACCCCTGCAGTGCGCGCGCCAGCAATAGTGTTTCGAACGAGGGCGCGGCGATCGCCAGCAAGCTGGCCACTGCATAGACCGTCATGCCGCCGAGCAGCACCGGGCGTCGTCCAAACCGGTCGGACAGCGGTCCCATGATGAACTGGCCGGCGCCGAAGCCGATCAGGAAGATCGACAGCACGAGTTGGAGATGGTTGGCGTTCGGAATTTTGAAGGCTGCCCCGATATTGGGCAGCGCCGGCAGCATCATGTCCATCGCGAGCGGATTCAGCGCCATGATGGACGCGATCACGACAACGAATTCCGGAAAACCCATAGGACGGTGTCCCGAGGACACCCAATCGTCGGCATTGACGTCGGACAAGCAGCTCACCTCTGAAATTCAGGTGCTTTTCTATCGTCTATGCTGCATTGCACAACCCATGTTTCGGGATGGCTGTCAGGCGGGGCGGTCGCGGACACGAGTTGGTGAGGTTGCGGCCTGGGCCAGCGATGTGTCGGGGTTAAGCGCGGCTTAAGCGCGACGGGTTTTGAGCTGCTTCGACCAGGCCGAGCGCCAATTGCCCTGCGGTCTCGACATAGGCGAGATCGCGGTGGATCAGCATCACGGTGGTGGCGCCGTCGAGCAGGATCACGAGCTGGCGTGCGAGCGCCGTCGCACCGGCAACGCCGTGATCGCGCAACTCCGTTGCAAGCCATGCCTCAAAACGCTTCTTGTGTGCCGCGCCCGCCTTGACCGCCGGATGTGCCGGCGTGTTTGCGAGTTCGGCGATCGTGCGCAGGAAGCCGCAGCCGCGCCATCGCGGCGTATCCACGGAGCGTCCGAGTTTTGTGAAGAGACCGCGGACCTTGTCGGCCACACCACCGTCCGTCTCCGCGAACCAGCGCCTGTAGAGCTCCAGCGTCGGCTGGTCGCTGGCCGCGATGGTTGCGGCGACGAGCTCGTCCTTGCTGGTGAAGTGATAGTACAGCGTCTTCTTGGTGACGCCCGCCTTCTCGGCGATGGCGTCCATGCTCGCCGCCCGGATGCCTTCGCCGTAGAACAGGCGCGTCGCCGCAACGACGATCTGATCGCGGGTGGTGTCGCCTTTCCCTGACATCCGCGCAATGTATACCGTCTAGTGAGTATACACAATGCGGCCGCTGTGGCTGACTCCCTTTCCTGTCCGATCTGGAAGGAGCTGCGACTTGTCCGACCTGGTACTCTCCGAGACGCGCGGCGCCGTCGCGCTGTTGACGTTCAACCGCCCGAACAAGCTCAATGCGCTGAGTTACGCCCTCATCGACCGCCTGATGGCGGTGCTCGACCGCATCGAGGACGACGCAAATATCCGGGCGGTCGTGCTGACAGGCGCGGGCGATCGCGCCTTCTCGGCCGGTGCCGACATTGCCGAATTCTCGGACAGCGTGAGGTGCGGGCCGGATGTCGCGGTGAAGCAATTCGTGCGGCGCGGGCAGGGGATGACGGCGCGCTTGGAAGCGTTTCCAAAGCCGATCATCGCCGCCGTCAACGGCATAGCCTTCGGCGGCGGCTGCGAGATCACGGAAGCCGTGCATCTGGCCGTTGCGAGCCAGCGGGCGACTTTTGCCAAGCCCGAGATTGCCATCGGCATCACGCCGACCTTCGGCGGCACGCAGCGCCTGCCGCGGCTCGCGGGCCGCAAGCGGGCGCTGGAGCACCTGTTGACCGGAGATTCCTTTTCACCACAGCGAGCCCTGGAGATGGGACTGGTCAACCGCATCGTGCCTCACGAGCAACTGCTGGACGCAGCCTTCGCGCTGGCGGATCGCATCACGCGGCATTCACACCTGGCGGTGGCCCGAATTATCACCGCCGCCACGCGCGGCCTCAACGTCTCGATTTCGGAAGGTCTCGCCGTCGAGAGCGAGCAGTTCGCGCGCATGGCGGCGACACAGGACACGCGCGAGGCGCTCGATAGATGGCTCGCCGCCCGCGCGCAGCGCTAGACGCCGCGGAGCTGTGTTGACGGCTGCGACGACGGCGGTCGGTTCCGCAACCGTCCAGGCGGAGTGCTGGCAACCAGCGATTCACCATAAGCGCGACGGCAAGGCATCGGGGAGATGAATCCGCAACCCATCCTGTCCATTGTGGCCGGGCCAGGCGCCGCGTTGGCGCCCGGAGAAACCCCGCCAGACAAGGTATCCGATTGTGTCCGATCTCACCGGTGCAGCACGATGGCTGGAGCCCGCGGCCGACATGGCGCCGCGACGGAACATCTGGCTCGCCTGCCTGATCGCTCTGACCGCGCTGCTGGTGTTCGGCAATCTCGCCAACGATGCCGTGCTCGATGTCAAATATGGCTGGGACGTCCGGGTCAATTGCGCGGCGGTCGATGCGCATGTCGCCGGACTTGATCCCTACGTCGTCAAGAATCTGAAAGGCACCCGGCTTTCCTATCCCTATCTGCCGGTGACGCTGGATGTTTTCCGTCCTCTGTGCGCGGGCGGCGTTCTGGTCGGTCACTATAGAGGCGCCTTTTTCGCTCTCGCCGTGCTCTGCGGGCTGCTCTTGCCCGGTCTCGGCCGCGGGCGCCCGCGCGCACGCGATGTCGGGCTCAGGGTGTTCTGCGCGCTCGGCGCGTTCGTCGGTTTCGAATGGGTGCAGGCGTCGGGCAATTTCGCGATTCTGAGCGGCGTCCTGACCGCGATCGCGCTGAGGCTCCTGCTTTCTCAGCCTCCCTCCCGAACGCCAGAGCACCGCAGCTCTCCGCTGCATCTGGCCGGCGCTGCGCTGCTCGGCCTCGTGATGTCGTTCAAGCTGGTGTTCTTCCCCGTGCTGGCTGCGCTGTATTTCCTGCCGCTGCCGCGCGGCCGCAAGCTGGTGTTGATTGCGGTGGCGGCGTTCAGCTTCGCATTGCCGATCCTGATATCGTGGCTGGGATACCCCGATCTGTTCGCCAGCTGGCAGCTTGCGATGGCCGGAAAGATCCCCGATCAGCACGTCCTCGATCTCTTCGAGCTCAATCCGTCGCTGCTGCTGCTGGTGCGGGACCTCATGACCCATGCCGGCCTCGGTGACAGCAAGCCGGCCATCCTCGCGGTTTATGCATTCGGAGCCCTCGCGCTCGTGCTGGTGCCGTTCGCACTGTCCGTCTTCCGGGCGGTCGCAAGCCGGCCATTGCGGGAAGGAGAAACGCTTCTTGCGCGACTGGATCGCTGGCTGATCGATAATCCCCGCGCGGCTATGCGCATCACGGTGCTGGCCATGTTTGCGCTCTATCTCTGCTCGCCGCGTCTCAAGGAATATGCCTTCTTCGAGCTCGCACTCTATGCCGCGATCCTGCTCGCCGATCTTCCGGCGACGGCACTCGCTGCCGTTCTCACCGTCGGCCTGCTCGTTCCCTCGTTGAACTCACTGGTGGGACATTCGATCGAGGGCAGTTATCTGCTGCTCTTTGCCGCGACGGCATGCTTCTGGATCCTGCTGCTCGATTTTCGGGCGGAGCCGAAACGCCTCGATCAGCAGGCTGCGGATGCATGAATGGCGCTCCGTCCGCCGGGACGTGGGCGTGAACGGCGCGGCGCGTGACCCTACCGGGACACGGGCTCTTTGAACTCCTCGCGCGAGGAAGCCTGTTGCCTGGTGTAGAGGCTCACATAAGCGCCGGTGTAGTCCTCTTTCCAACCCCGCTCGCCAACGAGGAACCGCCTCAGCTCTTCGTGTCCTCTGACCCAGAGCACGGCGTCGATCTTGTATTTGCTGATCGCCCTGTCCCACGTCGCCGCGTCGACTTCCCACCGCACCAGCTTGCGATAGTCGAGCAGCAGATCATCCGGATAGGCGGTTGCCGCGCGGCCGTCCACGAACACGGGCACTGATCCCTGCGTCCGGAAGATCAGCAGCCCGCCGACGTTCCAGTGGTTCAGGACACGTGCATGCGCGCAATGCGCCTTGAGAAAATTGGCATCCTCGTCCGACAGCATGTCGGGCAATGCCAGCGCTGGTCTCACATGCATGAGAGTCAACGGCAGAAGCAGCACGCCGACCACGCCTGCCGCCAGCATGGCGCGTTGGATCTTGAAGCTCGAACGGCGTTTGGGCAAGAGACGGTCGATGTGAAGCGCCATCGGGACGCTCGAGAAGATGAAGAAGAACGCGGTGTACCTGAACTGATAGAGACCGAGAGCGAGGAACAGCCACGCCAGCGCGCGCGCCTCGAGCGGGATCCGCGTCGTGTTGCGGTACCACAGCTCCAGCACGACGAACGCCGACGCATAGACGATGCCCGGAAGGCTTCCCGGCATCACCATGTTGTGCAAATAGGGGCGCCATTCGCCGATATCGGCCTGGACGAAATGACCGAGCGTCGCCGTCACGCCGTCATAGACATGCCATCCCAGCGGATTGACGAAGATCGCGAGGAGACATCCGGCGCCTGCGAGGCAGTAATTCCGGAAGTTGGCCCAGTCCCGCCGCAGCAGGGCGCCGGCGCAAAAGACACCGATGATGGGAAAGGCCAGCACGAAGCCGCCGTGCAGATTGACCCAGAGCACCATCAGCGGCGGCAACAGGAACCATCCACGCCGGTGCAGGCATTCCCCGTAGAAGACGACCGCGAACAGCATGGTCGCGATGTTCGGCGATGCCGCCAGATACATGTTCGGCGACGCTTCGTAGCAGGGATAGAGCAGGCAGGCGGCGAAGACCGCGATGCAGACCGCAGGCGCCGATGCGCCGCTGCGCAAGCCGCAGAAGGCGAGGTATCCGGCAATGACCGCGCCGGCGGCGACGACCATCAGTACGATGCCGGCAAAGCCCGTGTGCTGATACAGCACGCTGGCGATCACGTCCCAGAGCCATGAAAGATTGTACCAGCGCTTGTCGCCGAGGGTGAACGCCCAGGGATCCTGGAGCGGGACTTCGCCTCGCTCCCGGATCAGGTCGCCGGCGGCAAGATGCCAGCCGAGGTCATAATGGCCGAGCATGAGCGGCGCGTTCGACAGATAGAAGACGCAGAGGAAGACGATCAGGAAGACGTAGGCTTCGAGCCCATCCGGGAGACGTCCGATTACCGCGGGCGCCGCGCCAATCCCGGACCCGGACCAATTCTCGCGCGCGTCCATCGGAGCTCTCACCTTCGCAGCCCGCCGCGCCAGGCCCTGCATGGTTCCGGGTCGGCATCGATTGGCGGCAGACATGGCTCGCTTTATTGGGGTAACAATCTAAGGATGTGTAAATGCCGGCCGCGCAACTCGAGTTCCGGACGTGCAGGGCGGTGTTGGCAAATGGAATGATTGCGTCGGTGGCGCGGTGTCGCTGGACGGATGGGCTTCCGGCTCGCGCGTCGGCTTACGCCGTCAGCTCTGTTGGTGCGGGCAGCCGGGGTCGAACCGGCACAGCGCTTGCGCACCGAGGGATTTTAAGTCCCTTGCGTCTACCAATTCCGCCATGCCCGCTTGATCCAACGAGATCAAATACTTAAGTCAACCTCCGGCCGTCTGGAATTGGCGCGCGTCGCGGGCCGGATGGATGGTTCTTCCTTAAGCGAGGCGACAGCGCAAGGCAAAGCCTCAATCCGGACATCTGGCCCTGCTTTAGGCATTCTCAATTCAAAAGGACTATCTTCCCGGTATGCCTGCTTCGTTTTCCTTCCGCCTGCGCTCATGTTGCGCGGCTGCCGCGCTCCTCGCGGCCGGTTTCGTGCTGTCCGGCTGCGCGGGTATGAGCGAGACGATCGCTCCGGCTTTCGCCGACCCTGCCAAATACGAATTGTACGACTGCAAGCAGCTCGAGGCGGAGCGCAAGGCGCTCGCGATCCGCACGGCTGATTTGCAGAGGCTGATGGACAAGGCTGAGACGGGGACCGGTGGTGCGGTCGTGTCCGAGCTTGCCTATCGCAACGACTACGTTGCGGTGCGTGGGCAGGCGCAGCTCGCCGAAGACGCCTGGCGGCGCAACAGGTGCCGGGAAACCCCGCCTGGTGCGCCATCGGTGACCTCGGCGCCGCAGCGGCCGGACATAAAGCCGGCGCCGCCATCCGGTCGCGCCGTTC